>Ga0126382_10000071_pt1 | contig 32643 bp, 28 predicted proteins | sample PanSoiMetPlot_30_FD_92548 | JGI IMG/M metagenome (GOLD analysis project Ga0126382, IMG submission 92548) | Tropical forest soil microbial communities from Panama - MetaG Plot_30 | ecosystem: Environmental > Terrestrial > Soil > Tropical forest > Bulk soil | place: Panama | collected 2016-02-17
AGCGTACGATCTTGTCCAGGAAGGCCGGCATGATGACTGCCGCGGCGCTGTTCTACTTCAGCAACGCGATGGACGCCGAGGGGGAGCCGGCCGCCAGCGAGCAGACCACCACCGAGCAGGCGCCGTCCGGCGGAACCCCGGCGGCGGCCGGACCAAAGGCCGATGTGCCTATCCCGCCGGTGTCGGTCGAGGCAAGCCGGACGCGCCCGCGCCGACCGGCGCAGGCCACGACGGCGGCCCCCGCGGCGCCGCGGCCCGCGCCAACTCCGCCGGCGGCGCCGTCTCAGCAAGCGACGAACTCGAATCCGCCGCTCGGCGCGACGCCCTACCAGGTGACGAACAGCAGCATCACGCGACTGCCGGTGCCGTTGCTCGACACCCCGCAGACCGTCAACGTCATTCCCCAGGCCATCATCCAGCAACAGAGCGTCACCACCGTCGAAGACGCGCTGCGCTACATTCCCGGCATCACCTTCGCCGCCGGCGAAGGCGGCCAGCAGGGCGACAGCCCGATCATCCGCGGCTTTGTGGCGCGCGGCGATCTCTTCCGCGACGGCATCCGCGATCCCGGCTGGTACACTCGCGACGCGTTCTCGATCGATCGCGTCGAGGTCTACAAGGGGCCTTCGGCGTTCGCGTTCGGCCGTGGCGCGACCGGCGGCGCCATCAACTATGTCACCAGATTGCCGACCGGCGCGCAGTACATCGAATCGACCTCGACAGTGAGCACACCCAAGGGCTACCGCGAGGTGATCGACGCCAGCGGCAAGAAGGACAACATCTCGGGCCGCGTCGCCGCGCTGTTCCAGGATGTCAACACCCCGACCCGCGACGAGATCTGGACCAAGCGCTGGGGCGTCGCTCCCTCCATGGTCTACGACTTCGAGCAGGGCACCAAGGCGACGCTATATTACGTCTACCAGGGCGAAGAAGGTGTGCCGGACTACGGTTTCACGTTTTTGCCGCAGCCGTCCTTCAACCCGCAAACGGGCGCCATGATCAGCCCTGGCTACTTCGGTGGCGGCAAGCCGACGCCGCCGCTCCCCATCCCCCGCTCCAACTTCCTGGGGATCCCGGGCGGACCGCTCGGCGACATCACCGAGACCGAGACTCACATCGGAACGTTCAAGATCGAGCATGAGTACGACAAGGATTTGAAGGTCGCCAACGCGACGCGCTACATCGACAACGACCGCTTCTCGCGGCCGACCGCGCCGCGCAACGTCGGGCTCGCAAACAACACGTTCCCCGGCGCCACCGGATGGCGCCCGCCCGCCTTCCCCTTCAACTATCCGGTAGACCAGCTGACCTACGGTCGCGAGCGGCGCGAGCGGGAGACCGACAACACCTATCTCGTCAACCAGACGGACCTCGTCGGCAAGTTCAAGACCGGCTCGCTGGAACACCAGGTGGCGGCGGGGCTGGAAGCGAGTCGCGAGACGCGCCGCCAGGACCGGCGCGACATCTGCGACCCCGCCAACATTGCATGCCGCACCAACGCCTACTATCCGGATCCCAACGGATCGCCGACCGGCGGCGCGACCATCGTCTTCAAGCCGATCGACACCTGGGCCTCGAACTATGCCGCCTACGTGTCCGACCAGCTCAAGGTCAACAAGAATCTCGAGCTGCTGGCGTCGCTGCGGTACGACCGCTTCAGCACGGTCTACGACGATCCGAACCAGGCCTTGGTCATCAACCGGCATCTCGAGCGCACCGACAACCTGTTCAGTTACCGGTTCGGCATTGTCGTGCATCCGACCACGAAGTCGAGCGTCTATGTGGCCTACGGCAATTCCTACAATCCGTCGGCCGAGCTCGGGACGATCGTCAGCGCAAGCTCCGCGGCGCTCGCGCCGGAGCAGACCATCACCATCGAGGCGGGCGCCAAGGCCGACGTGCTGGACGGCAAGCTCAGCCTCTCAGCGGCGGTGTTCCAGATCGAGAAGATGAACCTGCGCATCAATGATCCATTCAACAACACGGTGCAGGTTCTCGACGGCGTCGCGCGCGTCGTCGGCACCGAGCTCGGCGCCGTCGGCAAGGTCACGGACAAATGGAGCGTGTTCACCGGCTACAGCTATCTCGAATCCGACATTACGGACACGCACGACCTGACCATCCTCGGCAAGCATCTGCAGAACACGCCGCGGCATAACTTCACGATCTGGACGACCTACGACATTGACACCAAGTGGACCGTCGGCGCCGGCGCCATCTATCAGTCGCTCGCCTATGCCAACAACGCCAATACCGCCTATGTGCCGGAGTTCTGGAAGTTCGACGCCATGATCGCCTACAAGGTCGACGAGAAGTCGACCGTGCAGCTCAACGTCTACAACATCACCGACAAGCTCTATTACTCGCAATATTCCGGCGGCAACGTCGTGCCGGCATCGGGACGCTGGGCGTCGCTGACCTACCGGGTCAAGTGGTGAGGTCCGAGATGCCCCCCGGGCGGCCCGTCGTCTCCTGTTTGACGCCAGCGGCGGGCCGCCCATCTGCGCGGCGGAGATCGCCGCGATGATGGTGCACATTCCCAACGTGCTGGCGCCCGATCAGGTCGCGCGCTGCCGCGAAGTGATGCAGAAGGCTGAATGGGTCGACGGCCGCGTCACCGCCGGGCATCAGTCGGCGCAGGTGAAGCACAATCTGCAACTGCCGGAGACCGCGCCGCAGGCGCGCGAGCTCGGCGACATGGTGATGCAGGCGCTCGGTCGTAACGCGCTGTTCTTCTCGGCGGTGCTGCCCAAGCAGGTGTTTCCGCCGCTGTTCAACCGCTACGACGCCGGCATGACCTTCGGCGCGCACGTCGACAACGCCATCCGCGGCTATCTCGACACGCCGATGCAGGTGCGCACCGACGTCTCGGCGACGCTGTTCATCTCGGCGCCCGAGGACTACGACGGCGGCGAGCTCGTGGTCGAGGACACCTACGGCTCGCACCAGGTGAAGCTGCCCGCCGGCGACATGATCGTCTATCCCGGCACCAGCCTGCACAACGTCACGCCGATCACGCGCGGCTCGCGCATCGCCTCGTTCTTCTGGACCCAGAGCCTGATCCGCGACGACGGGAGGCGCGCGCTGCTGTTCGATCTCGACATGTCGATCAGGCGGCTCACCGCCGACCACCCCGAGCACGCCAGCGTGGTGTCGCTGACGGCGACGTATCACAACCTGCTGCGGCAGTGGGCGGAGGTGTAGGACACTAGAGCGGGACCACTTTCTTCGAATCGTCATCCCGCTCTAGCTTTTGCTGGCGCATGATCTTTTCCGAAAACCGGTATCCACTTTTCGGGATCGTGCGCTAGTGAGCCACTCCCGGGTCCACCTTGCCGTCGAAAATCTCCGGGTTGGGTGGGCCTTCCACCTGCAGGAAGCCGATCAACCCGCGTTCCGCGCGCGACAGGGCATGGTCCACGAGCATGTAATTGCCCGGCACCTCGAGCTTGAATTCGACGATGGTTGCGCCGCCGGCGGGCACCGTGACGGTCTGGACACCTCGAAGAGGGGGGCTTTGCACGTCGGCGAAATTGTACACGCGGTCGAAGATCTCGCCTATGACGTGGAACGACGAGGTGTAGTTGGGTCCGCCCACGCCGAAGAAGATACGAACGGTTTCGCCGACCTTCGCCTTCATCGGGTGCAGCTTGGTCAGTGCGCCCACCGCACCGTTGAAGACAAAGTATTCCGGCCGTTCATTCAGCAGCTTCTCGACGCTGAATTCCTGGCTGCCGCGTTGCCCGAACGCGGCCTCGGTGTAGATCTCGCCCTGCATGACGTAGAGCTCGTGATCGACCGGCGGCAACCCTCCTTCTGGTTCGACCAGGATCAAGCCGTACATGCCGTTGGCGATGTGGTGGGCCACCATCGGCGTGGCGCAGTGATAGACGTAGAGCCCCGGCGCCAGCGCTTTGAACCTGACCATCTTTTCATGGCCCGGATCGGTCTGGGTCGCGGCCGCGCCGCCGCCCGGTCCCGTCGCCGCATGGAAGTCCACGGAGTGGATCATGTTGCTGTCGGCGGCGTTCTTGAGACGCACCTCGACCGTATCGCCGACGCGGACCCGCAGGAACGGCCCCGGCACCTTGCCGTTGAACGTCCAGTAGCCGAACGTGGTGCCTTCCGCGAGCCTGCCTTCCAGCTCGACGCTGATCAGGTCGACACGAACCGTCTGCGGCGGGCGTGCGCCGATCGGCCCCGGGAGGTCGGTCGCTTCCCGCGAGATGACCGCCTCCACGACGGTTTGTGCGGGCGGACGCGGCGTCACCAGAAACTGCCCCCTCATTCCCGCCAGATCATGGCCCGGCACGCTGCAGATGTAAGTGAAATCGCCGGCCCGCTCGGCATGGAAAGCGAGTGTCGTGCTGGAGCCGCGTCCCGTGATGCGCGGGGATTTGGCGTTCTGCCCGGGGAAAACGATGTCGTGCTCCGCGCCTTCGCCATTGATCAGCGTGATCTGAACGACCTGGTTTTCGGCCGCCGACAGGACCGGATTGACCTCCCCGTCGATGCTTCCCCCGACGCCGATGAACACCATTCGTCCTTCGGCGATGCCTGAGCGCAGCGTGTAGCGAACGTCCGGAACGTAGCTGACGGAGCCGCGCGGCGCAGCAGCCGCAGCGGGCGGCGCGGCTGCAGGCGCCGACGCCGCTGCCGGCGCGGACGTCGGCGCAGGCGGGGAGGCCGCGGCAGGCGCACCAGTGGCCGCAGCGAGATATGCAATCACATCGCGACGCTCGTTTTCGGTCTTGAGGCCGGGAAACGGCATCTTGTTGCCGGGAACGGCTTTCTGCGGGTCCAGCAGATAGCGATCGAGCGTTGCGATGTCCCACGTCAGTCCGGATGCGCGCAGCGCTTCCGAATAAGAAAAGTTGGGAACGCTCGCCGCCTTCTTGCCGACGATCCCGGCCAGCGTGGGACCGAGCGTGTTCTTCCCGGGTTCGAGGGAATGGCAGGCCTGGCACTTGCGGTAGACCTGACGACCCTGATTCGCGTCTCCGGCAGCGCCCGTGGCGGCCGGCCCGGCGCTCTGGCTCTGACCGGTATTTTCGGCTTGGGCCGTTCTTTGGGCCGTTCCTTGCGTCCGAGCAGCATTTTGAGTCTGTCCGGCTTGTGTCTGTCCGGCTTGTGTCTGTCCAGTGTCTTGGGCCGGACCGGTGCTTGGAGCATGCTGATGGGACGGTGGCGCGGCTTGCGGTTCAGGCGCTGCGGACCGCGCGTCCGCCGGAGCGACCGTCGGCCGCGCCGCCACGGATGTCGCCGGCGGATCGCCAGCGGGGCCGAACAGCAGCGCCACATTGATGATGGAGAGCACAAGAGCGATTGCCACGAGAAACTCCCGCATGTCAGGGCCTTAGGAGGTTAGAGTCCACGAATGCAGACAATGTGCCGGGAGCTCGAGGTCTCGTCTTTGCGCTAAATCAACTCGGTCTCCCGCGGTAATGTCACGGTAAACAGATGTCACGGTGACGAGCAGCGGCCGCGGCTCCGGGGCAGCCCGTCAGCACGCTCCTGTGGCGATCGGCGGTCGAACTGCAACAGCAGCAGGTCTTGCTATGCGGTCGCTGAAAGCGGCTGAGGCGACCCACGCGGCCCTTCCGTGACGATTTGCCGGATCAGGTCACGGTTCGAGCGGCGAGCTTCCAAATTGCCCTTCAATGTTTCGAGCAGATCACAGGCGACCGTCACGTCGCGGCCTTCTGCCCGCATCCTGCCGATCAAGGCGCTCCATTCGGCAACGATGCGTTCGGACTCACTGACCTGCCGGTTGGCATTCGCCAACAGCTCGAGTTGACGCAGTGCCTCTTCGCGGCGAAGCGTTCGATCGCTCGACATGTTGTCGACCTCCCTCGATGTCGAATGCGGCGCCGATCAGTGTGAATATTTTCAGCGGCGCCATCCATCAGGGATTCACCTGAAATACCGCAAGGGCAAACCCTGGGAACACATCGTCGGGTTTCGATGGACACAGTGAAGGCGCAGGACGATAGTGGTGCCGTGAGCGGCTTGCATCCTCGCGCTTGCAAGGAGGAGGATATGCGTTCGCTTTTGCTGACGGTGGTTGGCGCTGCCGGTCTCGGTCTGAGCTGTTTCGGAACATCGGCTGCCAACGCACTCATCATTGCCGCACCGACGGGGCTCCGGCAGGCCGCCGATGCATTGAGCTTCACCGAAACCGTGCACTGCCGGAGATATCGTCACTGGCACAGGAATGCACAAGAATGGAGCTACGGTTGCGATGTCGGGCCGGTCGTCACCGACCCGCAATCGGCGGGCGGCGTGGCGCGCGCCGGCGTGGGCGTCAGGGGCTCCGCACCACGACTCAGTTCTCCGTCTGCGGCAGGACGTGCGCCCGGCAACTTTGTCAATCCGAGCAATCCCCAAGACCGCTCAGGCGGCAGCAATCGCCAGGACATGACTCAGCCGCGCGCGTTCAATCCGCAAGACATGAGGTAGCGCTGGAGCTTATCCCCCACTTGATTTGCCTCAAATCACCGCCGGCGGATTGATGGTATACTGGCGCAAGCATTTGCCCTGCCCAAGGCATCGAAATCCGGAGAGGGAGGTGGAAATGACAAACATCATCAGAGGCACGTTGCTCGCCTGCGGGTGCGCGGCCCTTGTCGCTACAGCCGCGCCGGCACTCGCCCAGACCGTGCTGGTCGGGCCTTATCCATATGCCCGCGCCTATGGCCCTTATGTCGGGGCGTATAGCCCCTACGTTGGCGGGTACGGATACGGCTATTATTACCATCGATTTGGCTTCGACCCCGATCCGAACATTCGGTTTGAGATATCGAGGACCCGGAATTGGAGAAAGGGCTGACGCCGCACTGGCGCTCGGCAGAATCTGACGCCGCATCGAGATGGAAAGCGGCCTGATCCCGACGTGAGGGCGCTGTGAGTCCGCGTTCGTTTGGGACAGAGGGCATCACCGACGAAGACCGCGCCTACGCCGGTTCGCGCTTCTCCGACGTGCGTGACGCCCTGTTCGCCAATCCCTACCAGAGAGTATGGGGAGCGTCTGGGGAGCCGCCGCTGCCGGTCCACCGGGTCACGCTGGGCAGCCTGCTCTACGGCATCCTGCCGTTCGGACCGCCTTACGTGTTTCGCCAAGCCACCGAGCGCGCGGTCGATTCCGCCGCCGACCTGCGTTGGGGCCCGGATCGCAAAGGCTTCCGCCGCCTGGTGCATCCCAACGGCATCTGCCTCACCGGCCTGTGGCAGATTACCGAGCCCACCGACTATTCCGGCTATTTCCGCAACGACAGCCGCGCCCTGGTGGTGGGGCGCTATTCGACCTGCTGCCGCGAGACGCGGCGCGGCGGCCATGTCAGGTCGCTGTCGCTCGTCGGCAAGCTGTTCCCGACCACCGACCCCGATCACGCCGAGCCGCTGCGCACCGCCAGCTTCATCACGCAAGAGGATATCGGTGGCGACTACAACGACTACATCAACGACGTCGAACTGCTCAACGCTCCGAACACGACGGCGTTCCGGCGCGGCCTGGGCATGCCGATCCTGGCGGTGTTCGGGATCATGCTCAACGTCGTCGACACGAAACCGACGATACGCCAGCTCTATCAGGTCGCGGAGCTTGGAAAGGCGCCAGGCGAGCGCACGCGCGCGCCGACCTTCATGCGTCTCACGGTGGCGCCGGGCCAGCCCAGGATCGAGGGCGCGGGATTGGATTTCCGCGACGAGATCATGGCGCAGATCTACGACCGCGGCGACGCCCGGCCCAAGCGCACACTCACCTTCAACATCGACGTGACCGACGACGGGGAGACCCACGGCCCCTCATTCCGCGAGCGACGCACCTTCCGCAATTGGCGCCGCATCGGAACCATCACGTTCGATCAGGCGGTCGTTTCGTACAACGGCGATTCCGTCATCCACTTCCGTCATCCGACCTGGCGTGTGGACCAGAACGATCCCGCAACCGCCACGCGGGTCGACGGACGAAAGGTGCGCTGAGAGCTTGCGCCAGGCCGGCTTGTCGACTCATTGGGTGGCTGCCCTGATGATTGACGCCCAGCGGGCCATCTCGGACTTGACCAGGGCCGCGAGCTGGTCCTGGCCGCGCCGCGCCTTGGGTGGCACATCGCTGCCGAGATCGAACAGCCGCGTGCGAGTCGTCTCATCGTCGAGCGCCTGGTCGAGCGCCTCAGCGAGTCTGTCAACCACCAGACCGGGCGTACCCTTGGGCGCAAACAAACCATTCCAGGACAGTACCCGAAATTCCGGCAGCCCCGCTTCGCGCGAGGTCGGCACCTCCGGGAGCGCAGGACTGCGCTCGGACGACGCGATTGCGAATACTTTGATCGTCCCGCCTCGGACTTGTGGCACAACCTCCGCAACGGGAGCGGTCATGTAGTCGACGTGCCCCGCGACCAGCGCATTCATCGCGGCCGCGGCGCTGTTGAAGGGAACCATCGCCGGTTTCAAGCCGAGAATGTCATTGAACATCAGGCCGGTCAGGTGCGTGACCGAGCCGACCCCGGCATGCCCCATATTCATTCTTTGATGGTTCACCTTTGCGTAGGCAATGAACTCCTTGAGATCGTTGGGGGCGAGTCTCTTGGTCGCTCCGACGAAAAACGCGTTCAGACTCACCATGCCGATCGGGGCGAAATCAGCATCCGGCTTGTAGGCGAGATTGGGGTAGAACACGGGCGCGGTGGCGTGAGTTCCCAGATGCCCGATCTGAATGGTGTAGCCGTCGGGAGTGGCACGCATGGTACGGGTCGTCGCGGTGGTGCCGCCTGCCCCTGGGACATTCTCAACGATGATTGATCGCCCGAGTGTACGCGACATGTGGTCGGCAACTATCCGGGCGATCACGTCGGTGGGCCCACCGGCTCCAAATGGCACGATCAGAGTAATCGGCCGCGTCGGATAAGCCTGCGCCGTCGCCGTGCGCGAAACAACTGGCAGTGCGGCCGCAGCCGCGGCCAGATGCAAGAATTTGCGGCGGGGAAGTTTCATGTTGCCCTCCCGGAGCCGTGTTGCAGCTCAGATTAGCATCGCGTTGAGCGCGCGGCGATAACCGATTTCTGTTCGCTTCCATTTCTCCGGAGCCGCGCCGTGGCGGAAAAGCGCTGTTAATTCAACGAATGACCTATCCACGAGCTCGAGATCGGCAGCTTTCGTCTGCAAAACCGCGAAAGCCGCACGCGCTCCGACTCCGCCCAAAATTCCATCCATTTCTCACTGTAGCATTGGCTCAGAATCACACGGCGGCTCTTGCCCGCCCGACAGCTACGCACGTCAGCTAGGCGTACGACGTGTCAAAGACGGTGTTTTTTTGCATCGTAGTAGTAGGACGTAAGGCGCCGAACAAATTCGTGCGGCTCGACCCCCAACGCATCGGCCCACTGTTGGTAGCGATCTCGGGGGATAAGACCTCGTCCGTCCTCGAGTTGGGCTATGACAGTGTAGACCTCTACGCCCACTGCACTGGCCAGTTCGCGCTGGGACAATCTGCGCTCTTCTCTCAACTGGCGCAGCCAGATTCCAGTCTCTTTGCGTCGCCGTCGCGTTAACTGCTTCGGCTTTGGCTGCTGACCCCGCCTCAGTGCATATTTGCGCATCAGAATACCTCTGACTCGTGTCATCGTGCTCCAGCCCTATTGTTAAACAACTCAGTAAGACGAGTGTTCCGGCGCGCGCCTACTTCTCAGACACGAATCGACAGTGCTCAGCGATTTGCAAATGACGCTCTGGCGAAAAAGAAACGCCGGCAAATGCGTCTAGGACTCGCCGACAAGTTGTCTTCCGAGCGCTGCACGGTTACGACATCTTCGACGAACGCGCCTCTTCCCTATTCGGGGGTATGCAAACGCGAACCACGAGCACACACGCTGACCGTGTGCACGAAGGCGGTTTGTCGAGTAGCCCGACAAACTCGCACAGCGATTTGAGTTCGGAGAATCATGCGCTTGCGGGCTCGTTTCATTCCTGCATTTACGGCCGCACTGACACTAAAAACCGTGCGCTGCTCCTCGCAACGAGGTGTGCGATTTCGCACATCGTTATCGGCTTGACGGCGGTACCTCCGTAGACGGACGTCAAACATGACGTTCGAACCAAAGGAGATGCCAATGTCGATGCACAGATCGGCTACCATCGCGGCGGCTCTCTCGAGCGTGGCCGTCACTGGTGTGATTGCGTTGTCCTCACCGGTTTTGGCGCACGACGGCGGGCACCATCATGGCGAATGCGACCATCATGGTGAGCGTGACTGTGGCTACGTCCGGTACGACAGTCATCGTCACCGCGGCAGTCACGAGCGCTTCGAGCACTATCAGCGTCCCGTATATGGGCCCGTCATCGAACATCCCGGTCCCGATGGCGGCGGTCCATCATCCTCTGGCGGCTCGCCGCGGCCGGACCAAGCCAAATAGACTTGACGTGCCATAACGTGGCCGCTGGCCGGAACACGTTGCGGCCAGCGGCGGTTTATCGGCGCGGAAGTGTGGCAAAGAAGGACCGACGCAGTGCCGGTCTAGCGGTGACTGATGCCGCCAAAGGGCGGCTTAAAAGGACGAACGTAGAACACAAGAGGCTGCAAAACCGCCCGCCGAAAATCAGCTAAGTGTTGGAGCGGGCGAAGGGAATTGAACCCTCGTACGCAGTTGTCCACACCCCGCAAGAAAAAGGCCACCGCGCGGGAGCGCCTCGCTAATGTGCCAGCTCGTGTCAACGTATCACGCGCGGGGTTGACTAGAAAATGAACGACTTCGTCTATGACCTGGGGACTGCTGTTGCGCAATTCGCTGTGGCCTTGCACGCCATTGTCCGGCGGTGGATTGCGCTGGTAGTCAAGCGAGTGACCGGATACGTCACAAGCGCAGGAGCATGATGAAACCGCTTAGGGGCGAAGGGAATCGAACCCTCGCATGCAGCTTGGGAAGCTACGACCGGCTTGCAGAGTTGGCGGAATAGCTGTGGCGTAGCGCCGCGTCGTACGAGGCGGCTTCGCGATCGGTCCGGCTGTGCCGCTTGTGATCCATCTCTGGAGTTGGCTCTTCTCGTACCCCGACCGGACGCCCCGACGCGATCCTCAATCGATCAACCGCGCTTGAATCTGCGGTGGAATGAAAATACCCAGTTCCCTAGCGGCTTTAGCGTTGACCGTTATGACCGTTCTCTCCGGGCGCAAGACCGGCATATCCGCAGGGTTCGTGCCTTTGAGAATCCTTCCGATGTAGCCGGCCTCAAGCCGGAAAGCATCCTCGAGATCAAGACCTAATGACGCAAAGCCACCGGCTTCCGCGTAATTGGGCGTGGGGTATATGGTGGGAATTTTCGCTTGGGACGCCAGCTCTGCCATTAGCCTCGCTTGAGCAAAGAACGCGGGGCTCTGCGCGACCAAGATCCCATCGACCTGTGCCTGTCTCAGCGATGAGAATGCCCGTTGTAGATCGTCCGGCCCTCGCACGGGTACAACCGTGGCCTGGGCACCCGCGGCGAAGGCCGCGAGTTCATTCTCTCGCGCCATCTCGATTCCGACCTCCTCGCCCCATGTCTGGGCATCCCAAAGGATGCCGAGGGCTTTTGCCTGGGGTACCAGCTCTTTGAGAAGTCCTATACGCCTGCTTGGGTAGTCGACGCTTTCCTCGTACAGGCCAGTCATGTGCGTTCCCGGTCTCTCAAGGCCCTTGATAAGGCCGAGCGTCACCGGGTTGACCCCGATTTGGAATACGACAGGAACCGTGACTCCAAGTTGCTGGGCCGCTACGGCCGCCGGGATTGGTCCGACCCAGATGACATTCGCCCGCTGTCGCACGAGATCGAGTATTATTTGCGGGTAGCGCTCATTCTTGCCTTCGGCGCTCCGAAACTCGAATGTGATGTTCTGGTCCGGCACTGACGCGCGAACCGCGTCGGTAAACTGCTTTAATAGAGGCGAACGAGACGCGGCATCGAGGCTGATGCTCGTCACGATTCCAACTTTGCGCGTCGGGCCTTCTGCCCATGCAGTGGGTTGGCCGAGCACAAGTAGAAAAGTGGAAACAAGCGATCCGAGTCGTCGTGGAAGTTGCGGGCGCTGAGCACTGTACATTGGCCGCACGTCATCACTCCTCATTCACCGGCTTATGCTCATGCGTGGCCGTCGCCATCCGCTCGCGGGCCATTTGCAGGAGTTTTTCGCGTAGATCAGCGTTCGCAGCCAAACCGGCGAGCCGCACGCACTCGCGCGCGTCGCCGACACACTCGTTATCAGTTGTCACTGTCGCCTCCCGCTATAGGTGATCACAGGCGGGAGCGCGACCGGTCTCTCAGTCACCGACGCCCGGCTCAGGCACTTTGTCGGTGATGTTTCTAAACGCCTAGCTTATGACAGAGTTCCGCAAGCCGGGCGTCTGCAGCCCCAACCGTCGGCGTCGTCTCTAGGCTGCACCTGCTGTTGCTGCTGCGTTACAGGCCGGGGCGTCATTTGAGATTCGTTGAACGCCCGCTGGGCAGTATCGAAATTTATGACTGGCCCATTGGCCATGTCGTTTTCCCACCCCTCCCAAGCGGGACCGAGAACTGGGGTGCGGTTCGTTCGGTCATGCCGGAAGGCGCTCGGATTTGAAGTCAAAACGCGAAAAGATCTGCAAAACCGGCTGCAAAACCTTCCGACCGGATCGATCTAACTGTTGGAGCGGGCGAAGGGAATCGAACCCTCGTATGCAGCTTGGGAAGCTGCCGTTCTACCATTGAACTACGCCCGCAAGCCGATGTTTCCTGCTTTTTTGGCGTGACCTTGGCGTGACGGTCGCCAAGGTGGTCACGCCAAAATGGAGGCGGCGCGCGCCTCCAAGCCTCCGTGCCCTCGCACTCTAACGGTGGAGGAATTTCCGCAACCCGGTCTGCCATGTCAAGCGCGCCCGATTTCGGGTAGTGTCTCTCTAGGACGGCCTTTCGGCCCCGCTATCTTGCCGAAATGATCGAATCGAGCTTGCCGGTGCCCGGCAAGCGCAGGCCGTATAAAAGCGGATGGTCGTATGAGAAAACGTCATCAGGTGCGCGAAGGGCAGATCGTACGGGTCATCGGTGGTCCGTTTACTGGTTTTCGGGGCGAAGTGAAGGAAGTAGACGAACAGACCGCCAAAGTGGCCGTTCAGGTATTTGGCCGCGTTACCCCGATGGACTTGGCACTTGGGCAGATCGAATTGGTGCCAAAAAATTCAAACTGAGGCACTACCCGATTTCGCCGACCACGCTTTGGGGCACTTCTGACGCCGCGTCGCATCCGTAATCACTACCTAGCGTTTCTGCCCTAACACGACCGCAGCTTGCCACAATCGCGCCGTATTCGGGTATGGCATGGGCTGGTGGGCTGGGGACACCTACGAGCTGGATCGCGAGACGCGGCGGCGCACTCTGCCGTGAATGCGCGGCGGTGAAAAGCCGGACGAATTCATAGCGCTACAGCCTGCCGGTCACTGCCCCCCGATCTTGTACCGGCGGATGATGCCTCCAAAATAGTCGTTGTCCTCCCGCAAATCCCGATCCAGCGCGGCAGAGGCACGATAGCGCGGCGAGACACCGACCTTGGCGAGCCGATCAAGGAACGCACCGTCGTTGAAGATGTCCGCCAGGTGACGGTTGAGCGTCGCGACCGCCTCGGGCGGCAGGCTGGCGGGCCCGAGCAGCGCCTGCCATCCGGACGTGCGGACATTGGAATAGCCGAGTTCGAGCAGCGTCGGCAGATCGGGCAAGGTCGGCAGCCGCCGATCGCTGACCGCCGCGAGGCCGCGCAGCGTCCCCTGCTCCACGTAAGGAATGACCACGGTGTCGACCAGGAAGTCGATATCGCCGCGCAGCAGCGCCTGCACCGCCGGAGTCGAGCCGCGAAACGGCACGTGCACCGCCCCCAGGTCCGCCTCGCGCTGAAAAATCTCCGCCATGACATGCATTGTCGAGCCGATGCCGGCCGAGCCGAAATTGAGCTTGCCGCGATTGCGCCGCGCGTGCTCGACGAATTCGGGCAGTGACTTCACCGTCATCGTCGGGCTCACAGCCAGCACGCGCAGCGATTCGCTCAGGTTTGCGATCGCGGTGAAGTCCTTCACCCCGTCGTAGTTGACCTTGGTGACGTGCGGGAGGATGGCGAAGATGGCGTTGCCGCCGAGCAGCAGCGTGTAGCCGTCGGCCGGCGCGCGCGCCACGGCGGCGGCGGCAATGGCTCCGGACGCCCCGCTCTGGTTCTCGACCACGACCGAGACGCCGAGGCGGGTAGACAAAGCGTCGGCGACGATGCGACCGACGAGATCGCCGGTTCCTCCGGCGGGATAGGCGACGACGAGCTTGATCGGTCGATCGGGATAGGCGGCAGCGGTGGGTTGCGAAATGCAGAGCGTCGCGAGTGCGACAAGCGCCAGTGCACGTGCTGCCCCCCACCGATAGCCGATGCTTCGCATCGGCGTTCTTAGCGTTAGGAACGGCGGCCGAAGGCCGCCTATGCCTCCCCCTTTCAGGGGGAGGGAGCGCACCGAGTTTGTCGCTCGCGCCAGGGTCATATCGCGGGGATTCGTCTCAGTTGCTCCACAGCCGCCTGCTGGCCAGCCGTGCGCCCTCGACCATGGCCGCGAGCTTCGCCCAGGCGACATCGGGATGCACCTCGTCGCCGGCGCCGGAGGTGGCGAAGCCGCAGTCGTTGGAGGCGATCACGCGCTCGCGCCCGACCACGTCGGCGAAGCGCACGAGGCGCTGCGCGACCAGCTCCGGATGCTCGACCAGCGTGATGCAATGGGAGACGACGCCCGGGATCAGCACCTTGTCATCCGGCAGCTTGACCTCCTTCCACACCTCCCACTCGTGCTCGTGACGGGGGTTGGAGGCTTCGAAGCTCAGGCCGCACGCATTGATCTTGAGCATCAGGTCCACGTAGTGCCTGAGCTCGAGGTCGTGCACGCGCGGCGCCACGTTGGTGCTGTAGCAGGTGTGGAAGCGCACGCGGTCGGCGGGGATGCCGCGCAGCGCATGATTGATCAGCTCCACCTGCTGCGCGATGAACTTGCGGCACTCCTCGATGCTGATCGAGGGATGACGGTCGTAGTGGGTCGCGAGCCGGGGGTCGTCGATCTGCACCAGGAAGCCGGCGTCGATGATCGCGCGGTATTCCTCGTTCATGGCGTCGGCGAGCGCGACGGCATAGTCCTCGTCGGTCTTGTAATAGCGGTTCTCGTAATAGAGCGCGACGTTGTTGGGCGAGAGCGCGGTGACGAACCCCTCCTCCGCCGCCAGGCCGTTCAAGGCGCGCTTGAGATTGTCGATGTCGGCCTGCACCTCGCGCTGGCCGATATAGCTGACGGGCCCGGTGCAGGCGACCGTGGTCCGGTGCCTGGGCACGGCGATGCGCGACGGCCGCGCCGCGTAGAGCGCGCGCTGCTCCTCGTAGACGGCGGCAAATTGCTGCCTGTCGCGCGTCGGTCCGGTGTAGCCGAAGGGCCGGTCGCTCGGGGAGAATCCGCCCAGCCGATTGCGGGTGTAGGTCGAGAAGCTCGCCTTGCTGTGCTCGCCGTCGTCGATCACGTCGATGCCGAGCTCGGCCTGGCGGCGCACCACATCGGCGACAGACGCCGCGACCCGCTTCGCCAACGCCTCCCGGTCATGATCCTGGCCGTTGTCCTTGGCCACCAGCTGCGCGATCAACTCGATCGGCCGCGGCAGACTGCCGGCGTGGCTGGTGAGAATCCGTTTCGTACTTCGCTTCATGGTGATGTCCCGATCCGCTGCGCACGAGACCGTAAAAGCGCGCGCCGTGCAAGGGGCGCAGGTCGGCGACGTTCTCGTGCGTGGGCCGGTGCCCCGCTGGTGTCCCGATTCCGAAGTTCGCAAGCACCTGCAGCACGCTCGCATGCGAACTTCGGAATCAAAGGGACACTAACAACTCTATGGTTCTAACGCCCCTTTTGAACCCGAAGTTCGCAACCACTCTGGCAGCACTATGTGTGCGAACTTCGGATTCGGGGCACTAGCGCAATTCGAGAAAATTCAACTTCAAGACGATGTCGATCAACGACCACAGGGCGAAGAGCACCAGCCCGTACGCCAAGAACCACGGACGAAAGAAAATCTTGCGCTGATCGCCGTCCGGACGTCGGTGCAGCGGAACGAACGCCATGAAAATGAGCGCGATGCTGACGGCCTGGACGCCGAAACCGATCCACTTCAGGTATTCCATCGGCGCCTCCCGGGGCGAATGCCGCCTCACACGTCCGGCGTGGGCGGTCGCGACCGCCCCGGCACCAGCACGCAGGCGGCCGCGGCGAGGATCAGCGCGAAGCCGACCAGGTCGGCCGCCGTCGGCCGCTCGCCCAGCATCAGCATCGAGCTGCCGACGCCGATGACCGGCGTGGCGAGCGAGCCGAGCGAGGCCGTCGCCGTCGGCAGGCGCTCGATGATGGCGAACCACAAGAGGTAGGCAAGCCCCACCGCGATCAGTCCGGTGTAGAGCACCGCCAGCACGCCTTGCCATGTCACGGATGTCGGCAGCGTCATGTCCTGGAACAGCAGGAGGCAGGCGGCAAAGACGACGGCGGCGATGGCGAGCTGCCAGGCGGTGACGGTGATGATGTCCCCCGGGATCTTCGCCCATTTCATGTAGACGGTGCCGGCGGCCCAGGACAGCGCGCAGCCGAGCGCGAGCAGCAGCCCCGTGGCGCCATGCGCTTCCATCGCCGGCAGGACCAGCGCGGTGAGCCCGCCGGCACAGAGCACGAGCCCGATGCCGGCCCGCAGATCCAGCCGCTCGCCCAGGACCAGCCACGCCATCAGGCTCGACCAGACCGGCATGGAATAATTGACGATCACCACGCGCGAGGTGGCGGCGGCGAGCTGGGCGAAGGAGACGAACATCCCGAAGGCCACGACATTGATCACGGAGGCCGTCACGACGTGCAACCGCGGGCGGCCGCGCGCAATCGAAGGATCGCGGCGCTGCAGCTTGATCAACGCGAACAGGAACGCCGTGCCGACCGAAAGCCCCAGGAACCGCATCACCCAGACGCCGACCTCGTCGAGCGCGATCTTCATGATCGGCCAGCTCAGCCCCCAGGCGAAGGCGAGCAGCACGAGCATGAGCTTGGCCTTGGTGGTCTCGTCCGATCCGGGCTGCTGGGCCACGAAAAACACCTGCACGGGGATTGTGGGGGAAGTAGCGAGGGCCCTCTGCATAAACGCACGGCCGGGAGAAGCAAGGCGGAGCGTTGGCCTCTGCCATGCTGGTGCGTATCTTGCCGGCGCGACCGGCATGACGCAGACGTAGGGCGCGCGATGCGCGTTGGAGGGGAAACGAGACGATGAGTGGCGACGGGAATATTCCGAGCGAAAACAATCAAAGCACCTTGAATGCTCAAAGCGCTTTGAATGCTCAAAGCACCTGGGCGGTGCATTTCCCCGGCAACCTGCGCTGGAGCAATGCCATGCAGATCGTCAAGGGCATGGCGCCCTATGGCGCTATCGCCATGGACGAGGTCGATCGCATCGCCCGGCGCCTCCAGGCGCGCGCCGCGGAAGCCGATCTCGACCGGGTCTGGTGCGACGAATGGGCTGCCATGGCCGATCGCCTCGCCGACGTTGCCGACAAAGCCGCGGCGGAAGGCCGCGACATCACCGCCGGCAACCACTACATGCGCGCGGGCAACTACTACTACAGCGCGGAGCGCTTCATCCCGCCGGGCGAGGAGAAGCTCGCGATGTACGCACAAGCGCTGCGCTGCTATCAGGCCGCCATGGCGCGGCTCTATCCGGAGATCGAGCGCGTGGAGGTGCCCTACGAGAGCGCGAGCCTGCCGGCCTGGTTCGTCAAGGGCCGCGGTGAAGGCCGCCGCCCGACCGTCGTGCTGTTCGACGGCATGGACAACGCCAAGGAGATGAGCGTGATCTTCGCCGGCCTCGATTTCGCCAAGCGCGGGATCAACACGCTCGCCATCGACGGGCCCGGCCAGTCCGAGACGCTGCGGCTGCGTAACATCCCGAGCCGCCACGACTACGAGGTGCCCGGCACCGCGGCATATGACTACGTCGTCGCGCGTCCCGAGGTCGATCCCAAGCGCGTCGCGGTCATGGGCTACAGCTTCGGCGGCTACCAGGCGCCGCGCATCGCCGCGTTCGAGAAGCGCTACGCGGCGGCGGTCGCGTTCGGCGCCATGCATTGGAGCATCTACGACTGGGTCGCCGGCAACAAGGCGAAGCTCGCCGTCGATCCGCGCACCAGCTCGACCTCGATCTTCCAGTTCCGCTGGGTGGTGGGCGCGCCCGACAACGAGACCGCGCTGGAATGGGCGAAGAAGTTCACGCTCGAGGGCGTGGCGCAGCGGATCGAATGCGCGTTCCTGGTGCTGCACGGCGAGAATGACCGGGTCGTGCCGCTGTCCGAGGCGCGCAAGCTCTTCCAGGGGGTCGGCTCCAAGCGCAAGCACATCAAGATTTTCACCGAGGAGGAAGGCGGCGCCGAGCACTGCCAGGTCGATCACCGCCAATTGGGTGTGGATTACATCGGCGACTGGCTGCTGGCGAATATGTGATGCGGGACTGTCACGGACTGGGAAGGTCCCGGGGCTGCAGCGCAACACTCCGCTCGCGCTCCGTGCTGCGCCGCGCCCGGGACACACGTCCGGAACGTCGCACCCGGTCGACGCCAAGGCCCCCGCATGATCCAATAGGGCCAACAAAATCGGCCCATGCAATCAGGGAGGGCATCATGCTGCATCTCATCCGGCTGTGCTCGATCGCGTTCGTCGTGTTCGCCGCGCCGGCGCTGGCGCAGGCACCCTCGTCCTATCCCGACCGGCCGATCCGGCTGGTGGTGGCGTTCCCGCCGGGCGGCGCCACCGACACGCTGGCGCGCCAGCTCACCCAGGCGCTGGGTGACGCGCTCGGCCAATCGGTCGTGATCGAGAACAAGCCGGGCGCCGGTGGCTACATCGCCTGGAGCCACGTCGCGGCCGCGGAGCCGGACGGCTATACGCTGCTGATGGCGGAGAACGCGGTCGGCATCAGCCAGGCGCTCTACAAGAAGACCCAGTCGAGCTTCGATCCGGTCAAGCAGTACGACGCCATCGCCACCGTCGCCACCTCGCCGCTGGTGCTGGCGGTCGCCAACAACGTCAAGGCCAACACGGTGCAGGAGCTGATCGCATATTCGCGCACCGTGCCCGAGAAGCTCAACTATGCGTCGGCCGGCATCGGCAGCGTCGCGCACCTCACCTTCGAGGTGATCAAGGCCGGCGCCGGCATGGACGCGGTGCACGTCGCCTACAAGGGCGGCGGCCCCGCTATGAACGACCTGATCGCCGGCCACGTCTCCATCAACATGGCAGCAATCCAGGTGGCGAAGGGGCTGGTCGAGACCGGCAAGATCAAGGGCCTCGCGGTCACCGGCGCCGAGCGCTCGCCGGTGCTGCCGAACGTTCCGACCTTGAAGGAGGCCGGCGTCAAGACCGCGGACGTGGATCTGCGGTTCTGGTTCGGCATCTTCGGCCCCAAGGGGATTCCGGATGCCGCCAAGGCCAAGCTCGACAAGGCCGTGGCGGCGACGCTCGCCAATCCGCAGGTGCGCGAGCGCCTCGCCAAGCTCGACATCGAGCCGGCCTATGCGCCCGGCAGCGAGCTCAAGATCAAGCTCGAGAACGAGATCGCGAACTGGACCAGGTTCATCGACGAGCACGGCATCAAGCCGGAATGACCATGCGCGAACTTTTCCATGCATGCGCCGCCGGCGCGCTGCTTGCGGCTGGTGTCGTCGCGGCGCATGCGCAGGCGCCCTCGTCCTACCCCGACCGGCCGATCCGGCTCGTGGTCGCGTTCGTGGCGGGCGGCGCGACCGACACGCTGGCGCGTCAGATCTCCAACGACCTGAAGGAGGCGCTCGGCCAGCCGGTCGTGGTGGAGAACCGGCCGGGCGCGAACGGCTATCTCGCCTGGACCCACGTCGCGAGTGCGGAGCCCGACGGCTACACCCTGCTGCTCGCGGAAAATGCGCTCGCTATCAGCCAGGCGCTGCACAAGAAGGCGACCTCGAGCTTCGATCCGCTGACGCAGTACGACGCGATCGCCGCCGTCGCCACCTCGCCGTCGGCGATCGTGCTCGCCAACAACGTGCCCGCGAACAACATCGCCGAGCTGGTGGCGCATTCGCGCACCGTGCCGCAGAAGATGAACTTCGCCTCCGCCGGCGTCGGCAGCGTCTCGCACCTGACCTTCGAGGTGTTCAAGGACGGCGTCGGCATCGAGGCCATCCACATTCCCTACAAGGGCGGCGGCCAGTCGATCGGCGACGTGATCGCAGGTCACGTGCCGATGGCGTCGACGTCGGTGCAGGTGGCGAAGAGCCTGGTCGAGGGCGGCAAGATCAAGGCGATCGCGGTGACGAGCGCCGCGCGCTCCCCCGCTCTGCCCAACGTCCCGAGCCTCAAGGAGGCGGGCGTGAAGACGGCGGACGTGGAGCTCGGGTTCTGGTACGGCATCTTCGGCCCCAAGGGCATGCCGGACGCGGTCAAGGCCAAGCTCGAGCAGGCGGTGGCGGCCGTCACCGCGGATGCACGCGTGCGCGAGCGCATGGCCAAGCTCGACATCACCCCGGGCTTCGCGCCGGCGGCGGCGCTGCGGACCAAGCTCGAAAGCGAGATCCGGAACTGGACCAAATTCATCGACGCCAAGGGCATCAAGCCGGAATGAGCGCGGGAATAGATTTCATCGTCAACGGGCAGTCCGTGCATGTGGACACCGATGGAACGAAGCCGCTGCTGTCGGTGCTGCGCGACGAGCTCGCACTCCGCGGCAGCCGGTTCGGTTGCGGCACCGAGCAGTGCGGCGCCTGCATGGTGCTGATCGACGGCGAGCCGGCGTATTCCTGCAGCCGTGAGATCGAGAGCGTCACCGGGCGCGCCGTCACCACCGTGGAGGGGCTGTGGTCGGACGAACGGCTTCGCCCGTTGCGGCAGGCGTTCCTCGACGAGCAGGCCGGCCAATGCGGCTATTGCCTTTCCGGCATCTTGATCTCCGCGGCAGCGCTGCTCGGGCGCAATCCGCGGCCGAGCCGGGCCGAGATCGCGGCCGCGCTCGACCCGCATCTCTGCCGCTGCGGCGCGCATAACCGCATCATGCGGGCGGTTGCGCGCGCCGGCGCCGACATCGAGGCGCGGCCATGATCGCCAACGCGCTGCCGCAGAGCCTGATCGACAATCCGCTGCTGTCGCAGTGGATCGGCTTCGAGGAGCCGGGCCGCGTGCGCGTCGGCTCCGGGAAAGTGGAGATCGGCCAGGGCATCCTCACCGCACTCACCCAGATCGCCGCCGAGGAGCTCGACGTGACGCCGCAGCAGTTGCGCCTGGTGTCCGGGCAGACCGATATCAGCCCGGCCGAGGGATTCACGTCGGGCAGTTATTCGGTGGCGGTGGGCGGCGCCTCGATCCGCCTGGTCTGCGCCGAGGTCCGCGCGCTGTTTCTCGACCGCATCGCCGGCCAGCTCAACTGCCCGGTCGGCGAACTGTCGATCGCAGACGGGAAATTCCTGCGCAACGGCAAGGACACCGGCCGCGACTACTGGTCGATCGCGGGCGAGGTCGCGCTCGACCGCCGCGCCAGCGGCACGGCGCCGGTGAAGCGCCCGTCCAGCTATCGCATCGTCGGGAGCAACCTGCCGCGCCTCGACCTGCCGGCAAAGCTCGATGGCGAGGCATTCATTCACGACATTGCGCCCGCGCACACCGTGCACGCGCGCGTGCTGCGGCAGCCCTGGCGCGGCGCGCGTCTCGCCGTGCTCGACGAAGCCGCCGTGCGCAAGGCTGCGAAGGCGCCGATCGACATCCTGCGCGAGGGCGACTATGTCGCCTTCACCGCCGAGAGCGAGATCGCCGTCATGCGCGCCGCCGCGGCCGCACGCGAGCTGGCGCGCTGGGAGGGCGGCGAGCCCGCGCCCGCCGGCATCGGCGAGGCGGACTGGCTCAAGGCGCAGCCTTCGCGCGACCGCACCGTGCAAAGCGGGTTGCCTGGCCGTGCCGAAGGAAACCGCCGGCTGGAGGGGCGCTACACGCGGCCGTTCCTGACCTATGCCTCGATCGGCACGTCCTGCGCATTGGCCGAGTTCAAGGACGGCGCGCTGAAGATCTGGTCGCACTGCCAGGGTCCAGCCGTATTGCGCGACTGGATCGCCAAGGCGCTCGGCTTCGAGCGGTCCAAGGTCACAGTGTTGCACCGCCAGGGCGCGGGCGCCTATGGCCACAACACCGCCGACGACGTCGCCTTCGACGCCGCCTTCATCGCCACCCGGATGCCCGGTCGCACGATCCGCGTGCAGTTGTCCCGCGAGGACGAGTTCGCGTCGGCGCCGATCAGCACCGCAATGGCGATCGAGCTCTCGGCCGTGCTCGGCGAAGACAACCGCCCGGCCGACTGGACCATCGAGATCTGGAGCGCTCCGCACGCCCAGCGCCCCGGCATGAACGGCAACTCGAACTTCATCAGCGCCGAGGCGCTGCCGAACGCGCCGGCGCGCAACGAGCTCAACGACGTTCCGGACGAGCGCGGCGGCGGTGCCACCCGCAACGGCTATGCGATCTATGACCTGCCGCGGCACCGGCTGATCCATCACCTCCTGCCGCAGGTGCCGCTGCGCACCTCGTCGCTGCGCGGGCTCGGCGCCTGGGCCAACGTGTTCGCGATCGAGTCGTTCATGGATGATCTGGCCGAGCTCGCCGGCGAGGATCCGGTGACCTATCGGCTGTCGCTGCTGTCGGACCCACGCGCGCGGCGCGTGGTCGAGACCGCGGCCGACATGAGCGGCTGGTTCGACGGGCGCGATCTCGGCGACGGCCGGGCGCGCGGCCTCGGGTTTGCGCGCTACAAGAACATCGCCTCGTTCGCCGCCGTGGTGGCCGAGGTGACGGTGGACGAGGCGGTCCGTCTGGAGCGAATCTGGTGCTGCGCCGATGCCGGCCTGGTCATCACGCCCGACGGCGCCAGGAACCAGCTCGAAGGCGGCATCGTCATGGGCGCGAGCTTCGTCCTCAAGGAGCAGGTGCGCTTCGCGGACGGCAAGGTCGCCACCAGCGCCTGGGCGGACTACCCCATTCTGCGCTTCTCCGAGGTGCCTGAGATCGACATCCGGCTGATCGAGGCGCCGAACGAGCCGGCGCTCGGGCTCGGCGAAGCGTCCGTCGGGCCGACCGGAGCGGCGATCGGCAATGCGGTGGCGCGGGCGCTCGGCACCCGCATTCGCGACCTGCCATTGACGCGCGAGCGGATCATGGCGACGTTGCTGGCGGAATAACGAGAACAAGGGAGGTAACGATGGCGTCTCGTGCTCCTGGGTGGGTTCTGGCCGTGGCGGCCGGCGCAATGTTGCTGGCGTCAAGCCCGCAGCCGGCGCCGGCACAGGAGCCCGGCAAGCCGATCCGCATCATCGTCGGGCTGGCGGCCGGCGGGGCGACCGACGTCATGGCCCGCCTGGTGGCGCAGAAGATGAGCGAGAACCTGCGCACCACGGTGTTCGTGGAGAACAAGGCCGGCGGCAATTTCATTCCGGCCCTGCGCGAGCTCACGAGCTCGGCTCCGGACGGCCACACCCTGTTCTTCATTTCCACCAGCACGCTGATCACGCAGCCGCTGCACGCGGACTACCCGTTCGATCTCACCAAGCTCACGCCGATCACCCAGGTGGCGACCGGTCCGCTGATCCTGGTGGTGAAGAACGGCCTCGGCATCAAGACGCTGCCGCAACTGATCGAGCACGCCAAAGCCAATCCCGGCAAGCTCAGCTTCGGCGCCGGCGGCGGCACCGGAAGCTCGCTCTATTTCGCGACCGAGCTCTTGAAGTCCAAGACCGGCATCAAGATCACCATCGTCAACTATCGCGGCGCCGGACCGGCGCTCAACGATCTTCTGGGCGGCCACATCGACGGCATGTTCGATGCGATGCCTGTGATGGTGGTGCAGGCCAAGGAAGGAAAGGTCACGCCGCTCGCGGTGACCAGCGCGAAGCGCTCGCCCGCCCTCCCCGACGTGCCGACAATCATGGAGTCGGGCGTGCCCGACTACGAGATGTCGGGCTGGTTCGGCATGCTGGCACCGGCCGGCACGCCGCCGGCGGTCGCGCAACGCCTGCGCGACGAGGTGGCAAAGGCGGTCGCGGCGCCGGATGTCGCAGCGATGCTCGCCTCGCAAGGCATGGCGCCGCTCGCCACCGAGCCCGGCGACTGGGCGAAGTATCTGAAGTCGGAACTGGACGTCTATACCAAGATCACCAAGGACGCGAACATCAAGCCGGAGTAGCCGGTGATACTTTCGGGAGGGTGCAAGATGGTGCGTATCGTTGCGGCCTGCCTCGCCGGATTGCTCGCGGCGCTCGCCGCGAGCGCGGCTTGTGCGCAGACTCCGTTTCCCAACCGCACGGTGAAATTCATCGTCCCCTTCCCGGCCGGCGGCATCAACGACATCCTCGCCCGCATCATCGGCGAACGGCTCCAGGCCAGATGGGGCCAGACCATCGTGATCGAGAACAAGACCGGCGCCGGCGGCAATATCGGCGCCGATCTCGCCTACCAGTCCGAGGGTGACGGCTACGCGCTGCTGCTCAGCCCGCCCGGCCCGCTGGCAATCAACCAGACCCTCTACAAGCAGCTCCCGTACAAGCCGCAGGAGTTCGTCCCGATCACGCTCGTCGGCTCGGTGCCCAACGTCGCCATCGTGCGCAAGGAGCTGCCGGTCAACTCGCTCAAGGAGCTCGTCGACTACATCAAGGCGAACCCGGGCAAGGTGACCTTCGGCAGCCAGGGCAACGGCGCCACGCCCCATCTCACCGGCATGATGTTCCAGGGCATGACCGGCACGGCGATGGTGCACGTGCCCTATCGCGGCGAGACGCTGGTGCTGCAGGACATGATCGGCGGCCACGTGGACGTTTTCTTCGGCAACGTGGCGGCGGCGCTGCCGCAGTTTCGTGACGGCAAGGTGAAAGTGGTCGCGGTCCTCGACGGCAAGCGTGCCCCCGCGCTTGCCGACATTCCGACCACGGCCGAGGCCGGGCTGCCGGGCCTCGTCTCCACCGGCTGGTTCGCGCTGGCGGCGCCGCCGAAGACCTCGCCGGCGCTGGCGGCGGAGATCGGCAAGGCCGTGGTCGAGATCATCAACCTGCCGGACGTGCAGGCGAGATTCCGCGCCGCCAGCGTCGAGCCCACGCCCAGCACGCCTGCCGAGATGGCCGCCTTCATCAAGGAGGAGGCGCAGCGCTGGGGCGATGTCATCAAAAAGAACAACATCGTGGTGGATTAATCCCTCCGGAATTCATCTCGGACGGAGGGACACCGTGATCGCCTGGCTTCGTTCCATCCTGGACCATCCGCGCTGCGAGCGCGTGATCATGTTGCTCATCATCGTCAATGCGGTGGTGCTGGGGCTCGAGACGAGTAGACCGTCATGGCCTCGTCCGGCCGGCTGCTGGCGATCATCGATCACGTCATTCTGGCGGTGTTCGTGATCGAGATCACCGCCCGCATCCTGGTTCATCGCCTCGCCTTCTTCCGCGATCCCTGGAGCGTGTTCGACTTCTTCGTCGTCGGCATTGCGCTGGTGCCCGCGACCGAGACCTTCAGCGTGCTGCGGGCGCTGCGCGTCCTGCGGGTGCTGCGGCTCATTACCGTGGTGCCGACGCTGCGGCGGGTGGTCGCCGGCCTGCTCGCGGCCTTGCCAGGCATGGGCTCGATCGTGCTGCTGATCGGCCTCATCTACTACGTGTTCGCGGTGATGGCGACCAAGCTGTTCGGCGCCGACAATCCCAACCAGTTCGGCACGCTCGGCGACTCGCTCTGGACGCTGTTCACCGTCATGACGCTCGAAGGCTGGACCAACGACGTGGCCAAGCCGGTCATGGAGCATCATCCCCATGCCTGGTGGTTCTTCGTCACCTTCATCGTCGTGACCACCTTCATGGTGCTCAACCTGTTCATCGGCGTGGTGGTCAACGCCATGCAGGCGGAAGCCGAAAAGGCCAATGTCGAGGAGCGCGCGGCCGAACGCGAGATGATCCAGGAGGAGGCGGCGCCGATCCTCGCCGAGGTGAAGAGCCTGCGGTCGGAGGTGGCCGCGATGCGGGCCGACCTGAACATGCGGCAGGCGAAGGCGAGCGGCTGAAGTATCCGGACGGGCGACGCCATTCGCCTTTGATCTTTCGCAAAGCCGCCGGATGCATTTCGCAATATCGTGAATTGTGGTGCTGTGTGTTGACGCGGATGTGACCGAACCTCGTGCATCCGCGGCCGTTGCCGCGTCGTATATTCGGGATCGTCACACGAAGGAGCGCATCATGACCTTTGCCACCACCACGCTCGCCGCTTTGTCGATCGCAGCCGTCTCAGCCGTCGCCTTCAGCATCGAGCCCGGCCCGGTCGGCCGGTCGACCGAGACCACCACGGTGACCACCAAGTCGGACGAGATCGTCGTGGCCGGCGGGCGTCGCCGCAAGTGCCAGGAAGATCTCGGCTACGGCCGCACCGGCAGCTTCGGCTGCGGCGGCTAGCACACCGCGACGTCACCGACTTCACGTCCGGAAGTGCTTGGAGAGCTTGAGGCCTTGCGCCTGGTAGTTCGAGCCGATGCGCTCGCCATAGAGCGACTTCGGCCGCTCCAGCATTTTCTCGTAGACCAGCCGGCCGACGATCTGCCCGTGCTCGAGGATGAACGGCACCTCGCGTGAACGCACCTCGAGCACGGCGCGGGCGCCGCGCCCGCCGGCGCCGGCATAACCGAAGCCCGGATCGAAGAAGCCGGCATAGTGCACGCGGAACTCGCCGACCAGCGGATCGAACGGCACCATCTCGGCGGCGTAATCGGGCGGCACCTGCACCGCCTCCTTCGACGCCAATATGTAGAACTCGTCGGGATCGAGAATGAGGCTCTCGTCGCGGCGCGCCTTCATCGGCTCCCAGAAATCGGCGACGTCGTAGCCGCCGCGGCGCTCGACGTCGATGAGCCCGGTATGGCGCTTGGCGCGGTAGCCGACGAGACCATCGGGCCCCAGCCCGGCCAGATCGACGCTGACTGCGATGCCTTCGCTCACGTCGGCATCATCGTCGTCGACCAGCCGCTCGCGCGCGTGCAGCGTGCGCAACGCCTCGGCGTCGAGCAGCGCATTGCCGTGACGGAAGCGGATTTGCGACAGCCGCGAGCCCTCGCGTACCAGCACCGGAAAGGTGCGCGGGCTGATCTCGGCGTAGAGCGGGCCGTGGTAGCCGGCCCTGATGCGGTCGAAGCCGCGGGTCTCGTCGGCGATCACGCGGGTGAAGACGTCGAGCCGGCCGGTCGAGCTCTTCGGATTGGCGGCGGCGGCGATGTCGTTCGGCAATGCCAGGCTTTCGAGCAGCGGCACGATGTAGACGCAGCTGGTCTCGAGCACGGCGCCGTCGACGAGCGCGATCTCGTGCAGCTTGAGCTCGTCGATGCGCTCGGCCACGGTCGCGTGCGGCCCCGGCAGGAAGCTCGCGCGCACGCGGTAGGCCACCTCGCCCAGCCGCAGGTCGAGGCTCGCCGGCTGGATCTGGTCGGGCACGAAGTCGTAGGCGGGCAGGATCGCGCCGTCCTCCGCCAGCGCCGCAATCATCTGGTCCGGCAGGATGCCTTTTTGGTCTATCGCAAGCGTCAGCGACAAGGCGAAATCCCCGATGCGACGCCTGATCGTTAACCTATGACCGCCTTGACGGGAAGGCGTGGGCCGCGCTAGAGCATCTTTATCCCGTGGTCATTTGAGCCGGCCGGCTTGCAGCCACGTAAAACAACTCGCTAAAAGGCCGGGGACGCATAGGACCCCCGGCGGAGCTTTTCCGGCCGGGTTTTTTGTTGGGCAAAGGAGGTCCTCGATGTCCGCGTCCATGAAAAAAAACTACCGCCCCGACACCCAACTGGTGCACGCCGGCATCCTGCGCTCGCAGTTCGGGGAGACCTCGGAATCGGTCTTCCTCACCCAGGGCTACGTCTACGACAACTCGCTGAGCGCCGAGCGACGCTTCAAGAACGAGGAGCCCGGCTACCAGTATTCCCGCTTCGCCAACCCGACCGTGCACATGTTCGAGCAGCGCATGTGCGCGCTGGAGGGCGCGGCGGCCGCGCGCGCGACCGCCACCGGCATGGCCGCCGTCACCACGGCGCTGATGGGCCAGGTGCGGGCGGGTGACCATATCGTCGCCTCGAAGGCGCTGTTCGGCTCCTGCCTTTACGTGGTCGAGGAGCACCTCCCCCGCTATGGCGTCACCTCGACCCTGGTCGACGGCCGCGACCTCGAGGCGTGGCGCAAGGCGGTGCAGCCGAACACCAAGACCTTCTTCCTCGAGAGCCCGACCAACCCGGCGCTGGAGGTGCTCGACATCAAGGCGATCGCCGACATCGCCCACGCTGCCGGCGCGACGCTCGTGGTCGACAACGTGTTCTCGACGCCGCTGTTTCAGAAGCCGCTCGAGCTCGGGGCCGATTGCGTGGTCTATTCCGCCACCAAGCACATCGACGGCCAGGGCCGCTGTCTGGGCGGGGTCATCCTCGGATCGGAAAAATTCATCCAGGACAATATCCATAACCTGATCCGGCAGACCGGCCCGTCGCTCTCGCCGTTCAATGCCTGGGTGCTGCTCAAGGGATTGGAGACGCTGGCGGTGCGCGTGCGCCGGCAGACCGACACCGCCGCGACCGTCGCGGTGGCGCTCGCCGAGCATCCGAAGATCTCGCGCCTGATCTATCCGGGCCGGCCGGACCATCCGCAGGCGGACGTGGTGCGCCGGCAGATGAGCGGCGGCTCGACGCTGGTCGCGTTCGAGATCAAGGGCGGCAAAGAGGCGGCGTTCCGCTTCCAGGACGCGCTCGCGCTGGTGCGCATCAGCAACAATCTCGGCGACGCCAAGAGCCTGATCACTCACCCCGCGACCACCACGCATCAGCGGCTGACACCGGCGGCGCGCGCCGAGCTCGGCATCAGCGACGGATTGGTGCGGCTGTCATGCGGCCTGGAGCACCCCGACGATCTCGTCGAGGATGTGCTGACGGCGTTGAAGGCGGCATGAAAAAAGGCGGGTGGCGAATAGCGCCATCCGCCTGTTCGCTATTCGCTGTTCGCTCGCTATTGGATGGCCGGCCCGCCGGCGGTCGCGGTCGGACGTGTGGCCGCCTCGGCGATCGCCATGCCGAGCGCCTTGGCGAGACAGCCGTAGCTCCAGTCGTTCATGTGCAGCCCGTCGGCCGACACGAACGTCTCGAACGGCAGATGCTCGGTCTCGTACCAGCGGCGCATCAGCTTGAAGCGGTGAAAGATGCAGACGTGCTCCGACTTGGCGGCGGTGGCGATCAGCGACACCATGCCCTCGGCATTCGGCTTGGCGATGACCCGCGGAGCATATTGCGGATCGATCAGCACGACGTCGGCGCCGGTCGCCTTCAGGCGCGCCAGGCCTTCGTGCAGCAGCGTGGCGTGCGGCAGCACCGCGTGGTCGCGCAGCACCGAGTTGGTGCCGACCTGCCACAGCACCAAGTCGGGATTCTCGGAGATCACCGCCTTGTCGAGACGCGCGAGCATGTCGGCCGCTTCGTCGCCGTTCACGCCGCGGTTCAGCACCGTGATCTCGTGTCCCGGGAAATGGCGCGCGAGCTCTTCCGCCAGCCGGCTCGGATAGGAGGCGGCGGACGTGCTGGCGCCCGCGCCGTACGTCGAGGACGAGCCGAGCGCGACGATCTTGATCGGCTTGCCGGCAGCGACGAGCCGCGCCATGCGCTTGAGCGGCAGATCGAAACGGACCTGGTCGACCGCGATCGTGCAGGCGGCGGCACGCGTCGCGGCGGGGGTCGCGATCGCGCCGGGCACCTGCGCGTGCGCCGGAGCAAGCGCGACCGCGGCAAGTGCGAGGAAGCCTGCCGTCGCGCCGGCCGGCAACACGGCCGAGCAATGTGAAAATAGGTAGCGGTGCATGGTGGTTTGTTTTCGTCCCTGTCGGAAAGTTCCTTATGACTTTCTTATTTACGCACTCTCTACTGGCCTGGCTTCAACTCGACTGATTTTAAATGTGCTGCATCGATGATCAATGCCGCAATCCCCCGGCCGATGCAGTCGTGGACGCGGTGGGCGAGTACGTTGTCCTTGCCCGCCGCATAGAGATCGAAGGCGCCGGTATCCGACCAATGCCGCATGATGCCGAGCCGGTCGAGCAGCGGCACCTCGTGCTGCTGGGCGACCACGCGCATGATGTCCGCATAAGGACCGAGCGGGACCATGATGTCGGTCCGCGGGCTGTATTGCTGGTTCATCAAAATGACGTCTGCTCCGCCTCGCTGCAGCGCCTCCACCCCCTCGTCGAGCGCGGCCCTGAAAGCATCGGGCTCGACCCTCCGGATGGCGTCAAATGTTCCGGATTGCCATACCACTAAATCGGGCTTCTCGTCGACCAGCAACCTCTCCATGCCTTTGGCCATGTCCTCGGCCGACATCCGACTGCGCACCAAGGTTACTACTTTGATTGCGACCGAGGGCAGCCGCTGCTTGAGCGCCGCTTCGAGCCGCGCCGGATAGGCCGAGCGCGGCCCGTCCGGGCCGGCCAGGATCGAGGAGCCGGTCCCGACCACCGCGATGGTCAGCCGCTTGTCCTGGTTGACGGCCTCCTGGACGCGTTTCAACTCGCTCGTGCCGAACAACAAATAGCCAGGAATCTCACACGCTTGCCGCTCTGCAGCAAACGTGGACGATCCGGCCAGGGAGAGCATGGCCAAGAACAGTGCGCGCAAAAACAATGGGCACCTTCGTGCCCTGATCGGCCTCGTCATGCCTCGCCTCCCGCGAGGTCTGCGTCCGGCGCCTTCCGCCGACGCGATCCGGGACTACGTCCTTCTGCCCTTTTGTACCACGTTATCACTAACGCCGCCCCAATCATTATGAGGATGCCTAACACGCTCACTAGAAGTTGCATCCAGAAGGAGGCCGAAAGCTCAACCATGGCGAAATGAGCGGCAAACGAAAGGAAGACGCCGAGGCAGAAGATTTCCAGCGAGTGTTGTCCACAGACGATCGGCGGCCAGGCCCACCACGATTTCAGCATCGGCCAGTCGCGCGGCACGAACCACACCGTGACCACCGCCAGCGCCAGAAAATGCGCGAAGCGCAGCACGTCGAGATTGACCTTGTCGATCGGATAGATCGCCTCCTCCAGCCAATGCGGGACGTGTTGGCTCATGCCGGGCAGATACCAGGTGAGCGAGATGACGAAGGCGAACAGCAGGTAGCCGGCCGCGATCCCCAGCGTCACCTTCGATTGCAGGACCCCCGATAGCCGCTTGGCTCCTCCCAGCGCGCACCAGGCGCCGAATACGAACAGCAATTGCCAGGCGAAGGGATTGAAGTACCAGTGCCCGCTCGGATAGCTCGGCATGTTCCAATCGTAACGCCAGGTGAGCACGTAGAGCAGCACCGAGGCGCCGAGCGCGAGCGTGGCCCGGAATTGCAGCAGCCAGAGGATCGGCGGAAATAGCAGCAGCAGAATGATGTAGAGCGGCAGCACGTCCATGTTGGACGGCTTGAACTTGAGCAGCAGCGCCTGAATGATCGTCACGTCGGGCTGCTTGAGAAAATCGAGGATGTTCATCTCCTCGGCGTAGAGCGGGTTCTCGAAGCTGGTGGCGACGTAGGAGATTTCGGCGAGATAGATGGCGAACAGGAAGACGTGGGCGACGTAGATTTGCCAGGCCCGCTTCAAGATGTGGGCGCCCGCCACCACGAAGCCGCGCTCGCGCATCTCCTTGCCGTAGACGAAGGCGGCGGTGTAGCCGGAGACGAACACGAAGATCTCGGTGGCGTCGCTGAATCCGTAATTGCGGATGGTGCCCCAGGCGACCAGGTTCGAGGGGATATGGTCGAGGAAGATCAGCCACAGCGCGATCCCGCGGAACAGGTCGAGCCGCAGGTCGCGGGTGGTGGTGACCGCGGGAGCCACAGGGGCAGCCGGGCCAGGCAAATTGAGCGGCACGTCGTGGGCGGTGGTGACCACGGGGGCGGGCATTCCGGGCGATCTTTCGAGCGACACGGGTGAAACCTAGATGCTAGAGCGGTTTGCGCTCTTTCGGAATCGAGAACTCATTCTAGCTTATTGAGTTTCCGCGTTTTCTCCGACTTCCACAGCGAGCCGGAAAAAGGGCTCCAATGGGCCTTTGCGCGACGTGGGAACACGTCTGCGCGACGATTGCAAGCCGTCGAGTTGGCCCTATTCACCACGCCGGAACATACGCTACAAAGCGCCCGCATTGGGGCCACAAAGGCTAGACCATGGATGCGCCTGCGCCAGCGTATCGGGCCGTGACCCGCCAAATCGAGGTCAGGGTCACACCGCGTTTCCTGCCCGATCGCTCCTCGCCCGAGAACGGCTATTTCTTCTGGGCTTACACCATCACGCTCACCAATTTCGGGGGCGAGACCGTGCAGCTCAAGACGCGCCACTGGCGCATCACCGACGCGCAGGGCCGCCTGCAGGAGGTGCGCGGCCCCGGTGTGGTCGGCGAGGAGCCGGTGCTCAAGCCGGGTGAGAATTTCGAATATACCAGTGGCGTGCCGCTGCCGACGCCGTCCGGTTTCATGACCGGAACCTACGGCATGGTGACCGCGGCCGGTGAGGAGTTCGATATCGCCAT
>Ga0126382_10000072_pt1 | contig 32633 bp, 27 predicted proteins | sample PanSoiMetPlot_30_FD_92548 | JGI IMG/M metagenome (GOLD analysis project Ga0126382, IMG submission 92548) | Tropical forest soil microbial communities from Panama - MetaG Plot_30 | ecosystem: Environmental > Terrestrial > Soil > Tropical forest > Bulk soil | place: Panama | collected 2016-02-17
GCGCTGATAAGCCTCGCCCACATTTATAGGTGCGCCCGCTTCGTCAAACAGAGCTTTCTGATTTGAAGGGAGGGAAGCGAATTTATCTTTTGCGAGAAATAAAACAGCGAGTGCTAGGTTTGCGACAAGCATCAACATAATGATGTTAGTGAGGATTGCCCAGACATCACGGGAAACTTTCAACCAGGATTTCAAGACCAGCACTCCTCTATTCGACGACTGCGACGCCAGGGTTTCAGCAGGGGGGCGAGCGCGGGTCCGTCGAACTGTTTCGACTACCCTGCGTAAGAGACATCTCGTCTAAGAAGGCAATGCTTGCAACTGCTACGCGGTGGAGCATCCGGCGGGGCTCGCCTGCAGCAATAATCGGCAGACGCTTCAAAATATTATTTGTTATATCCCAGAATGGGCGGCCAGTACGTCCTTTAACAGCGTCTTCAAGCCGCAATCTGAACGTTTTGTCCGTAGCACGGGCCCCGACCTCAGCGACAAAGCGCTGTCCGAGCGTTTTCCACGCTACCCAATTCCACCGTTCCGTATGATTAAGATGTAAAACCGCCGGCTTGATCTGGTAGATGCGGCAGCCCTGCATGAACATCAAAAGTGGAAGGAAGTAATCCCACCAAGGAGCACCAAATACCATGCCAGCATTGGGCAGCTCCGAGATGTCATCAGCGTGACCAGCAAAGAAGTCGTAACCCCACCGCGGAGCAACCCCGTCGGCCTGACCCGGCTGATCAATATCGATTCTTCGGCTGAAAATGAACTCGCCCGGACGAATTTGCGACAGCCTGTCGGCGAGTGCAGAGGTCGACGGTATAACGAGGTCGGCGTTCATCAGTACAAACGGCCGACCGCGTGCTTCGGTTGACACGACGGCTAGTAGGTCGGCAAGGAAGACGTGAGCTCGCCCCGTGATTGCCGATGCATCACGCCTGACAGGGATCATCCGTACTGAGTGGCTATATGCCTCATTTATGGAGTTAACGGACACAGGTTCAAAACCCGCATGCCGCCAGGACTCAATGCAGGTCAGCTGGTACGCCTCTCCGATCTCGTCCCCCTTCTCGTTGCGCCGGAATATCCTCGGCGAAATCGATGTAATGAGTGGTATGTTTGTTGCCATTTTCTAAACATCCACATTTGGGCCGACACGATTGTTATCGGCGAGGCTCGTTACCCAAAGGCAAGTGGCTGACAGGCGCTTCAGCTTAGTATCCAAAGGGCGCGCTCGGATGTCCCTCATCGACCGATGATGTCCGCTAGAAGCCCTTCTTCGTCGATCTGGCCTCGGCGCTCTACGGTGTGCCAATGGCCCATTGGCCGATGCCAGAATGGCTCATAAATGACCGATCCCTGATGCAGGAGTGCGGCCACATAGCTAAATGAACTTTTGCTCATAACAAGAATGTCGGAAGTAATCATGTTTTGAAGGGCGTCGAGCGGATCGCCATTCAGGTGCAACTTGAAAGGGCAGTCGAGGATGCCGCAAAAATCTTGTTCAACACCTTCGGAATAGATGGACAACTGACATGCCTTTCCGGACCGTTTGATCGTTTTGATGACTCCAGTAATTGCGGTTCGTATCTTGGAATTGGATGTATACCGCAGGGGGTGATCTTCCAGCGTCACGTCGCCACGGCGAATGTGGACGGCGATCGACAAATCGGATGGCGTTCGGACTGGCGGTCTACCCGCATATTTTTGTCGTAGCTCGTCGGTGATTTTAGCGTAGATATCCGGATGGGCATCGGTGAACGGATGCAGATGTGGTGTCTGGATTACTACCGGTTGCTGCCATCGTTGAGGTGCGGCCAAGAAGGTGTGCAAAGTAAGAATGGGATTTGAAATGTCGTCGAGCGACATCTCACCCATCCCCAGTCTGAATAAGGCCTCCCAGCGCGCCGCAACTCCTTTGCTGGCCGCGTGTTCAATTGATTGAATCGGTGTGTGGACGTAACGCAAGCCCATCACCTTGCAGAACGCTATGACCGACATCTTCGCATGAATTTGCGCCCCGCCGCCGTCTGTCTTGCTGCAGCACGTCAGCGCGGTCTCCCTGGAAATTATCCCCGCGCGATGAATTGCATTGAGTAATCTAGTTGTGACGGTGGGATGCTTCGCGAGTTGGACTGGGTCCCGCGCGAGCCTAACGATTCTAGTTGCAAGCCCCATTATCCGATCCCATGATTGGTGGCGGACGGTACAAGAGCTGTGACGCAGTAAGTTGATCCGTTGGAGGCCGCGATCACTTGACTAAGCCCCGCCGCCGGAGCTCAACCATGACTACGTTCTGCAAGGACACTGCGTCCGGCAGTGCCAAAGTGACCTGCGCAGTCTGCTGGCGCGGCACAGATCTAGCAATAGCTATGCTGCCGCAGAGCAGCAAGCAGCGGGGGGCCGAGATCGAATACATCGATATATCGGGCAGCGAGTACCCTAGAAGGGCATATTCCGGCTCACCAAATTTTGGCGCCCGGATGCGGAAGCTCCCCTGCACCTGGCAACATGAAGACCAGCGCGCATTTACCACGGAGCTCGGCTTCCTGAGTGAAGGCATCGACTATGGCGGCCGCCAGAGCGAGCGCGCTGCAAGCCGGCCTATAACAGCACGCCGTATAATATAATGGCCGTTATTCGGACCGACCTCCGATAATGCAATCTGGCTCCTTTGAGTGAGAATCGGTCGCTGTTTTTATTGCGTGAATAGTTTAGATAAAAGCACTTGAAGGCGTGAACGCATGGCAACTCAGCCAATTATTTCGGCGGCACGCCTGTGCCGCGCAAAAATATGAACATAATTGGATTCAGCGGCACTCGAGCCGGCCTTATTGATTCCTTGCTTCGCAACGGTGTATGAAAGCGGCTTGGGCGGGCGATTGGACTTGGTCGCAAAGAGGAAAGAAATGGAATTCTTGTCTGAGTTTTGGCTGTACATGCGGACACGGAAGAAATTCTGGCTGCTCCCTCTCGTCGTCTGTCTAGGGTTATTCGGGGGTCTCGTCGTCCTTACCAAGGGAACTGCTATCGCTCCCTTCGTCTATACGCTGTTCTAAAACCCCATTGTCTCATCTAAGTCGAGCAATATCGGATTTCTGGCATGGGGCGAAGACGAGTCTTTGATGCTCTTGGGATCATTTTGTCGTTAAGCGCAATCGTGTTGGTGATCGAGATCTATGTTCGCGTCATCGCTGATGACGGAATGCAATTCGATCTTGAAATGTGGAAATATGCCCGCGATGTGAAACAGCTTTCTGCTGATCCTTTGCTTGCACACGAGCATGCACCGAACCGCGCCGCTGTACTAATGGGCGTTGATTTCCAAACAAATTCAAAACGGCTTCGCGACCGGGAATTCTCGTATGATCGACAACCTGGTATACTACGCATCCTGATGTTGGGCGATTCGCTGACGGTTGGCTGGGGTGTTCCTGTCGAGCAGACGTTTTCTAAGCGAATTGAAAAACTATTTGCCGCTGATGGCGTCAATGCCGAGGTGATTAATACTGGCGTCGGTAACTACAATACGATTCAAGAGGTCGAATACTTTGTGACCGAAGGATTTAAATATCGGCCTGACATCGTAGTTTTGAATTTCTTCGTTAACGACGCCGAGCCCATTCTGAAGCATGAATCACCTTCTATTCTAGCGCGCGTATGCTACGCGTGTGTTTTTATTCTCGGTCGAGTAGACACGCTTACCCGCAAATTCTTGAGCAAGAAGGATTGGGCTGAGTATTATCTCGGCCTATATGATGATGGAAACGCAACGGGCTGGTTGAAAGCAAAGGAATCCATAGAGAAACTTGCGGGCTACTGTAAATCGCATGGAATTGCACTCGTAATCGCGAACCTTCCAGAACTCCATGATGTGCAACACTATCGCTTTGGTAGGATCAGCGATCTTGTGCGAGATGCAGCCAATCAATATAGCGTCGATTACGTGGATATCCTGCCCTATTTGCAAAAGGAAGAATCAGCAGCTCTTTGGGTCACGCCACCGGACCCGCATCCAAATGCCCATGCCAATGATCTGATTGCACAGGGCCTCTATCGCACATTGAAACCAATGGTAGCGAACAACCGGTAACCACATGATATCCGTTCCATCGACTGGCCAGTATCCGGTAGGGCACGTTCATCATTTCCGTCTTTCTGTTCGAATTCTGGCTGGCTTGGTGTTTTTCATAATCATTGCGGGCAGTCTGGAGATTGGCCTTCGTCTTTGGTCCCTTGCAACAGATGCAAAAATGGTGCGCTTTAGAGACGACATTTACGATCGCCAATATTCACCAGCGGAGTTACGGCGATCGGAGCAGATCCTGCCAGGGCAAGGAGGCCGATGTGTGCGTCAGCAAGGGCAGGTCATGAATTGGGATCCGCGATTCGGCCTTGCCTCAAAAACGCTCGACATGGCATGCGCAAAAGAGCTCTTCAAATCTGCAAGAACTAAGGTTGTGTTACTTGGTGGTTCGACAATGGGTAGCGCTTTTGCGCCAAATTACCTGACAACCATCGAAAACTACGCGTTTGGCCGTGAAGAAGACTTCGTAAGCATTAACTTGTCCGAAAGCTACGCGAGGTTGTCAGATATGTTGGCTAGGTTCATTCACGAAATCATTGAATTGCGACCGAACGTGGCAGTGTTTCTAGTGGGATTTAACGAATTTCATGCAATGCAATATGGGGGTTTACCTGGTGACGATTTTTATTGGACCGCTGGCGTGACTCGACGAGTGCACCACCCGATGCTGTTCTTGTTGGATAAAGCAATCGACAGCAGCGAGCTCGCGCAAGCATTGTTGATAAAAACAGGGATTTACCTAAGCCCAAGGGCTACCAGAAAGATAGATCTCACTTTGGTCGATCAGGAGGTCGATTATTATTTTCGTATGCAGGAATATACTTCAGTTCTCTGCAGACAGTATTCGATTAAATGCTTTTTCATTCTCCAACCGACCCCCCTAGCGCAAAGCAATCTAAATGACCGCGACCGTCTGCTCGTTCAGGAGCGTTTGAAAAATTTTCCACAGAGTCAGGAAATAATGACACGCGGCTATGCCCTTCTGAAGAGAGGTCGCAATGGCAATCGTGTGCTGGATGCCTCTGCACTGTTTGACGGCGTCGAAGATGCGTATTTCGATGTGGAACATTTCACAAAGGTCGGCAACGCTTTGCTCGGCAAGTACATTCACGATGCCATAATACAAAGTGAACATTGAAGGCGCGATACGGTCGCCCGCACGCAAGGTTCTGAAGAAAAAGGATTGGGCAGAGTATTATCTCGACTTATTCGGCGGTAGAAGCGTGCGACCTGCAGTAGGTCACAAGCTTCCCGATCGAGTCCTTAGCTTTCAGCCAGCATATTGCGATCGATCGGAGCGAATTAGGATTTTTTGCAGGATGTCGCCAATCAATATAGCGTCGAATCCGTGGATATCCTCCCGTATTTGCAAAAACAGTCTCTCTTTGGGTTAATCTGAATTAAACCGCGCTCCTTCCTGCAATGAAACAGACAACAACAAGCGAGCATCGTACCGAGCCGGCAAGTTCGCATTATCGGATGTTAGTCCGGGTGGCGGCACTTTTATTGTCTTGTCTGCTCTTTTTCGGCGGAGTGGAGTTGGCACTTCGGGTTGCGTTGCCGAACCCCATGTTCAAGCAGTCATCGCTGTCGTCGGAAATTCGGAACAAACTCAACACTGAAGAGGAAAACCGGACAGATCTGCCAATGTACCTGCCTCGGCAAGGCGGCGAATGCATCCGAGAGGACAAATCGAAGCTACATTGGAATCCGCGGTTCGGGTTTAGCTCAAAGGCGCTTGATAAAGGCTGCGCGCGAAGGCTGTTCAGTTCTGGCAAGATCAGGATTGTAATGTTTGGTGGGTCGACCATGGCGAATGTTGGGGCTGTCAACTACCTCACTTCGCTGGACTACTACGCCTTCGGCCAACACGAAGATATCGTGAGTATCAATCTCGCCGAGCCGGGTGCTCGCTTGTCGAATATGCTGGCCCGTTTCATGGATGAAGTTACGGACTTAAAACCAGATGTCGCCCTATTTCTCGACGGCTTCAATGAATTTTATTCCAATTATCTTCGCGGGCGGCCAGGCGATGATGCACATTGGACGATAGGCGTGAGGAAACGGGTCGAAAGCCCAATCATGTCCTTGTTGGACCGGGCACTCAACCAGAGTCGGTTCGCCCAACTAGCCCTGATCAGGACGGGCATTTTCCCAAGCTCGAGACACGGTTCGAGTCAGGTTGATCTCACGCGTGTAGACGAGGAAGTAGGCTACTACCTGCGAGCGCGAGAGTCTGCTGAGGTGTTATGCGCGCACTACGAGGTGAAATGCCTCTTCATATTGCAGCCAATCCCGGTGCTGGAGGGCGCACCGACGGGGAGTACCGAGGCGATTGTGCGGGAGAACGCAAGATATTTCCCACATGATCACGAGATGTTCTCGCGCGGCTACGCGCTTATTCGAAACATGCCCGGCGATCATTATCTGGACGCATCAGGTATTTTGGAGAATTTGCCCGACGCCTACGTAGACGTTGTGCATCTGTCAAAGATTGGCAACGCGGCACTGGGAAAGTTCTTTTACTCCGCGGTGAAAACAGCTCTGAATCACGCGTCGCCTTGAAGCCAATTATCGCGATAAGCGGTTCGTCGCAACAACGTGTAAAGGCATCCACGCGCGAATCTGCTCGTATACGTTTGGCGAGGCGATTTTCTACAAAGCTCTATTCGGGAGTTTGCGCGACGGTTATTGCCTGTTGAGTGCTAGTGTGTTAGCGGGTTGCGCGGTTGGTTCCATGCATCGGCTCAAAATCGGATTTTTAGTCGGTGCGAGCTTTGTGCTAGACGAAAAGAAGAGTGGTTTCTGCTTCTGCAAAGGCTGACGCGCAAATCCATGGAAACCCAGACCACGCATGAAAGTTTTTCGCGCGAAGAGACCGTTGTGCGCGGGTCGGAGCGTTCCTTTGGCGTCGTCATCGCAGCCGCCCTAGGGCTGCTCTCGCTGTTCAATTGGTGGCATGACGGAAAAATCTGGCCCTGGCTAGCAGGGACCTCACTTCTGTTTATTGTCACAGGTTATTTTTGTCCTGCAGCGCTCAGGCCTCTCAATTGGCTCTGGTTCAAATTTGGTCTACTGCTTCACTCTGTGGTCAATCCCATTGTCATGGGTCTACTGTTCTACGCCGCCGTGTGGCCGACCGGTCTAGTGATGCGGGCATTCGGGAAAGACCTGCTCCGGCTCAAGCGGGAGCCCGAATGCAGCAGTTACTGGATCGCTCGGCAGCCCCCTGGACCTGAGCCGGAGACGATGAAAGATCAATTCTGAGGTGAAATCGCGTGGTAGATTTTCTTCAAGAACTGTGGCGTTTTATGCGTGTCCGCAAGAAATTCTGGCTGCTGCCAGTTCTGTTGATGATGGTGGTGTTCAGCGGTCTTGTGGTGCTAAGCAAGGGCTCTGCCGTCGCTCCGTTCATCTACACACTGTTCTAGCTGATCCAATCTAGTAACGATGCGCGTCCTTGGCATTTCAGCCTTTTATCACGATAGCGCTGCGGCGCTCGTCGAAGACGACCGCATCGTTGCAGCTGCGCAAGAGGAACGCTTTACCCGCAAGAAGCACGACTCGTCGTTTCCCCAAAATGCAATTTCTTATTGCCTGCAAGAGGGAAAGATTTGCCTGGATGAACTGGACTATGTCGTTTTTTACGACAAACCATTTCTCAAGTTCGAGCGGCTTCTGGAGACATACGTAGCTACGGCTCCGCGTGGGTTCCGCTCGTTCAAAATGGCTATACCGCTTTGGTTACGCGAAAAACTGTTTCAGAAACCGCTGCTTCGTGGGGAGCTCAAGAGGTTTAGCGAGAAGGGCGATTGGACAGGGCGACTACTATTCTGTGAGCATCACCTCAGTCATGCGGCATCGGCGTTTTTTCCCTCGCCGTACGAGGACGCGGCGGTTCTAACCATGGACGGAGTGGGAGAATGGGCGACTACGTCGGCAGCGATGGGCTCCGGAAACCGGCTGCAGGTATTTCAGGAAATCCATTTCCCACATTCACTTGGACTGCTCTATTCGGCGTTCACTTATTATACCGGCTTCAAGGTGAACTCGGGCGAGTACAAAGTTATGGGACTTGCTCCCTATGGTGAGCCGAAATACGCCAAACTCATTCTCGACAAGATGGTTGACCTAAAGCCTGATGGGTCGTTCCGGTTGGACATGTCGTACTTTGATTATTGCACCGGCTTGACGATGACCAACCAGCAATTTTCAGATTTGTTTGGCGCGCCCGTGCGAGCTTCGGATGAGCTGCTTACGCCCTTTCACATGGACGTTGCCGCCTCGGTTCAGGCCGTGCTCGAAGAGATCGTATTGCGGATGACTCGGGCGCTAGCAAAGCAGACTGGCGCTCGCAACTTGTGTCTCGCCGGCGGCGTGGCGCTCAACTGTGTTGCCAATGGCAAGGTCCTGCGCGAAGGTGCATTTCAAAACATATGGATTCAACCGGCGGCCGGCGATGCGGGTGGAGCGGTCGGGGCGGCGCTTGCGGCCGTACACCTTTACGAGGGGCATCCGCGCAGACCGAATGGCGGTGATCGTATGCATGGTTCGTTTCTCGGCCCGAGCTACAGTCAGGCGGACATCGAACAACGGCTGACGGCAGTAGGAGCAAAATTCTCAGTCGCCAGTGAAGACTCCGTGGTGGAACAGACGGCCGACGCTCTTTCGGCACAGCAAGCGGTCGGATGGTTCCAGGGTCGCCTCGAGTTTGGCCCACGCGCCCTTGGCGCCCGCTCGATCCTTGGCGATCCGCGGTCGCCAGCCATGCAGCGCAATCTAAACCTTAAGATTAAATATCGAGAGAGCTTTCGGCCATTCGCGCCCGCGGTCTTGCGTGAGGATGTCGCCGAATGGTTCGAATTCGACTCTGATAGTCCTTACATGCTGATCGTCGCTGACGTCCGCAAAGATCGGCGGCGCTCAATGACACCCGAGCAGCAGGCGCTGTTTGGCATCGAAAAACTCAATCTCGTGCGTTCAGAGATTCCCGCGGTCACGCACGTGGATTACTCGGCCCGTATTCAAACGGTACACGCCAACACCAATCCGCTCTTCCATCGGCTGCTTAAGCGGTTCAAAGAGAAAACGAGCTGCCCCGTGCTGGTTAACACCAGCTTCAATGTGCGTGGTGAGCCGATCGTTTGCACACCGGAGGACGCTTTTCGGTGCTTCATGGGCAACGAGCTTGATCTCCTAGTCGTCGGAAACTGCGTGCTACATAAAACTGCACAGGATCATCACCTGAAGCGCGACTACAGTTCGGCATTCGACCTGGATTAACATGTTACGAAACGCTAAAGCGTTTCTAGGGCCGACATTTCGTTGTCGCCTTGGGATTGCGAGCGGTCATTACATACAAAGCATAGCATATGCAGCACGGTCAGCTGATGATGGACCGTGCAGCAATCATCCACGATGCGCATAACGAAAATTCCAAAGCAGGATTCCCACGATTGTGCTGCTGGCCGCCAGCATCATAATGTGCAGCGTTATGGATTTGGTCATCACTGTTGCTGTCGCAAGCCCAATCAAGATTATATTTAGCGCGAAAACGCGGCCGATGACTTCGTACACGCTAAACTTTCCACCGATTGCCTGTTGGTAGAAGTGGCCGCGGTGTGCCTGCATTACGGGCTCGCGGTTGATAAGCCGATACAGAAGAGTGATGGTCGTATCTGCCAGGTAGTACAGCGGCAGTATCAATGCTGCGGCAAGATGTCCGCGACCGGCAAGCAAAATCAGTAACCAGCCCAACAACAAGCCTATCGGCAAACTTCCTGCATCGCCGAGGAACAGCCGTGCAACCGGGCGGTTGAAGGGCGCAAAGCCAACCATAGCGCCGCAGATGGCAATAGCTACGAGGGTCGCATGCTCTGGAAGTGCGCCCATCAAACCGAACAGGCTGAGACCGGCCAACAGCGGGACTACTTCCGCTACGGTCATCCAGTCGATGCCGTCCATGAAATTGACGAGGTTTACGAACCACAGCATCGCAACGAATAGCAGTGCGCGCTCGAGCCACCACGGAAGGACTACGAGTACTCGCAGATCGTCGGGCAGCGAAGCCACAACCGCAACGACCGCGATCGCTTGCAGCAGCAGTCGCGGTAGTGGTGCGATCGACCGGATATCATCGGTGATGCCAATGACGGTAAGGCCGATAACCGACACAAAGACAACGGCCAATCGCCAGGATTCATTTATGGGGATGGAAGAAAAGATCGCGGTGATGACAAAAACTACGATCGTCGCTGCGATTACAGCGATGCCGCCGCCTTGCGGGGTCGGCGTTTTGTGCGATGAGCGGAGATTGGGTTTTGCCACTGCAAAACGGCTGAGCACGGGCTTGAGCCAGAGCGAAAGAACAAAACTGAGAATGCCCGCGGCAAGGAGCACGATTCCAGCGATTCCCAACGCATCTCCGCTTTGTCTCATTGAATCACTCGGCCGACAGCTCGGTTCTCAGACGTCTCTACCAGTAAACGCGCATAGAGTAGGACAATCGCCCTGCCAATTCGCGCGCTGGAAAATTCTGATGTGACGATTTGGCGACTTGCGCGGCCAAAATTGATCCGCATTTCGGGATTGGTCATAAGCGTTACAATAGCATGTGCCAGCGCTTCGGGATCGTCGGGCGGAATAAGTAGCGCATTGACGTTGTGTCGCGCGATCTCCCTGCATCCAGGTACATCTGAGGCAATCAGCGGCCGGCCACAGGCCGCTGCTTCAAGCAGGCTCTTTGGTAGGCCCTCGCGTCTTGACGGCAGGATGGCCACATGGGCTTGGGACCAGACGTCGCGGATATCATTGACATGCCCGAGGAATCGGAGATTTGGTATGACTCGCCAGTCGATCAGCACGCGACCAGGGATTGACGCTGGATTGGATGGATCGGGTTCCCCCGCAACTAGCGTGTGGACGCTAACACCGCGTCTTGACAAAAGTTCATGCGCGTGCACCAGCGTCGCCACGCCCTTGTCATCAAGCAATCGTCCAACAAACCCTACGGTAAAAGCACCCGAAGGCTCCGGCATTGGCGTAAGAACGTCGATGTCGACGCCGGAACCGGGAATCAAGGTGATTCTCTCCTGCGGCACGCCGAGCTTCACGACGACGGCGTAGTCGTCGGGGTTTTGCACCAGAACGGTCGTCTTCGGCCGCTTTAACAACCAACCGAGAAGGAAACGGGCGAACGGCCGCACAGCGACAGCCATGGTCGTGTCCGACGTGAACGCAAAACCCAGTCCCGCGAGGGCATTGAGGCGCACGATCGGCATCCTCAGTGCTGCGAGCGAACCGATCAGCGCTGGCACGACGGCAACGTGATGAACGAGGTCGGGTTGAACTTTCCGATAGAGACGCCTGGTTTCCAGTATCGCCCCGAGTAGTCGAATTGGATTCAAATTGCCGCGACGCCAATGAATCGAATGTAAGACGAAACCGTCTTGCTTTATTTGCTCGGCGCAATCGCCAATTCGTGTCACGACGTGCACCTCGTACCCCGCTCGTTGTGCAGCGCGTGCCATCGGAAGCCGGTGCGAGACGAAATACCAGTCTTCAGAGACAAGGTAGAGGATTTTATGGGGCATCAACATGAGCTTCTGTATTTGCGATCTGGCCGCATGGATACGAATCCGAAAAGTGGATCCGCTCAAATCCCGGCAGCATTGGCCTTTGCGCTTTTCCAATCGTCGGCAGAACCGATCAGAACGATTTGTCGTATACCCGGATATTCGTCTCGATGGTGATATGCAAAAGCGGACAGTAACGCCAAACCTGCGGGAGGCTGAACCTCCGCGGTGATTGTTTGCTGATTATGATTCGCATGTAGTGCAGGAGTCACGAAACGATGAGGCGAACACCGCTCCTCAGCACCACTGGGAAACGCAACCCAGCTAACGTGCTTATCGCCCGTTTGAGCGGCCAACTCAGCGGTTTGACCGAATGTACAGCAACATCTCTCCGGCTCATTCCTTGAACGCATCTGCGGCAGCTTTGGCCGCCATTGCCGATGCCTGCGGCATCTACCTGCAACTCCTTGACGCCGGGCCGGCTCGGCGAGATTGGGTGCTATGTAAGACATTGTCATTTCACTACTATTATTGAATCAAAATGGAAACAATTTGTGTTCACCACTTGAACGCTAAGTCTTGACGTTCACGCAATGAACGCTGTACGACGTTGCTGTCGGGGGAGCGTTTTTCATGCGCCGGATGGGCGAAGAAAATCCGGAAAGTTCGCGAATAATGCTCGGCCTGCTCGACGCTGTGGAGCAGGACCGCGCGCAATCACAACGGCTGCTCGCCTCTGAGCTCGGCATCGCGCTTGGTCTGGTCAACGCCTACCTCAAGCGTTGTATCAAAAAAGGCCTCGTCAAGGTCCGTAGCGCACCGGCGCGGCGATACGCTTATTATCTCACGCCGCAGGGCTTCGCCGAAAAGTCGCGGCTTACCGTCCAATATCTTTCCTATTCGTTCGGATTTTTCCGGCAGGCGAAGCATGATTGCTCAGAGCTGTTTGGCATCGCCAAAAGCCAGGGCATAAGAAAAATATTGCTCGCGGGCGAATCTGATCTAGCCGAGATCGCCGCGCTCTGCAGCATGGAGCATGCTGTCGAAATAGTCGGCCTTGTACAGAACGCCGCGATAAAACGCGAATTCATGGGAGCGCCGGTGTTCCCGGATTTCGAGGCGGTGACGAAGTCATTTGACTGCGTGTTGATCACCGGTGTTACTGACGCGCGCGCATTAACCGAAGCCGCAATTGTGCGTTTCGGCGCCGATCGCGTATTGGTGCCGGAAATGCTCAGGGTCAGGATCAAGAAAGCACAAGAGGCAATCGAGTGACATACGCTAACTTGCGATGGTACGTTGTGCATTCGCAACCGAACGCTGAGAACAAAGCGGTTGTACATCTCACACGCCAGGGCTTTATGACGTACTTACCGCGTTATCTCAAACGACGGCGGCACGCACGGCGTGTGGATGTCGTTCCTGTTCCGCTATTCCCCCGCTATTTTTTCGTGGCGATCGATATGACCCTGCAGCGCTGGAGATCGATCTATTCGACGATCGGTGTTTCGCAACTGATCTGCAATGGCGACGTGCCGGCAGCAATTTCCGATGAAGTGGTGACGACGCTGAAAGGGCGCGAGGATGCAGCCGGCTTCATTCGCCTAGAGCCACGCCCCCTTCGCGCCGGGGACAAAATTCGTATTCTCGAGGGTGTGTTCGCCGACTGTCTCGGCCTCTATGAGGGCATGACTGATCGCGACCGCGTAACCATTTTGCTCGACCTGCTCGGCCGCAAGGTACGTGTGCTGGTGTGCGCCGAAGCGGTGGCGGCGGCATAGTCGCGGCGTGGCGAATGGTCTGCGTGTGATCTGGGTCATGGCTCACCCAGACTGCGGTAGCAATTCTCCATCAAACCTTGAGATTTTGTGCGCGGCACCGAAGATGTGCTGGGCTGCTTGAAGCAGCGACCCACTCGTGACCTGGCCGAAGGCGTGACGGTGAAAGAGCAGCAGGCATCCGATGTGTCGGCGGTGGTGTTATCACACGACGGATATGCGGACCTCTGGCCGGCGTTTTTTGAGCTGCTGTTTCGCTTTTGGCCGGATCTACCCTATCCATTGCATCTCGTCAGCAACCACCGGACTTTCCCGGATGACCGGGTTATCCCGGTGCGAATTGGCGATGAGCGATCATGGTCGCACACGCTTATGTGCGCCCTTGACTATGTTCCCAGCCGCTACGTGCTCCTGATGCTCGAAGACTATTTTTTGACCGGCCGCGTCGATACTCCGCGGATCGCCAGAATGCATGCCGCGATGGTCAAATTCAGGGCCGCCTATTTGCGATTGGCACCGGCGCCGAAGCCTGACAGTCCGTGTCCCGGATTTTCAGACATCGGATATATCGCAAAGGGCGCGCCCTACCGGACATCATTGCAAATCGCGTTTTGGGAGCGGTCAACTTTGCTCGGTTTGTTGCGGCAAGACGAGACAGCGTGGGACTTCGAGCTCAAAGGCTCGCGACGCAGCGATCAGATCTCTCATCCATTCCTGAGCGTCTACGACGGTTTTGCACTGCCGTACCGCCACACTGTGCGGCGTGGACGATGGATGCCTGATGCGATCCGTCAATTCGCGGCGCTCGGTATCACGTTCGATTCTACCGACCGGCCTACCGAGTCTGAGATTTATGCTCGATGGGAGGAATCCGGAGTGCGCCGCTTCCTCGGCAGAACATGGCGCTTCGTGACACGGCGGAAACTTTGATCAAGTGTTGAAATGACTGCTTTCCATAACCGATGAAACTTCACCTTCAGCTACTGATCAATATCGTCCGATATTTACGCTGGAAGTTTCCAGTTATGCTTATTCTTATGGGGTTGGTAGCAGTGACCGAAGGGCTCTCGGTCAGTTTGCTTCTGCCCCTATTATCTCAGATCGGGATTTCCTATTCGGCCGGCCCCGGCCTTGCCGGCAGCCTGTTGCACCAGGCTCTCAGCGCCATCGGTGGGTCGTTCGGAATTCCGGGCTTGCTCGTGATCATAGTGGGTGTCGCCGCGCTTCAAGCATTTTTTTTCATCGCGCTGCATTGGTGGATGACCAGCGCGTCGCGCAGCTATAAGCGCCTCCGTCAATCGCAGCTGTTCCACGCAATTGTGCACGCTCAGTGGCAATACGTGTCTGGAAAACGAGCGGGCGAACTCACCAATGCTATCGTGAGTGAAAGTGAGCGGCTCGCGCAATCATTTTATATCGGGCTTTATCTGATTTCGACATTCCTGGGGACCTGCATCTACCTAGCTTTTGGTTTTATGATTGCGTGGCCGATCACGCTTGCCTTGATTGGCTGTGCGGCAATGATGACGCTGACAGTGCTACGACTCTACGCAAAGAGCTTTGCGGTCGGCCAGTCGATCGGCCCCCTCAATGCCGAATTGCAATCGACCCTAAGCGAGCGGATTTCTGGTCTCAAAATTGTCAAAGCGACAACAAGCGAGGCTGCAGCTTGTGCCCGCGTCAATTCTATCGTCGGAATACTCGAAAGAGCGAATACCGTGGTGAACTTTTTGCCGATGTTCGTACGCGGACTGTTCGAATTCCTCTCCTTCTGCGCTCTGGCCACGATTTTCGTGCTGGGTCAGGAACGTTTTGGTATTCCAGCGGGAAACGTTATCGTCGTATTTGCTTTGTTTATGCGTTTGTTCCCACGCATTACGACCGTGCAAAGTTACCTACATCTACTCAACGGCTATTTGCACGCCATGGACACAATCGGCGAAGTACAACGCAGCGCCGAGGCCCATGCCGAACTCCGGAACACGGCTGACCAAGAACTCAAGGTAACGCTCCCCTCACGACTTACATTGCGCAACGTTGGGGTGGGATTCGGAGAGCGCAAGGCACTCGAGCACATCGATCTGGCAATTCCGATACCCGGTATAACTGGTGTGGTTGGCGCCTCGGGCGCTGGAAAATCGACGCTCGTGCACGTGTTGTTGGGACTCGTTTCGCTGTCGGCTGGGGCAATTACACTCGATGTACATAATTTAGCGACGTCCTCGCTTCCCGCGTGGCGACGGAAGATCGGCTATGTGCCGCAGGAAACGATCCTATTTCATGCGTCCGTCCGTGAAAATCTCATGCTTTCGAGGCCGGATGCCACTGACGCAGACGTGGAGCTCGCGGCAAGGCGAGCGCACGCCCACGAATTTATTAGTAATTTGCCAGCGGGGTACGACACGATTATTGGTGATCAAGGCGTCCTGTTATCGGGCGGGCAGCGTCAGCGCATCGCCATCGCGCGCGCACTGTTGATGGATCCGATCGTATTGCTGATGGATGAGGCCATGAGCGCCCTGGATTCGGAATCCGAAGCAGCGGTATTGTCGGCTCTAAAAGAATTACGTGGTGAGATCGGAATTCTGCTCGTCGCGCATCGTCTGGCGACGGTTCGCCACGCGGACGTGATTGCCGTCCTCAACGAGGGCCGACTCGTCGAGTCTGGAGCTTGGGACGAGCTGGTGAATCGGCGCGAGCGCTTGCATGCGTTAATACAGGCGCAGTCAACCTGACAAGTGTCAATGGCCAAGGCGCCGCAATTTACGGTTTTCACTCCGACCTATAATCGTGCGCAGACGATCCATCGCGTATATGACAGCCTGCGCGCGCAGACTTTGCGTGACTTCGAATGGCTGGTGGTGGACGATGGATCGACCGACGCGACCTCCGACCTGATCGCGAAATGGGCTAGAACTGCCACCTTCTCGATTCGCTATGTGAAGCAACAGCACTCCGGAAAACACATCGCCCATAATCTGGCGTTGCGCGAGGCGCAGGGAGAATTGTTCGTCCCTCTCGACTCTGATGACGGCTGCGTTTCTCAGGCGCTTGAACGACTGGCCTATCATTGGAACGAAATTCCGGCCGAACAGCGGCCTCTTTATTCTGGTATTGTTTCCCTTTGTTGCAACCAGTTCGGGACGCTCGTTGGCGACCGTTTTCCAGCCAATACTTTCGATGGCGATCTACGTGAAATGATTTATGTTCACCGCGTTGGCGGCGAGAAGTGGTTCATTGCTTCGACAGACGTGCTTCGGCGCCATCCGTTTTCGGAGATTCGCGATACCCAATTCATACCGGAACTCAGGGTCTGGGTTGAAATCGGGAAACTCTACAAGATGCGGTTTGTCAATGAAGTCCTTCGTATTTATTACGTAGACGATGAAGCGACTGGAATTGTCCTGTCGAAGCGCAAAAGCATTAGTGAGAACGCCCCGGGGCGGCTGCATTACTATGTCTGGCTGCTCAACAACGATCTGTCGTTCTTTTTTTACTCACCGATGCCATTTCTCAAAGCGGCGATAATGCTTCCGATCGTTGCACAGGCCTCGCGGCAAACACTGATGGATGCCTTAGCGCCTCTCAAAACATGGTGGGCGAAAGCCTTGGTATCGCTGATGCTCCCGGCTTCGCTCTTGGTTAAAGTTTCGTTTAGCCCGTCGTTCATCTATGCCGTGGACAAAATCCGCGCCCGTGCCAGGGCTCGAAAATAGGGCATGTGCGGTATAGCCGGTCTGCTCGATCTTTCCCGATCGGGTCATCGTTCCGAGCTTGCGAGTCGCGCCGGCGCCATGGCACAGGCGATTGCCTATCGCGGACCCGACGGCGCCGACGTCTGGAGCGATGCCGAGCGCGGCGTTGCGCTAGCACATCAGCGGCTCGCCATCATCGATCTCACGCCGACAGGCGCGCAACCGATGATGTCCGCCGACGGGCGCTGGGTAATCTCTTATAATGGCGAGGTGTACAATGCAGAAAGAATCGCTGCCGCGCCTGGTTTGGCTGGACTCAAACGGCGCGGTACTTCTGACACTGAAATAATCGTCGAATCGGTGGCGCGGCGCGGGCTCGATGCGACACTCGCCGAGCTCAACGGGATGTTTGCGATGGCGCTCTGGGATCGCGCTAATCGCACGCTGCACCTCGTTCGGGATCGTCTCGGCATTAAGCCGCTTTTCTATACCCGATCCAAAGACGTATTTTACTTTGCATCCGAGCTGAAAAGCTTTGTATCTACGGGCCTCGCTTTCGATCTCGATACCGCTTCAATCGCAAGCTATCTGCGTTTCGCCTATGTGCCCGCGCCATTTTCGATCTATCGCGACGTTAGCAAAGTGCTTCCTGGCGAAATCGTTTCGGTTCAGGCCGGCGGGCGAATAACTCGACGCAAGTATTGGGACATCGCGGAAGTCGCTGCTGTCGGCCTTGCCAGTCCTTTTAGCGGTTCGGACATCGATGCTGAAGTGGCCTTACAAACTCTTCTGGCTAACGCTGTCTCGGCACAAACGATTTCCGACGTCCCGTTGGGCGCCTTCCTATCGGGCGGCATTGATTCCTCGACGGTTGTCGCTCTGATGGTGGCAGCGCAGCGAGGGCCGGTACGCACCTTTTCGATCGGCTTCCCCGACTTCGGCTACGATGAGTCGGAACATGCGAGAGCGATCGCGCACCACCTCGGAACGGTTCATGAAGAGTTGATCGTGACCGCAGCGGAAGCGCTAGCAGTCGTACCGAGTCTTCCCGAAATGTACGACGAACCATTTGCGGATTCCTCGCAAATTCCGACGCATGCAATAGCCAAGTTGACTCGCGCACACGTAACAGTCGCTTTATCTGGCGACGGCGGCGATGAACTGTTTGGCGGGTATAATCGATATCGCTTGGCAGAAGGGCTTTTGCGGCGATTGACGCAATTGCCGCATCCAGTCCGCAACGTGGCCGCCGCCCTGTTGGAGGCCCTTCCAGAAAATGCGGCAGAATTGCTTGCTAGGTTGGCACCGCGCTCCCTACGCGCGGCGCAACCCGCCGACAAGCTAAGAAAGCTCGCTGAAGTATTGCGGCTCGACGCCGACGGGATCTACTTGCGGTTAGTAAGCCATTGCCCAAATCCTTCCGCGCTTACACATGGGCTCGCGGAGCATACGATTCGCATGCCGGAATGCGCGGGCATCGGGCGTGAGAGCATCCTTGAGCGTATGCAGCTGTTCGATACGGCTACCTATCTACCGGACGACATCCTGCAAAAGGTCGATCGGGCCACAATGGCAGTGTCACTGGAGGTGCGACCGCCGTTGCTCGACCACCGCGTTGTCGAATTCGCCTGGACACTCCCGCGACACCTGCGCGTGCGCAACGGGGAGACCAAATGGTTGCTACGGCGCGTGCTCGATAGACACTTACCCCGTGAGCTGGTGCAATGGCCCAAAATGGGTTTTTCGATGCCGCTTGCGAATTGGCTTCGCGGCCCGCTGCGGGATTGGGCCGAGGATCTGCTCGATCCGCAACAGTTGGGGGACTCCCTCCTCGATATTGCTGCCGTCCGTCAGTTGTGGTCCGAGCACATCAACGGCCGCGATCGCGCTAATTCAATTTGGACGATCCTGATGCTAGAGGCTTGGCGTCGGCGATGGGTTCCCACCATCGGCGCAGAACGTGATCGTAAGCGGGCGGCGATTGGCTAGAGACGCATACTTTGCCGCATAATCGTAAGATTGCCGTCGTCGGCCTCGGCTATGTCGGCTTGCCGGTTGCAGTTGCTTTTGCGCGTTCGGGTGCGCCCGTGATTGGTTTTGACATCGATAAAATGCGCGTCGATGAGCTACGCTCGGGGCATGACCGTACACTTGAAGTCCCATCTGCCAGCCTCAAGCAGAAGTGCCTGCGCTTCGATTATGAGCCGTTGGGCCTTATCGAGGCGGACTTCTACATTGTGACGGTACCGACCCCGATCGATGGCGCGCGGCGGCCGGATCTCCGCGCTATTTTTTCGGCCTCTGAAATCGTGGGCAAGGTGCTCAGGCGCGGCGATATCGTTGTCTATGAGTCAACCGTATACCCGGGCGCTATCGAGGAAGAATGTCTGCCGATCCTCGAGGAAAACTCGGGCCTTGCCGGTGGACGCGATTTCGCGGTCGGCTATTCCCCTGAGCGGATCAATCCGGGCGACGCGGCGCACCGCTTTGAAAACATTACTAAGGTCGTGTCCGCGCAGGACACGCGAACCCTCGACGTTGTCGCGGATGTTTACGGTTCGGTTGTTAAAGCAGGCATCCATCGCGCACCTACGATCAAGGTCGCCGAAGCTGCCAAGGTTATCGAAAATACGCAGCGCGATCTCAACATCGCGTTCATGAATGAGCTCTCCGCCATCTTTCATCAGCTTGGCATCGATACCGGCGATGTGCTTGCGGCCGCGGCAACGAAATGGAATTTCGTGAACTTTCAGCCAGGTCTTGTAGGCGGACACTGCATTGGCGTTGACCCCTACTATCTGACCTTTCGTGCCGAAAAGGCCGGCTATCATCCGGAGATCATTCTCGCTGGCCGACGCATCAATGACGGCATGGGTGAGCGCATCGCGCGAGAATGCATGCGCGCCTTGCTGCGACGGGGTCGCGCCAATCCCACGGTGACGATCCTCGGCATGACGTTCAAGGAAAACGTCCCCGATATACGCAATTCCAAGGTGATCGACATCCTGCGAGAACTGGAGCGCGTGGGCATCAGCGTGCAGGTGGCCGACCCAATTGCATCTGCCGATGAAACCGCCCGGGAATATGGAATCAAGTTGACGCCGCTCGAATTCTTACCGGCTGCCGATGCTATCATCCTTGCCGTTGCGCACAAAGAATATGTAGCGCGCGGGTGGCCATTGGTCTCCAAGCTGCTTAAGGACCGCCAGGGAATTGTGCTGGACGTAAAGGCGAAACTCGACCGTGCAAAAAAGCCGGACGGAATTGATCTGTGGCGGCTCTAGACGTCGACAGGCTCCAGGACGCAATCGATGACTGATGGCCCCATACTCGTGACCGGCGCCGCCGGATTTATCGGCTTTCACGTCGCGCGCGGTCTTTTGCGCAACGGCTGCGATGTGGTCGGCGTCGATAACATGAATGCCTATTATGATCCCGCGCTGAAGGAATCGCGCCGAGCCGAGCTCGCAAAATCCAACCGGCTTCGCTTCGTCAAACTTGACCTTGCCGATCGCAATGGCGTGGCAAGCTTGTTTGAGGAGCACCGGTTTCCTCGCGTTGTTCACCTCGCGGCGCAGGCTGGAGTCCGCCATTCGCTCAAAGACCCCTTTGCTTATGTGGATGCAAATCTCACCGGCTTCACCACAATCCTTGAAGGATGCCGCCACAATAATTGCCGGCACTTGCTTTACGCGTCGTCCTCGTCTGTCTATGGCTCCAACACGACGATGCCGTTCTCGGTTCATGACAACACGGATCACCCGTTGAGTCTTTATGGTGCGTCGAAAAAGGCAAACGAGCTGATGGCGCATGCCTACGCGCATCTGTTCCGAATTCCGATGACCGGCCTGCGGTTTTTCACCGTCTATGGTCCGTGGGGCCGCCCCGATATGGCCATTTGGATTTTCGCCAAGGCCATTGTCGCCGGCGAACCAATCAGGCTGTTCAATAACGGCAATATGAAGCGCGACTTCACCTACATCGACGATGTCGTTGAATCGGTCGTGCGGCTGGTCGATCGCCCGCCGACGGGAAATCCGACGTTTTCGACGGCATCGCCGGATCCTGCATCGAGCAGTGTGCCGTGGCGTCTTTATAATATTGGCAACAACAAGCCAGTCGAGCTGCTCGAAGTGGTGCGCCTGCTTGAGGAAACGATCGGGAAAAAAGCCAAACGCGAGCTGCTGCCCATGCAGCCCGGCGATGTGTCGGCAACTTACGCCAACATCGACGATTTGGTGCGCGACGTCGGTTTCCGGCCGTCGACGCCGATTGGCGAGGGGATCGCACGCTTCATCGAGTGGTACCGGACGTATCATTGCCATTAGACCAGCAGTTCCATTGGGATTAGTTCACCAATGCGTTGGATCGCCGCGGCAAACGTCCTATATTCCCCCAACGACCCAGGGCCAGAAAAACGATGAATGCTCCAACGTTGGCAAAGCTGAAGGTCAAACTTTTCACCGATGGTGCCGACAAGGCCCAGATCGTCGAGATGGCCAAACAGCCGTGGATAACCGGCTTCACCACCAATCCATCTCTGCTCAAGAAGGCGGGCGTGAGCGATTACGCAGCCTATGCGCGCGATCTTGTGGCGGCGGTGCCGGATCGGCACATTTCATTTGAAGTATTTTCCGACGACGTGGCGGAAATGGTCGCGCAGGCCCGGGTGATCGCGGGCTGGGGCAAAAACATATATGTGAAACTGCCCGTCACGAATACGCGCGGGGAGCCATTGTTCGAGGCGGTGCGGACGCTTTCGCGCGAGGGCGTCAGGATCAACATGACCGCGATCTTCACGGACGAACAGGTTGCGCGCGCGGTTGAGGCACTCAACGGAAGTGCGCCGGCCTGCGTATCGGTTTTTGCGGGCCGGCTTGCCGATTTTGGATTCGACTATCGGCCGATCGTGCAGGATGCAATCGCGCGCGCGCGCAAGACGTGCAATGTCGAGATCATTTGGGCCTCGACCCGCGAAGTGTTCAATATTGTGGAAGCCGATGCCATGGGCTGCCACATCATCACCGCGCCAGCCGACGTTCTCAAAAAACTTCCCGCGCTTGGCACAAAGACGGCTGCCGAGCTCTCACTGGCTGCCGTCAAATCCTTTCGCGACGACGCCGTCATGACGAGCCTCCAGCTCCCGCTTCCAGCGTCGCGAGCCGCAGAATAGGCGTTGCCTGCCGCAATTTACGCGCAGGTAATTTGCGGCCCTGTAACGCTTTGATGCAAAACGTGTTCACTTATGTGTCCCAGGGGTGGTCGCCAGCCGCTACCCGTCGTGGTAGTTGATAAGCCGCCGAAGGTCAGGGGATGGGGATCGTCTGGACATGATGCAGGCTGCGGTAGCAAGAGCGGAACGCCCGCTGCGCGTTGGGGTCGTGGGCGTTGGCGTCATGGGCAGCAATCATGCCCGTGTATTCGCCGGTTTGCCTGGAACCGAATTGGTGGGCGTCGCCGATCCTGATCGGAAACAGGCCGAATTCGTTGCCCGCACATTGGGCTGTGCCCCGGTCGCAGATGTCGACCAGCTGATCGAGCGCGATGCCGACGCGATCACAATCGCGGCCCCGACTCATCTGCATCGGGACATCGCGCTCACCTGTATCAGACATGGCATCCACGTCATGGTGGAAAAGCCCATCGCGTCGTCGGTCGAGGAGGGCCAGGAGATCATCAGCGCGGCGCGCCGTGCCGGCGTGACGTTGATGGTTGGCCACGTGGAGCGGTTCAATCCGGCGGTCGAAGCGATCAAAGAAGCCATCCGGGGAGAAGACATACTGTCCATCGGCATCACCCGCGTCGGGCCCTTTCCGCCGCGCATGTCGAACGTTGGCGTTGTCATTGATCTAGCGGTCCACGATATCGACTTGATCCGTTGGTTCACGGATTCCCATATCGTCGATGTACAGCCGCAGCTCTCGAGCGCTGTAGCCGAGCGTGAAGACATTGCCCTTCTGCAGTTTCGTACTGCATCGGGTGTTCTGGCACACATCAACACCAACTGGTTGACACCGTTCAAGGCGCGCAACGTCACGGTTGCGACACGCGGCAAATATGTCACCGGCGATCTTCTCACGCGTCAGGTGACGGAATGCTTCGGCTTCCAGCCCGACGGCAGCTACTCCATGCGCCACCTGTCGGTCGGCCACGCCGAGCCGTTGCGGTCGGAATTGCTCGCCTTCCTGCGTGCGGTGCGCTCGGGGGACGCGCCGGCCGTGACCGGTGAGGAGGCTGTAGCGAGCCTTGAAATAGCGACGCGCTGCCTAGCAACGCGTCCGACCGTGGTCGCGCCCGCCAAACGAAAAGGCCCGCGCGCCGTCGTTGGCTGACGGCAGTGCGATCTACGGGCGCCCCATGAACTTGCGTACCAACCCGCCACCGATTCCATTCATTGATGTTGCTGCTCAGCGCAGGCGCTTGGGCTCCGCCATCGATGACGCGGTTATCACTGTCTTGAACCATTGTCAGTTTATCCTGGGACCGGAGGTTCGGACGTTCGAAAACGATCTCGCCGCATTCTGCGGTGCCCGTCATGTAGTCACGTGCGCCAGCGGGACTGATGCGCTCGTGCTTGCGCTGCGCGCCATGGGCGTTGGTCCAGGCGATGCGGTGCTGTGTCCATCGTTCACGTTTTGCGCGACGGCGGAAGTGGCGGCCCTAGTTGGCGCGACTCCTGTGTTCGTTGACGTCGATGCAAAGACCTTCAATATCGATGTGAAGCACATAGCGGGCGCGGTTGAGACCGCAAGACAGGCCGGTCTCAATCCAAAGGCGATCATCCCAGTCGATTTGTTTGGCTTGCCGGCCGATCACGCAGCCATTCGGACAGCTGCCGCCGCCGACAATCTGCTCATTCTCGACGATGCGGCGCAGAGCTTTGGGGCGAAATGCGACAACTGTCGCTTGGGTACATTCGGGCTTTGCACCGCGACGAGTTTTTTCCCGGCCAAGCCACTCGGTTGCTACGGGGATGGGGGCGCGGTGATGACCGACGACGACGACCTGGCCGATGCAATGCGCAGTCTGCGCGTGCACGGGCAGGGAAGTGACAAGTACCACAATGCGCGCATCGGTTTGGCGTCGCGCCTCGACACGATACAGGCTGCCATTCTCATCGAGAAACTGAAGATTTTCCCGGATGAAATTGACGCACGCAATGCGATTGCCCGGCGCTACAACGAAGGCTTGAACGACGTTGCGATCGTTCCCGGCATGCCTCCGGGCATGACCTCGGTCTGGGCTCAATACACCATCCGCGTCCAGGGCGGGCGGCGTGATGTGCTTGCGGCGGAGTTGAAGGCGGAGCGCATTCCCACCGCGATCTATTACCCGATCCCGCTCCACCGCCAGCAGGCTTACAAACAGTATCCGGTCGGCAAGGGTGGAGTTGCGGTGAGCGATCGGCTGGCCGACGAGGTGATCAGCCTGCCAATGCACGCTTATCTCGACACATCAACGCAAGACCGCATCATCGATGCGACCCGTCGCGTGCTGGGGAAATGATCCCCTAAGACCGGTGGTCAGCTGCGTTTATAGATATCCTCGAGACGCTCGATGTCGTCCTCACCGAGATAACTGCCGGTCTGGACCTCGATCAATTCCAGCGGGATTTTTCCCTTGTTGGCCATGCGATGCACGGCTCCGATTGGGATATAGACCGACTCGTTTTCGTGCACCGCGCGGACCTGATCACCGATGGTCACTTCGGCGGTGCCGCGCACGACAACCCAGTGTTCGGCACGGTGTCGATGCTTTTGCAGTGACAGAACTCCGCCGGGAATGACAACAATCCGTTTGACCTGGAAACGCTCACCCATATCGATGGATTCGTAGTAGCCCCACGGACGGTGTGTCCGCCTATGGTCTGTCGCCTCGGGCCTTTTTTCGGCCTTGAGCTTGTCGACCAATTCACGCACGTCCTGTGCCCTGGCGCGCGGCATCACCATCACCGCGTCTGAGGTACTGACGACGACCACGTCCTTGAGTCCCACCAACGCGGTAAGGCGATCGTGCGAATGCACCACGCAATCGCTCGAGTCCATTGTCACGACTTCGCCCTGCACCACGTTTCCAGCGGAATCGCGCTCGGTAATGTCGGACAGGGCATCCCAGCTGCCGATGTCGGACCAGCGGAATTGTCCGGCTACGACCGCCATGCGATCGGTCTTTTCCATCACGGCATAGTCGATCGACCTCTTCGGCGCGCGCGTGAATGCTTCAGGCTGCAGCCGCACAAAGCCAAGATCGTTTCTCGCACGTGAGACCGCTTCGCTGACGGCGCCGGCGATTTCGGGCTCCAGTCGCTTGAGTTCCGAAAGCAGGACGTCGGCGCGGAAGAGAAAGTTGCCTGAATTCCAAAGATAGCCTTCGCGTACATAACGGGTGGCCGCCGCGATGTCCGGCTTCTCGACGAACTTCTTCACCGTATAGACGCCATCGTTCCCGAGGGGGTCACCAGGAAGAATGTAGCCGTAGCTGGTTTTCGGCTCAGTCGGTTTTATTCCGAAGGTCACGATGCGACCGGTGTCGGCGATCGCTCGTCCCGCACGACACGTGGCGTGAAAGGCCTCGACGTCCGGAATGATGTGATCGGCTGCAAGCGCCAACACAGCGGCCTGCGGGTCGCGGGCGGCGGCGACCTCCGTCGCTGCCGCGATGGCGGGAGCGGAATCGCGTCGCGCCGGCTCGATCATAACCGTCGCTTCGACACCGACTTCTTCGGCCTGCCTGCGGGCAAAGAAATGGAAATTCGGCCCTGTAATTACGATTGGCGTAGCGAACATTGGATTTCGCACGCGCAGCAGGGTCTGCTGGTAGGTGGACCTGTCACCCACCAAAGGCAGGAATTGCTTGGGCAAGGCATCGCGAGATACCGGCCAAAGCCGGGTCCCGGCACCGCCAGCAAGCAAAATGGGGATGATCGGTGAAGACATAGGTAGCGGCTGTTTGAGCTCTTTGTTCCCGTAAGAAATTGTCTTAAGGCAGTTCCACGTATCTGGCTATCGTGATTGCCCCCGTAAACCTCGAGTCGGTTAATTCGTTATTTTCGCCCCGGGAGCAGGGAACCCCGATGATTAATCGAATTCTCACCGTCGGTGGCTTTACACTGCTCTCCCGCATCACCGGCTTTGCCCGCGACATTATATTGGCGGCCGTTTTGGGTGCCGGTCCAGTGGCGGACGCATTCTTTGTCGCGTTGCGCTTGCCCAACCACTTTCGCGCAATCTTCGCAGAAGGCGCCTTCAATGCGGCCTTTGTCCCCGCTTACGCCCGCATTCGGGAAGAGGGCGGCGGCGTACGTGCCGGGCAATTTGCGGATCGCATCTTCACGTTGCTTCTCGCAAGCCAGATCGTGCTGCTTGCGATTGCGCTGATATTCACTCCGGCTGTGATCGATGTCCTCGCGCCTGGATTTGCGCGCGATCCCGGCCGCTTTACTCTTGCGGTCGAGCTAACCCGAATCACTTTCCCTTACTTGCTGTTGATCACTCTGGTGACGCTCTATGGCGGCATTCTTAATGCGCTGCAGCGTTTCGCAGCCGCTGCCGCTGCTCCGATCTTGTTGAATCTGTCGCTCATGCTCTCGCTGGCGCTGGCGGCCTTTTTCCCAACCGCCGGCCACGCGGCCGCGTGGGGCGTACTCGTCGCAGGAATCCTGGAATTTCTGCTGGTTGCCGGCGATGCCGGGATTACGGGCGTGCTCACGCGATTTCGCTGGCCCGAGCTTGACGCTGATGTACGCAAATTCTTTCGCGCGTTGGGTCCGGCGGTCGTGGGCTCCGCCGGCGTACAGCTTGCGCTATTTGCGGACACGATCATTGCAAGCTTCCTGCCCGCAGGCGCGCTGTCTGCGCTCTACTACGCCGACCGTCTCAATCAGTTGCCGATCGGCGTCATTGGCATCGCCGCCGGCACCGTCATTCTCCCCGAGATGTCACGTCGCATTGCGCACGGAGATCAGCATGGCGCTGGGCAGGCGCAGAATCGCGTCATCGAGTTCACCTTGCTGCTATCGATCCCCTGCATCGTTGCGTTTTTCGTTATTCCCGATCTGATCATGCGTGCCTTGTTCATGCGAGGCGCCTTCACGGCGGCCGATGCCGAAGCGGCGGGGCGCACGCTGACGGCTTATGCTTTCGGATTACTGCCGTTCGTTCTGATTCGCAGCGCGGTTGCGACCTTTTTTGCGCGCGGCGACACGGCCACGCCCGTGAAGGCCGCATTGATAGCGGCAGCCGTCAACATTGCATTCAAAGTTCTGCTCATGGGTCCCCTGGCGCAGGTCGGTCTGGCGCTTGCGACCTCGATTGGTGCCTGGATCAATCTCGGCCTCGTCATTTGGTTTGCAGCTCGTGCGGGGCATCTGGCACACGACGCCCGCCTGCGTCAGTCGATCATCCGGCTGGCTACTGCCGGATTTGCGCTGACCGCGGCGTTGTTAATTTGCCACGCGCCGGTCGCTCGCTGGCTCGCCGGGTGGGATGGCCCGCGCGATCTTGCCGCTCTGGCGATCCTTGCGGCCGTCGCGCTGGTCGCTTATGGCGGGACCGTCCTGATGCTGTTCGGATCCGACTGGATCGCGGCATTTCGCAGCAAGCGTCGCCGCTAAATTGACGTTTCCTTGCAATATTGCCTAAGGCCGCTGGTGGACATAGCTCACTGTCGACGCTATGGGGACAGGCCGTGTTTGCGCCTTCCGTGCAGGAATCCATGAATTCTGAAGGTCCGGTTTCATCACTTTCTCTGATGTTTGGCGCGCCCAAGATCGCGGCCCTGCTTGCACTTGCGACTTTGGTCGCAAGCTGTGGCGAGCAGAAGCAACAGGCTGGCGGTCAGCCACCCCCGGCGGTCACGGTCGCCAAACCCCAGAAACGAACTGTCGTCGACTACGACGAATATGTCGGCCGATTCGCCGCCATAAATTCCGTAGAGATCCGCGCGCGTGTTTCAGGTTATCTCGACAAGTTGCATTTCAAGGACGGGCAAGTTGTTAAACAGGGCGATTTGCTCTTCACCATCGACAAGCGACCGTTCCAGAACACGCTCGATCAGGCGCGCGCGAATCTTTTGCAGGCGCAATCGAACCTCGCTTTCACGGAGTCCGACTACACGCGCGGCCAGCAGCTCGTACGTGACAAGACCATTACCGACCAGACTTTCGAACAACGCGCACAGGCATTCCGAAACGCCAAGGCCGGGGTCAGCGCCAACGAGGCCGCCGTGCGTCAGGCAGAGCTCGACATGGAATTCACCGAGCTGCGTGCACCGATGAATGGACGAATCGGTGACCGGCGCGTGTCGCCTGGCAACCTTGTCACCGGCGGGACCGGGGGCAATACCACGTTGCTCGCCACGATCGTGTCTATTGATCCGATTTATTTTGAATTCACATTCGACGAAGCGTCCTATCTTCGTTACGAGCGGCTCGCGAACGCAGGACAGGATGTCGCAAGCCGTAACACCGGCGTGCAGGTCGCACTCAAGCTGATAGATGAATCCGATTTCGATCACGAAGGTCGGATGGATTTCGTCGACAACGTCATCGACCGCTCGACCGGCACCATCCGTGGCCGCGCCGTCGTTGCCAATCCTAAAGAAATATTCACGCCGGGAATGTTTGCTCGCGTTCGCATCCCCGGCACGCCGCCTTACGAGGCGCTGCTGGTTCCGGACGTCGCGATCGGCACGGAGCAGGCGCGCCGTTTCGTCGTCGTCATCGATGACCAAGATACTGCCCGGCTGAAATATGTGACGCTTGGCCAGGTCACCAAGGACGGTCTGCGGGCCATCAAGGACGGAATCGGCCCAGATGACCGCGTCGTCGTCAGCGGCCTCATGCAGGCGCGTCCGGGCACGAAGGTGAAACCGGAGGAGCAGGGAGCCAAGCCTCCCGGTCCCGGGGGCGCGCCGCAGGCGTCCAAATGACGGCGTGACGCTCCATGCGCATCTCGCACTTCTTCATTGACCGACCGATCTTTGCCGCTGTCGTCTCGATCGTCTTCGTGATCCTAGGCGGCGTGGCCTTTTTCCGCTTGCCCGTCGCGCAATACCCGGAAATCGCGCCGCCGACCATCACCGTGGCGGGCCAGTACCCCGGTGCCAGCGCCGATGTCGTTGCCGCCACCGTGGTGACGCCAATCGAACAGCAGATCAACGGCGTCGAGAACATGATCTACATGTCGTCGAACTCGACGGGCGACGGCAGGTTCTCAATTTCCGTCAGCTTCGACCTCGGCACCAACCTCGATATCGCGCAGGTCCAGGTGCAGAATCGGGTCAGCATCGCGCAGCCCCGGTTGCCGGTCGACGTGCGCAATATCGGCGTGACCGTCAATAAGAGTTCGCCCGACCTGATGATGGTCGTGCATCTCGTTTCACCCGATAAATCGCGCGACACACTCTTTATCTCCAACTACGCAACCATCGAAATCACAGACACGATTACGCGCGTCGACGGCGTTGGCTCGCTCATCGTATTCGGCAGCCGCGATTACGCGATGCGCGCCTGGCTCGATCCGGACCGATTGCAGTCACTCGGTCTCACCGCCAATGACGTCGTCCTCGCCCTGCAGGGTCAGAACGTGCAGGTTGCTTCGGGCGTGCTCAACCAGCCGCCGGTGGACAAGCCTGGCGCGTTCCAGATTTCCGTACAGACGCTTGGCCGACTCACAAGCACCGAGGAATTCGGCAACATCGTCATCAAGCAGACGGCGAACGCCGTCGTAAGAGTGAAAGACATCGCAACGGTTGAACTCGCGGCGCAAGATTATTCGACGAATTCCTACCTCGATCGTGATCCGGCCATCGCGATCGGCATCTTCCAGAGACCAGGATCAAATGCGCTCTCGACTGCGACCAATATCAAGAAGACGATGGATGAATTGGCGAAACGTTTTCCGCCCGGTCTGAAATACGACATCGTCTACAATCCGACCGAATTCATTCAGCAGTCGGTCGACGCCGTCGAGGAGACGATCGGCGAGGCCATTATACTCGTCGTTCTGGTCGTCATTCTGTTCTTGCAGACCTGGCGGGCCGCGATCATTCCCATTGTGGCCATTCCGGTATCGCTGATCGGCACCTTCTTTTTCATGGCGATGTTCGGGTTCACGCTCAACAACCTGTCGCTTTTCGGCCTTGTGCTTGCGATCGGTATCGTGGTCGACGATGCGATCGTCGTCGTCGAGAACGTCCAGCGCAATATCGAGGATGGGCTCAGCCCGCACGACGCGGCGGTAAAGAGCATGGACGAGGTCGGTGCGGCGCTGATCGCCATCGCGCTCGTTTTGTCCGCAGTCTTCATTCCGTCGGCCTTCATCACCGGCATATCCGGACAGTTCTACCGGCAGTTCGCGCTCACCATCGCGGGCGCAACGGCCATCTCGTTGGTCGTTTCACTGACGCTGTCCCCGGCGCTGTGCGCCATGATGCTTAAGCCGCATCATGAGATGCAGGACGGACACTGGTGGAGCAAGCCCATCCACGGCTTCTTCGGCCTGTTCAACCGTTATTTCGACATGCTGACGCGCGGCTACGGTAAGCTCTCGGCGAAGCTTGTCCGTATCGCTGTGATGATGCTGGTGGTCTATGCCGGCATCATCGCGTTCGGCCTGAACGAATTCCGCAAGACACCGGTCGGATTCATTCCGCAGCTTGACCGCGGCTATCTGATCATCGTTACGCAGTTGCCGCCGGCGGCGTCGCTTGCGCGCACCGATGAGGTCAACCGCAAGGCTGTCGAAATCGCGCTGTCGGTTCCTGGGGTCGCGCATGCCGTCAACATCGTCGGCTTCTCCGGAGCGACGTTCACGAATGCGCCAAACGCGGGCGCTGTTTTCGTGACGCTCGATCCCTTCGAGAAGCGGGCCCAAGACCCGCGTCAATCGGCGGCCGCGATTCAGGGTCAATTGTTCCAGCGGCTCGCGTCTATCCATGAGGCCCTGATTTTCGTCGCGGCTCCCCCGCCGGTCTCCGGCATCGGCAACGCGGGCGGATTCCGCATGATGATCGAGGATCGCGCCGGCCTCGGCTTTCAGGCGCTGCAGGGTGTGGCCTACGCGATGATGGGCAAGGCTGCTCAGACACCCGGGCTGCAGCAGGTCTATTCGCTTTTCGAAAATACGACGCCGCAGCTCTATCTCGATATCGATCGCACGAAGGCCCAGCTGCTTGGCATCAATGTCCCGGATGTCTTCGCGGCACTGCAGATCTATCTCGGTTCTTCCTATGTGAACGACTTCAACCTGTTCGGCCGTACCTTTCGCGTGGTGGCGCAGGCGGGTGCCGACAATCGCAGCGATCCTCTTGATGCGTTGAAGATTCGGGTCCGCAACAACAATGGCGAAACCGTCCCGCTCGGCGCATTCACAACCATACGAACGGTAACAGGGCCCTACAGAGTGCCGCGCTACAATCTTTATCCGGCCGCCGAACTCGATGGTGCCGCGGCGCCCGGCTTCAGCCAGGGGCAGGCGATCAAGATCATGGAGCAGCTGGCGGCGCAGACCCTTCCGCAGGGTTTCTCCTACGAATGGACGACGCTGGCGTTCCAGCAGATCCGTGCAGGCAATACAGCGACCTTCGCCTTTGTGCTGGCGGTCGTGTTTGTGTTCCTGGTCCTGGCTGCGCAGTTCGAAAGCCTGACGCTTCCGCTCGCGGTCATCCTGATCGTGCCCATGTGTCTGATTGCGTCAATTGTTGGCGTCGTGTTGCGCGGACAGGACAACAATATTCTGACGCAGGTTGGCTTCGTCGTGCTGATCGGCCTTGCGGCAAAGAACGCCATTCTCATTGTCGAGTTTGCAAAGCAGCTTGAGGATGCCGGACGCTCCACGCTGGATGCCGCCGTCGAGGCAGCCCACCTGCGGTTGCGGCCAATTCTGATGACGTCCTTTGCATTCATCCTCGGGGTCACGCCGCTGGTCTGGGCCGTCGGTGCCGGCGCGGAACTGCGGCAAACGCTTGGCACTGCGGTATTCTCAGGCATGATTGGTGTTACGGCGTTCGGCCTGATCTTTACGCCAGTGTTCTATGTGGTAACGCGCTGGCTCGCGAAGCGCTTCGCAATCGAGCGCAAGCGCGGCGAAGTGGCAAAGAAGACCAATCCATAAGTTCGGCGAACTCTAATGACGATGAAGTTCGGTTTCGGCCGGCCACTAAAGCGCAAGGAAGATGATCCGCTCTTGCGCGGGGCAGGACGTTACATCGCAGATGTTGGTCCGGAAAGGCCGTTTCATGCCGTGATGGTGCGCTCGCCGCATGCGCGCGCGCGATTTCGCATCATCAATCTTGAGCATGTTCGTGAAATGCCGGGCGTCCGTCTGGTTTTGACCGCTACCGACATCGCGGCGCTCGGCCCCTTGCCGACACCGGGCGTTGTGCCGGACGTCGATATCAAGGTGCCGAACTATCCGATCTTGGCGAAGGATATCGTGCGGCATGTCGGCGATGCGGTCGCCTTCGTGGTGGCTGACAGCATCAATGCGGCAAAGGACGCCGC
>Ga0126382_10000073_pt1 | contig 32600 bp, 28 predicted proteins | sample PanSoiMetPlot_30_FD_92548 | JGI IMG/M metagenome (GOLD analysis project Ga0126382, IMG submission 92548) | Tropical forest soil microbial communities from Panama - MetaG Plot_30 | ecosystem: Environmental > Terrestrial > Soil > Tropical forest > Bulk soil | place: Panama | collected 2016-02-17
AAGTAGCGACTTTGAGCGAATGTCTGAACGTTATTAAGGAACAGAATGATGTTGGCGTCGCTGGTTACGTTGGTTCTCGTGTACCCTCCACTGAGCGAAAAGGTCTCATTCGGACTCCAGTCCAATGAGGAAGTGAAGATCCTGGATTTTATGTTCACGCCAAAATCCCGCCCGTTTTCAGCTATAGCCGGGTTCTCGTTGTTCTTGGTGACTAATGATGCGTTGAACGCAATAGCCCGAGTCGGTCGGAGAATGCTCCTAACACGGACGTTGGTAAAGTCGTAGTTGTCGACTCGCGTGAACACGTTGTCGGCGGTCCCGTGCTCCATGTCCATGTAGACGGACCACATCTTTAGGGGTTTGGCCTTGAAGCCGAAAATAAAAGTATTCGTGCTGTTGTCAAATACATCTTCCTCGGGGGTTTTTGCCGCGGTTCCGACTGGTATGTCGTTGGCGCGCTGCGAGATGTGCCGATCTGCGTAACGATAAGCGGCGTGAATCGAAATCCTCGAGTTAATGTCCCAGTCACCCTCGATGGTGTTCAAATAGCGCCGGTAGTTAATCGTCCGGAACGAGAGCGTATTGGTCACCACCGGCGGCAAAACAGTTGTGCCCCCGGCACTTACCTTCGATCTCAACAGCGTTTCGCGTAGGAGGTCATCTCCGTTAATACGGAAGTTGTTCACTCGAAACGTCTCGGAGATTCTGATGCTATTGGTCGCGAAGAAAGTGAGGGCCAGATCACCCATCGCGTTCGGCCGCTTTGCGCTACCGTTTTGAGTGATGATGTCGGAGTTCACAATCTGCGCGGAGGAATCGGTTCCATGGCCGTTCTGGAAAAATGTGTAGTCTGTGTTTGCGCTCGTGTAAACGTAACGCCCAGTAAAGTCGAACCTCTTCGCAAACAGGGTGTGTAGGCTCAGCCTGGTAAAAGGAATTGATCCGCGGGTGGGGGCAGTGCGGTAGAAATCCTTGATGGTTGCGGTATTGGTAAGGTTATTCCCAAGACTTGGCGTATCTATCAGGTACTGGTTGTCCTCTTTGAAGAAACGCCAGCCTTGCATAAAAGACAGATCAAAAACCCAGAGTCTAGTATCTACTCCGGCGCGGTATTCATCTGCAGCCATTCGCACTGGAAGGGCGGCCGGATACTCATCGCCGTTGAATCGAACCGTAGAGACCGACGGTCCGCTGTTACGGTCCAGCGAATAACCAAGGTTAACCCTGAGCTTCTCGCTCTGCGGCAGTATGGTCAGGTTGAAATCACCCTGACGGTACTCAGTATTCGCGGTATGCTGGCCAAGCGCGAAGTTGTATAGGTTGTTGAAGTAGTCCATCCTTCGGTAATTCGCATCGAAACGATATGCCTTCGTTTTCTCTGCGTTGACCCGCAGGTACCGGTTGGGATCTTTGCCCCAGCCAAATGAGCTGATCAACAGTTTGTCCAGAGCCGGGGCATCATTGTCCTTCGACCTCATCAGGAAACTCGAATCGAAGATGCGGAAGCCCGGCGTGTAATTCAGATCACTGCGATATTTGTCGGCGTTTCCGTCTATCACAATTCCGCGGACTCCGAACTCGATGCTCGAATTTATGGTGTAAGGACCTTCAACGCCGGTTTGCGCGCCGGCGGCAGGTTTCGCGGTCTTGTCTGTATCCAGTTGCTGCGCTCGCGCATCATTCGCGAGCAGCACCAATCCGAGCACGAACCCCAACAGAAACAGCAGGGTGAATTCAATTTTGCCTTTCATAGCGTCCTCCTGAAGTCAGCAGACATTACCGTTCTATCGGAAGAAATCCTTGTTAGTGTTCGAGCCATGAATCTTAGAGTGGCAGGTTGTGCAGTTCTGGTAGCGTATCGTCGCCTGGTTGTGGAAGCTTGGAGCTCCAGGCGTCTCGATCTCTCCAGCCTTTAAGGCGACATTGCTGTGGCATTCCAGGCAGAGCTGATTCACATTGTTGCGCTTCAGCATCTTTGGGTTACTGGCCCCGTGAGGTGTGTGACAGATTGCACAGCCTTCGACTTTGGAGGGCGCATGTTCAAACACGAACGGTCCCTGCTTGTCCGCGTGGCACTTCATACAAGCAGCATCCGCGCCTGTGTTGAGCCTTGCCTGCTTCATTTCGAATCCGCCGTGGGGGTTATGGCAGTCGCTGCACTTCATCGCCCCCTCGAGGACTCGATGATGAAACGGCTGTGTGAATTGGCCTTTCATCTCGTTATGGCAGGTCATGCACAATTGAGGTTCCGTCTTCACCAGCATCTTCGGTGCGGGCAAGTCATTAGAGTGTGCCGAAAACGGACTGACGGGAAGTAACGAAGACGATGCGCTGGGATTCCCCCGAGGGACGCCTGAAAGCTTTGCGGCCAGTCTCGTCGAGAAATGTGGAGAGTGGCAATCAGTACAGGCTACATCATTACGCCAGTGCTCGCCTCGTTTGAAGTTATTGTGCTCTTCTTTTCCTGCGTGGCATTGAAGGCATGCTTCGGAGATTTGTTTCGGGGTTTCATTTTCGAAAGTTCGAATCTTTGTCTTATCGCCGCCGCCCTCTACGTGAGCTTTGCCGGGGCCATGACACGATTCGCAACCTTGCCGCTCGGGCTTCCAACCGGATTTAGTAAGCGTGGCGTGGAGGGTTTTTGAGAAGCTGTTGTGCTGATCTTCGTGGCAGGCTTTGCAGGTCTCGCTTCCAACAAAGTCTTCGGGAGAGTATTTTGTAGAGGCTGTCGGTTGACCTTTCTTCTCTCCGCGATCCGCCGGGCTCGAGAATGAGCTCGAAGCTGTGTATAGCAGACCCAATACCGCGAAGCTCCCCACCATCAAAATCTTTATCAATTTCACAGAGCTCATAGCTGTGCCTCCTTCAGCAGCCAATCTAAACAGTTTCAACAGAAAGAACTATGAGCGTGATCACTCGTGAACGTGACCGCCATCACGTAGTTGCTATCACACTCAAGGCGGCGAACAGCAACTGGCGTTCACAATGGATCTCTCTGATTGAACAGCACTAATAATCTTGATGTAATTAGCAAAAAATTGGTGTGAGCCGCGATTCGGGAACCTTTGCATCGCACTAGCTCAGGTTGAGTGACGAAGGAGGCTGCGAGATTTCCCGCAGGGAGTATGAGGATTTGTTCGGTTTCCTGTTGAGGAAGGGAAATTAGACGCAGTTGTGGCTGCAGGGCGATCTAGAATGTGAAGTTAACAAGAAGGGGGTCGAACTGAAGTCCGAAGGACCGTTATCCTCGATGCATTAGTAGTCGCTGGACAATCCCAGGCTCTCACCTTTGCTCGATTACTTCGGCAAGCGTATTAAGAAGCCTCTCAGCGGTGTAAGGCTTTGCAAGGAATCCCCTCACACCCTCAATCTTGCTGTTTTCCGCGAGGCCGCTGCTGGCAATTATTCTTACGTTGGGGTTCAATTTCTGTAAGGCCCGAATCGTCACTAAGCCGTCCATATAAGGCATCATTATGTCCGTCAGGACTACTTTGATTTCGTTTTTGTGCTGTGCGTACAACGCAACGGCTTCAGTCCCGTCGGAAGCGGTGAGTGCCCGATAACCATAAGCCTCGAGCGTTCCTTTTGCGATCTCACGAATCGCGAGCTCATCGTCAACCACGAGGATCATCTCACCATTACCGGCCTTAAGCGACGTCGATGAATCTGCCATGCCTGGAGAGACTGAGCCGGCCACTGGCAAATAGATTTTGAATTGGGTACCTCGTCCGGGCTCGCTATACACGTTGATGAACCCATCGTGGCTCTTCACGATAGCGAGTGCGGTTGAGAGTCCCAGCCCTGTCCCTTTGCTCTGCTCCTTGGTTGTGAAGAACGGCTCGAAGATCCTGTTGATGACCTCGGGCGAAATGCCCACGCCGGTATCGGCTATGGTTATCAAAACAAACCTGCCCGGTTTTGCCTCCAGGTTCATCCGCGCATAGTTGTCATCGATGTGAATGTTCTCGGCTTTTATTGTGAGCTTGCCCCCGGCAGGCATGGCATCACGGGCGTTTACGAAGAGGTTCATGAGGACCTGGTGAAGCTGCGTCGCATCTCCGGCAACCAGCGAAAGGCCTTCGCTGGAGTCAAATTCCACCTCAATCGATTTTGGGAGGGTGTCCTTCAACAGTTTTACAATCTCTTTGATCAGGTGGAGCGGTTGAAGCGAAATACGCTCGCCCTCGATGCCCCTGGCGAACGAGAGTACCTGTTTGACAAGGCCCGCTCCGCGTTCGGCGCTGGCTTGAAGCATTGAAATCAGGCGCTGAGAAGTCTCGTCGGTGTTTTTTGCCTTTAGGAGCTGTATCGACATCATGATTGGCGACAGCAGATTGTTGAAATCATGCGCGATGCCGCTGGCCAGGGTGCCAATGCTTTCCATTCTTTGGGCGCGTAGAAACTGCGCTTCTATTTTTCTTTTGTCTGTAACGTCGGTGTTGATGACCAAAACAGATTTGGCGTTTCCGCGATCGTCACGCACAAGCGTCCAGCGGCTCTCAACAACGATCTCCTTGCCGTCTTTCGTTGATTGACGAAGCTCGCCTTGCCATTCTCCTTCATCGTTTACTCTTTGCTTTGCCTGACTGTATTGGGAAGTGTCGCCGCCCTTATTGATTAATTCCTCAATGTTCCTTCCGGTGACCTCTGACTTTGGCCAGCCATAGATCCGCTCTGCGCTGTCGTTCCAGAAGAGGATATTATCGTCAAGGTCCTTCACGATGATCGCATCCCGAGCGTTCTCCAGCAGGGTTGCCTGTTCGCGAAGCTGTTCCTCGGCGCGCTTTCGTTCGGTGATGTCATTGCGAACCGCGACGTATTGATAAGGTTTGCCCTTCTCGTTCAGGAAGGGAACTATCGTGGTGTCTACCCAGTAATTGCTTCCATCCTTTGCACGGTTCCTAAACTCGCCCTTCCAAACTTTTCCATTCGCGATTGTGGTCCATAGATTTTTGATGAACTCTTTTGGGTGGTAGGAGGAGTTGATGATTCGATGATCCTGTCCTAAAAGCTCTTCGCGAGAGTATTTTGAAATCTCACAAAACTTGTCATTCACATATTTGATGATTCCACTCTGGTCTGTGATTGCCAGTATCGAAGATTCATCGAGAGCAAACTTGATGTCAGCCAGTTCCTTGAGGGATTTCTGTAGATCCTCTTCGGTTTTGCGATAGGCTTTCTCTTCTCGGTCTATTTCTATAGATGTCGCCATGCTTAGCCAGGATTATAGCTTATTTTGCTCCCGCCGTATGACCGAGGGCCGAACCAGCATCCAATGAACCTTCATGCTACAGAGCAATTATGGCTTGTTACAAGTGAGATTTTGGTTCAGAAAAACTAACTCGATCGACTGTTGTATGCACATTTAGAGGAACTTTGCTACCACGCACGCCAAAACTGGAACGCAAGAGCCCTCTTGAAACTGGAGTCTCTGATCCTGTGTGGCGAAGAATCGCAGCGCGAGCAACTTTTACCTCTCCCCGACGCCGCTGATTTCTCTGATCCGGATCCGAAAAATGATTACTGAGGATTGACCATCATGCACTGGCACCGATTCCACTGGCGTTAGGTTCGGAAAACGTTCCTGCAGAGTGCGTACGGCCCAGTCCCGCTGGCCAGGCTCCGTAATCTCTTCATAATCACCAAACGCGATCGCGCTTCGCCAATGATATGCGTCTGAGATCTGGTCAACTTGCAGGCACGCTTTTGGGTTTGCGCGGAGCGCCTCGATCTTTCGGCCCGGCAAAGAGTGAATAAAGATCCCATCGCCGTCACAAACATAGTTTACCGGGACAACATAAGGCCCACCGTCGTAGACACAGCCCAGCCGCCCGGCGCTGCAAGCTGTCAACAAGCTTCGCGCTTCCTCGTTACTCAACCGCGAAATCATTGTCTACACTCCTAAGACAGAACTTTGGTGATGAGCGACTACAGCCAAACAGTTGTTCTTTTACCACCTCTGGCGTTTTCGACTATGTCGCGATGAGGTGTCGGTTCCGGACTATCTCCACCGAACATTTCGCGTGTGATGACACCGCCTGTGACACAGAGCCGAGCCAAACCTTCGTAAGGCCGCGATACCCGTGTGAACCAACAACTATTAGATCTGCTTCCCATTCCTCCGCCGCGTCAAGAATCGCCTGTTTTGGATATCCCCTTATCGCTTTGGTGGTAATGGTGATCCGGTCTTGCTGCTTGCTTGATATTGAATCGGCAGCCTTCTTGATGACAGACCGCGCGGCGTCTTCGCCGGCTTTCTCGAGCGCTTCAATATAGTTCTCAGGCGGAACCCATGTCTCAACAGTCGGTAGCAGCGGCGGCTCAACCACAGAAATAATTCTTACCTCTGAGTTCTTCGGCCAGGGTCTTTGGGCGATCTCATTAACCGCAGCGTCGCTAAACTTGGATCCATCAATTGCCAAAAGAATTCTCATCTTCTCAAACCTCCTTCTAGCTTTCGTTCATGGCTGCAACGGCCGGCCTGAGAGGGCGTGCGATCAGCACGGGGCAGGGAGCCTGTCGTATGACTCGGTCCGCGTTCGAGCCAAACAATGCCCGCATGCCGAACCCGGTACCACTAGCTCCGATGCAGATAAGATCGATGTTTTGCTCTTCTGCGTAAGAAAGTACTTCACGATAAACGTGCCCTTCGCGTAGAGCCTGCTTTACTTCGCACCACAACCGAGTTTCTTGCGGCACCGAGCTCTGAAGCCTGTTCGCGGCATCGCGAAACGAATAATCGGCGCCGGGGAACGCATAGGCGGGTTCCGCGGATACTGACCGAATTGTTTGGGCGGGCAATACGTGGAGTACGTGGAGCTGCGCTTGATACTCCTGCGAAAGCGACATGCCGTACGAGAGTGCCAGTTCCGAGTCAGTCGAAAAATCATACGCAATAAGAATGCGCTCGAGCTCGATCTCATTAGTCGTAAACCCCGCCCATCCACGCTCGTCCTGATGAGTGATCAACACGGGGCACGGTGCAGTTCTGCAGATCGATTCAGCGGTTGATCCCAACAACGCGGCAGCGAATGGGCGCCTGCGTGACCGCATAACTATAAGGTCAACTCTTCTTCTTGCTGCTTCTTGCGGAATTGCAGTCTGAGGGTCTCCATAAACGACGATAGTCTCCCAGCGAAAGTCGTATAATGCAGGGAGGCGCAGGTGCTTTCGGACTGAGGCGTCCATTAGTTGTTCGATGTGTTGATGGTCCCTTGATCCACCGGACGCATAACTATCGACGCAGTTAATTAAGAAAAGCCGCGCTTCGTATGCCTTTGCTAGCGCTATTGCATACCGCAGGGACTCCTCGGACTCAGATGTTAGATCGACCGGGCACAAGATGCGTTCGAAACTTATGCGTTCGTTGACGGTCACGCTTGCACACCTCCTGTAGAGCGGCTTCCTCGAGTTCTGAGCAGTGTATTTTCTGAGCAATGTTCGTGCCGTCTAAAACGCGGCGGTTTTGTTCCCGTGGCGACGAGGTGTGGGAAAAATCGCGTCTTTGCAAGGGGATAATTGCCCAATCGTCGGATCGGAGAGCTGCTTAAGCACCTTGTTTCTATGGGTTTTTGGCGATTCACGAAATCGTTAAACGTCCCAAAGGTCAAGCCAGAGTTAAGGGTGTGCGACGCCGTTCGGTGGTTCGAGACCTGTAGAGGTCTCTCGCGAGACTGGGGTAATAACGGTAAGTAGATGACAGCGGCGGGGCCTGTGAGGCATCCGCCGCTTTTTTATTCGGAGCTCAACTTTGTGGCGTCTCTTCTTCGAGCTTCTTGAGCCGGTAGCGCAGCTGGTCGCGAGATATGCCTAACAACTCCGCTGCCCTGGTTTGATTGCCGTTGCTACGCTCCAGCGCTTGCCTAACAAAGGACATTTCAACATCATCCAACACTAATCCCCCAGCCGGGAGCCGGAAAGGAATGGGTGAATCGACCGGGGTTGAGGGTTCCACGTTTGATCCACGGTCTGCGGATTGAACAGTGATTGGCGCAGACGCCGAGGATGGATGCCCGGGTACATCGCTTCCATCCTTGCCGAAACCGCGCGGCAGGTATTTAGCTGTGATCAAGTCTCCATCTTCAAGAATCATGACACGTTCAATAACATTCCGTAACTCACGGACATTGCCGGGCCATGGATATTGCCGAAATGTCTCCACAACTTCCGGCGAGAGCCCGCGTATTCTTTTGCGAAGACGCTCGTTGAACTGAGTGATGTAATGTTGTGCGAGAAGGATCGGATCATCTCCTCGTTGGCGCAACGGCGGTATATCGATTTGAATTACTGAGAGTCTGTAATAAAGGTCCAGACGAAAGCGTCCGGCTTCGCTCTCGGCACGCAAATCACGGTTGGAAGAAGCGACCACGCGAACATCCAAAGGTAGGTCTCGAAGGCCACCGACTCGTCTGAAAGAGCCTTCCTCGAGGACGCGAAGCAGCTTAGCTTGCACGCTTAGCTCGAGCTCGCCGATTTCGTCCAGGAAGAGGCTTCCGGCTTCGGCCTGTTCAAATAATCCTTCCTTACGTGCCTTGGCATCGGTAAAAGCGCCCTTTTCGTATCCAAATAATTCGCTCTCAATCAAGTTGGCTGGAATCGCCGCACAGTTGATTGCTATGAAAGGCATATCGGCGCGGCGAGATCCATAATGAATGGCCTTTGCTACGAGATCTTTGCCGGTACCCGATTCACCTTGAAGAAGGATAGATGAGACCTCGCTTTGAGCCACCTTTTTCGCCAGCGCGAAAACGTCTCGAAGACCCGGCGACTCCCCTACAATCTGATCGAAATTGAATTGTCGAGCCCGCTCTCGTCTGATGAGCTTGACTTCTTTTCGAAGGGACTGCGCCTCAATGCCGTTGCGTATGGTGATTTGAAGTTCCTCGAGGTTTATCGGCTTGCCAACGAAATCATAAGCGCCACCACGTAACGCGGCTATGGTGTCCGCAACCAGGACGTTTCCAGTCATCATGATCACGACTGCTTCGGGCTGGCGTCTTTTGATTTCATGAAGGCCCTCGAGCCCTGAACCGTCGGGGAGATTAACATCGAGCAGCACCGCTGCAGGTTGCTCGGTTTCAAATGCAGCGATCGCCGACGCAACGCTTCCCGCTTCCGCAGAAGCGTACCCCCAGCTCCGTAACGCCTCCGTTAGCGCCCAACGAACCATTTGATCGTCGTCTACAATGAGAACTTTTTCTTTAGGCATTGTGTGAAACCTTAAGACCGCACGTTCTCTTGCTGATCCTCATAGGATTCCCTTTCGATTCGATATTAAGACTCGCTTTCGATATAAGAGTCCCTTTCGTTTGAACCTTTCGATTCGTTTGAACTCGACGATCGAGGAGTCGGCTCACCGGCGCGGGAAATGATATTACGTTAATAAGGTGCAATCAACGATGCGTCAGTTTTGATAGCTACAGGGACGACAGCGCACCACTTCTATTTTCATGCCCACATCGTCAGAGATTCAGATTGCAAATTCAGATTCAGATTTCAAATTTAAGATTTCAGATTATTTCAGATCTCAGATTTCAATTCTCAACGATATTCAGCTGCCGATTTCTTCGATCAGAGCTCTGAAACTATTTTGAAATGTATAACGCTGAATTTGAGACTGAATCCGAACCTAAATTCGAAGCTGATTTACAATCTCAAAGATCTGAAATCTGAATTTGAAATTTGAAATTATTTGAAATGTGAAATTTGAATCTGAATTCGCAATCTGAATCACTGACGAGGTGAGTATGAAAAGAAGACTGTTGGAATGAAATAAAGCGACTGCTTGGTAGATTTCAACAGGAAAGAACAAATTCACGCGACACGCTTCGGTGTTCTTACTTAAGAAGAAGAGTTCAATGGGTCAGATGAGTTCAATGGGTCCGACCCGTCAGGTATTCGTTTATAGCCTTAGCCGCTCTCTTCCCATCACCCATTGCCAGAATGACAGTTGATCCGCCTCGAACTACGTCCCCACCGGCATACAACCCTGGTCGGCTCGTCAGTCCCGCTTCGTCAGTGATTATGTTTCCCCACTTGTTCGTCTTAAGGCCCAGTGTTGTGGATTGAATAAGCGGGTTGGGACCCTGGCCGACTGCAACTATCACTGTGTCTACGTCAAAACTGTGTTCGGAGCCTTTTATTGGAAGAGCTTTGCGGCGGCCACTTTCGTCGTTCTCGCCGAGTTCCATGTCGACAACCTCCATACCGTTCACCCAACCGCGAGTGTCACCAAAGAAGCGGGTCGGATTACTCAGAAACATGAACTCGATTCCTTCTTCTTCCGCGTGCTGTAGCTCTTCGGCGCGGGCCGGCACCTCAGGCCGCGAACGACGGTAAACCATGTATACCTTCTCGGGACCAAGTCTCAACGCCACACGCGCGGCATCCATCGCGGTGTTTCCAGCGCCAAGTACCGCCACTCTTTTTCCGACTCGGACTGGCGTGTCGTACTCGGGGAACTTGTAAGCGTTCATGAGATTCACACGAGTCAGAAACTCATTGGCCGAGTAGATGCCAGCGAGGTTTTCCCCTGGAAGGTTTAAGAAGAAAGGAAGGCCTGCTCCTGTGGCCAGAAATACTGCGTCAAATCCTTCTTCGTCCAGCAGCTCATCGACCGTCTCGGTCTTTCCGATTACTACGCTGGTCAAAAACTCGACGCCAATATTCTCTAGTTGACGGATCTCGGTTGCGACGATGCTTTTTGGAAGGCGAAATTCGGGTATGCCGTACGCCAGAACGCCGCCGAGCTTGTGGAGCGCCTCGAATACCGTAGCCCTGTGGCCCAATCTGACAAGATCACCCGCTGCGGTGAGCGCCGCAGGTCCTGAACCCACGAGTGCAACCTTCTTCCCAGTAGGTCGCGCAATCAATGGAGACGGAAAGAGGCCCCGGTCTATTTGAAAATCGGCGACAAAGCGTTCGAGACGGCCGATGGCAACCGGGGTTCCTTTGATCCCGTTCACGCAGCGTCGCTCACACTGATCCTCTTGCTGGCACACCCGACCGCAGATCGCTGGCAGGCTGTTTTTTTCACGAATAATGTCAGCCGCCCCGAGATAGTCTTTTTGCAAAATAGATCGAATAAAATGCGGGATGTTGATCTCAACCGGACAACCAGTTATGCATGTCGGGTTGTTGCAATCGATGCACCTCTGAGCTTCGAGTAGCGCCTGCTCTTCAGTAAAGCCGATCGCGACCTCACAAAAGTTTCTTCGCCGCGCGAGGGGTAGCTGGCAAGGCATTTCCTGGCGGGGTGCTTTGGGTGTTCGTTTGATCCTGGCATTTTCAATTCCCACAGTTCGGTGATATCTCCGTTTCCTTATTTTGTTATCCGTTTGCAAACATAGATCACAATCGCAGAGGACCGGGTGCACGGAGACTTACACCAACCCTTCGAATTTGGCGATCTGCTCAGTCTCAAAGCGCTCTAACGCGATTTTCTCCTCTTCAATGTAAGCTCGATTGCGCAGGATCAGAGTATCGAAATCCACCTGGTGCGCATCAAACTCGGGGCCGTCGACGCAGGCGAACTTTGTTTTGCCATCTACCACTACACGGCAACCGCCGCACATGCCTGTACCGTCAATCATCACCGGATTCAAACTGACAAAAGTTTTGATATTGTATGGTTCAGTCAATTGGGAGACGGCACGCATCATTTGCATCGGACCGATCGCATAGATTACATCCACGTGGTGCCCTTCAAGAATCAGATCTTCAAGAGGGTCGATGACCAATCCTTTTCTTTGGTAGCTCCCGTCATCGGTAACTATGTAGAGCTCATCGCTGGTGTCTCTCATCTCCGGCTCGAGTATCAAGAGGTTGCGGGTGCGGGCGCCGATGATTGAGATGACTTCGTTCCCGGCGGCCTTCGACGCTCTTGCAATTGCCAACACTTCAGCGGTTCCGACTCCTCCGGCCACGCACACTACGCTGGCGAAACTATCGATAGGAGTGGGATGACCCAGTGGGCCGATGACATCCGCAATCTCATCGCCGGCGCATAACGAGTTGAGAAGGTGCGTGCTCTTGCCTACGCCCTGAATGATCAGCGTGATGCTGCCGCGATCGAGATCAGAATCCACAATTGTCAGCGGGATGCGTTCGGCGTATTCATTGGCGCGAACAACAACAAAGTTGCCGGCTTTTCGTTTCTTGGCGATCTTTGCAGCTTCAATCTCGAAGCGCACAATTCCCTCGGCGATTGAGTGTTTTTCCAGGATACGATTCCCCATCAGTTCGCTAACTCCATTCGCCATGTCGTCCGGCGTTCCAACACGAGAGGGTTTCTCTAAGTGAAGAATCGAAGGGCAAAATCTGTATCTGCAACACGCACTCTTGCCCACAGTTTTCTCGATCAGGCCATCGCGAACAGGATTTCATTCGCACTTCAGGATGACTCAGTACGGTGGTGAGCGCGGCGCGTCGAGCATCCACTTCGACCGCACAAGGCTTCAGGGTTTCCGGACAGGTGACACTCCGCATGCCTCGGTAGCGACGAAACGTGGTGATCGCGAGTGGCGTCACGTAATAGATCGACGCGAGCGTTATGAGAATCACGATTAGATAGATTTCTAGTGACATCATTCTAACTCCTGGGATTTACGATTCGGGTTAGCGAATTCGGGAGACTAACGGACCATCGAGGCGATCGACTTTTAGCGTCGATCACTGCTTCTTACTTAGCGATTCCTTGCTGCAGCTTATTGATGGTGGATCGCAGCCAGCTCTCAACGCGTGATTCGATTTTGCGTTGATCCTCCTGCCACTCCAGCTGGTCGATCGTTTCTCCCCCGGGATTAAGCGGAATGTGATGGCAAGGGACATCTTCGTGACGAGCTTCAGGTGGAACAAAGTCAATGAGCATACACTCGCTACATGGATGGGATCTTTCAATGTCACCGAAGTTGAGGCAGCTGGGAGAGTCTTGAAAGACTGACGTTGGCTGCCAGGGGGTTCTAACCGAGCGGCCGTAACCACCTTTCTCTATGAAGTCGAGCTCCGCTTTCAGTACGCCTAAAGGGTTTCGATCATCCTTCGACATGGCTCTCACCTCCGATTTGGATCTGCAGCGGTTAGGTTACTGTGACGCGCTTTTGAAAAGTGCTCCTGCAGCCGGCGCGGCTGCAGGAGCACTAGTAGCAGCCAGCAAGGAGCCAGCGCTGAGCCGCTATCCAAGAGGCAGCCGCTACTGAACGACGTGTGCCTTAGTCGTGCCGGCGAACTGAATCTCTATTATCTCGCTCAAACCGTTCGGATCGAGACGCCGTGTAACCACTCTGAATCGGTCAGATTTTGGTCGCTCAGCCGGTGTGCAATGAAACGAAACGACCAGTTTCCCGGCTTTGTCGTAAATGTAGGTGCATGCGTCTCCCTTAGCCATACGTTCGTCATCGTGTACGACCAGGTACTCACCTCTGAGAACTACGTCCAAGAGTTTCACGGTCTGGGTGAACTCGACTGTCGCCCTCTCATTGTTTTTCGCTTCAGCCTTGGCGTGCGCCGTGAAGGCGACAATTGTTATCGCGAGCGCTGCTAACATTGATGATGCAATAAAAAGCCTCTTCATGATTTTTCCTCCTGATTATGCCTCCTGGGTGTCACCTGCTTCGGGCTCCTGTTGTGCCCGCCACTACTTACAGGCCCACGGTGTTAAAACCGTAAGCAGACTATAAATCCTTTTGATTGAAGGGACTATGACCGCGGTCACTCGTCGATGTGATGGCCATCACATCGGGCCCAATTTACCTATTTATATGTGCGGAATTATCGGGGAGGTTTATACGACGCGAGCGTTTTCATGTAGTTAGCTCGCTCAAAGGCAGCTGTTTCGATTACGTTCTTCTGGCTCAAGCTTCCGATCATCTGCTTCACTGAACTGTATTCGTGTTGCTCCATCCAGCGCCGCATCTCCTCAAGAATCTCGCCGATGCGCTTGATTCCATTCTGCAACAGTTCCGAAGCCATCATTGTCACCTTAGCTCCTGCCATTAGCCCCTTCAGCGCGTCCTGGTAAGTATGCACTCCGCTGGTGATCGCAAAATCTACGTCGACACGGCCGTACAACAGACCTACCCAAGACAAGGGAAGCCTCAGCTCATGCGAGCCGCTCAGCGCCAGACGCGAAACAACTTCGAGCTTTTCGAGATCCAGATCTGGCTGGTAAAAGCGATTGAACAGAACCAGTCCCTCAACGCCTCCGTCGGCAAGTCGCTGCGCCATATTGGCGATTGAGCTAAAATTTGGACTCAGCTTCATCGCGACTGGGATCTCTACGGTATTCTTAACGTCGTGGAGTATGTCGGTGTAAAGGCATTCTACCTCAGCGCCCATTAGGTAAGTGCTTGTAGGGATGTAATAAACGTTTAGCTCCAGGGCATTCGCACCGGCTTCTTCGATTTTGGCGGCATAATCGATCCAGCCTCCAGTCGATGTCCCGTTCAGACTGCCGATGATAGGAATATCAACCGCTTCTTTCGCACGAGAAATCAGGTTCAAATACTCATCAGGACCAACATTGTAAGTCTGCATCTCTGGAAAGTAGTTAAGCGACTCTGCATTGCTGTCCGTTCCATGACTGAGATAGTAGTCGAGATAAAAACTTTCGCTGGTGATCTGCTCTTCGAAGAGAGAGTACATGACAACGGCCGAAGCGCCGGCGTCCTCGAGCCGCCTTATGCTGTCTACAGTATGAGAAAGCGGGGATGATGAAGGTACGATCGGATTCTTAAGCCGCATTCCCAGATAGTCGGTTTGTAGGTCCATTGTGCGTCCTCCATGGTGATTCGTGATTCGTGAGGCGCGACTATCGCTACCGCTACTCTGACGCCTTTGCTAAAGACCCTACGCTCATCGTCATTTCGCTATATCATAAGCTGGCTTTCCTTGTGTGTAATTCCCCAATTCTTAGCAAAGAAGAAAATATCGTGCCGAAGCTCGCGTACCGTAGACTGTCCAGTCTGCGGTTGCATTAAGGTCAAAATGTCTCGGGTGTCAGGACCCGCAGACTAGACAGTCTACGGTACGTCAACAGTCTACCGCCCTAGTCAAAGCTGACTTACGCTACGAGGCGCTTGCGTCGCGGAGTAACCGGATAAGCTCGGTATTGAATTTGGAGGTGACTCTTAAGGCGGTCCAACCGTTCTTGTTTTTCAGTCGCACGTCTGCGCCGTGGACAAGCAGGGTTCGCACGATGTCAGTGCGGCCCTTTGACGCAGCTTCCATTAACGCCGTCCAGCCGTCCGCGTCCTGAGCATTAACATTAGCGCCACGCTCTAATAACTCCTGGACGGTATCCAGATGACCGCCAAAGACAGCCTCAATCAATGTTGTTCGACCGCTGTTGTCGGCCGAGTTTATGTCGGCTCCGAGATCAAGAAAGCTCATCACGGCACTCGTGTGGCCGATCAGTGCTGCTCGCATCATTCCAGCAAAATTCTCTTTCGCTGAGGCGCCGCGACTAGCGCTTTCGAGCGAGGTCACTACGGCCTCGGTATGGACTCGTCCTATTGCGAATGCCAACGTTGCACTTGTCCTTTCGCCGTACTTCCGTGTTTTGGCGAGTGATTAATCGGAACATCGACGCGGTCTCGCCGTGGCGATGATACTTTCTCCCATGTTGGGTTAGGTAGAATATGATTGAGATCACGCACAGCAGTGACGGGCGTCACAAAACGGCGGGTAACGCTCAGCGTTCAGGGTTTAGCGTTCCTGGTTTGTGGTTGATGGTCACCCATTATCTGCGGAGTCCGCGTCAGCTGCGCAGGGTTCGACAAAATTGGTTTGAAACTGAAAAACGCTTTATCAGCAGATGACGCAGATTACACAGATGATGAAAACGGAACCCGGCAGGCCGCTTAACGCTGAACCCTGAACGCTGAACTGACGTTTGCAGGCTCGTTACGAGCTAACCATCGTCTGCAGGGCGGACAAATTCCGAATAATCAGGGTTGATCCCTTCACGTAAATTATTTCGCGGTTCTTGAAATCTCCCAGCAATCGCGTAACCGTTTCACGGGATGAACCGATGATTTGGGCGATCTCTTCGTGGGTAAGTGTGATTTTGAGAGTTATCCCCTTTTCGGTTTCCTTACCACTTTTTGCGCACCATTCGAGCATAAGCTTTGCGAGCTTTTCGGATGCCGAATGCGAGAGCCCGAGCGACCGAACCTGCTCGAAGGCATTGTGGTAGTTGTTGCTCAAATGCTCAGCTACCCGAAGACAAGCTCTCCCGTTTTCCCTCAGGAAACGCAAGAAATCCTCGCGTTTTATAAAGTTTACTTGACTGGGGACCAGAGTCTCAGCGGTAACCATGTAAGGCTTGCCCGAAACAGTCGCGCCAAGTCCCAGTATCTCTCCTCCTTCGGCAATTCGGGTGATCAGTGCTTTTCCGTCACTGGAACAGGTCGTCAGCTTCACCCGTCCGTTACAAATCATAAACACGCCGCGCGGTGATTGTCCTTCTACAAACAACACTGCGCCCTTGGGAAAGACAGTCGCATACTTAAGCGCTTCGAACTCGGTTACGAGATCGGACTCGAAATCGCAAAAGTAACCCTGGGATCTTACAGGACAGGTGACGCAACTATCGCTGACTTCCAGACCGTACGGCGACTGCATAGCTCCCTCCATAGCTTTTAATTCGCGGTTTATTTACTGACCCCATCAAGGCCGAGCAAGAGAGGTGCCGGACCGGAATAGTCACATTTGAAATGAGAGTCAAACAGGGAAGGTAGGCAATGGGCAAACTTCCACACCAAATTGGGCGAAAGCCCCCAAAATAGGACTTATAATCGGAATCGTCTGAAAGGGGAATTCGTGGGAATTGCCCCGTTGCTTGCCGTTTAGAAAATCCTCAAGCGTAGCGGAGGGTCGAGCCTCAAGGCGTGACCCTCCGCCCGGTGTCCCCTCTGGCCGCGCTCCCCGCTAGACGCGCGGTTCGTTAGGACTTGCAGATTCAATAGGACCTATATGCCCTATGAATTACATAGGCAGTCTACTTCAATAACGGAATGAAAAATATGACAACTGTCACCGATCACCGTGATTCCAATCACAGGCCAACATAAAGCAACCTGTTTCTTGCAATTGTCTCCGCTTTCTAGCTATACTCGGTTTCGTTGTCCAGCTACATAGCTGACGCGGCCGATAACGCCGCGAGTCAGGATTGAGTTCGAACGCGGAGTCGTAGTTCAGCTGGTTAGAACGCCGGCCTGTCACGTCGGAGGTCGCGGGTTCGAATCCCGTCGGCTCCGCCAGTTTGAAAGAAAGACTGAGCAGCGAGCCTTCCTCGTTGCTCAGTCTTTCGCATCTCTAGCCTAATTTCAATATGATCACCGTCGATAAAGCTCTCGCCATCGTGCTTGATAACGTCGATGTCCTTGATTCCGAGGCTATCGCAATCGATGCCGCAAACGGACGAATTCTTGCAGAGGAAATCCGCGCCGATATCGATCTTCCCCCCTTCGATCGCGCACGAATGGACGGTTACGCCCTTCGGGCCCGAGATGCTGGCGTCGCGCCTGCTAAACTACGAGTAATTGGCGAGATTGCAGCCGGAGCCCAATTCGACCAAGAGGTTGGTCCTGGCGAGGCCGTTAAGATTTTTACCGGCGCGCCGCTCCCGAAGGGAACGGACTCAGTGCAAAAAGTGGAAGTCACGCGCGCGAATGGCCAAACGGTCGAGATTCTCGAGTCGGTAAAGCTCGGTCAATTCGTGACGACACGAGGAAGCGAGGTCATAGCGGGCGAGATGGTTGCACCTCCGGGAAGCGAGATCGGCCCCGCTGAACTGGCAGTTCTCGCTTCTTTCGGTTATGCGAGCGTCAGAGTTGGAAAACGACCTCGAGTTGCAGTGCTTTCCACTGGCAGCGAGCTTGTGCCTGTAACAGCCAAGCCAACCGCCGCACAGATACGCAACTCAAACAGCTACACGCTTGCAGCTTACGCTCAACGAGCCGGCGCGACCGTCGATTTGTTTGACACGGTGCAGGACACCGAGGAGGCTACCAGAAACGCCCTGCTTGAAGCTTCTGATGACCGGGATATCGTCATCACTTCGGGGGGCGTTTCGATGGGCGACTACGATTTGGTGAAGGCAGCGCTGAAGGAAATCGGAGCAGCGATCTTCTTCGACAGGGTAATCATTCGGCCTGGTAAACCAATAGTTTTTGCAAAACGAGGTACGACCTTTTTCTTTGGACTTCCGGGAAATCCTGTATCAACCTCAGTGACTTTTAATGTTTTTGTGCGGCCGGCGATCAGACGAATGCTGGGTGATTCGTTACCGGAGTCGCGCAGAGTCCAGGCATTTTTATCAACTTCTATCAAAGACTCTTCAAGCCGGCGGAGTTATCTTCCGGGCCGGCTGTTCATCGAAGAAGGCCGAGCGATGGTAGAATCTCTTAAGTGGGGAGGCTCTTCCGATCTTGTTGCTTTCATGAAAGCGAATGCGTTGATTATAGTCAGCGAAGAAGTTCATGAGATTGCCGCAGGCGAGCAAGTTGAAGTGATGCCGCTATGAGTCTTACGCACACAGATGAGGAAGGTCGGGCGAAGATGGTGGACGTCGGTGATAAACCGGTCACCACGCGGACTGCGACGGCAAGCGGATTTGTAAGAATGGCCGCCGCCACTCTGGAGGCAATTCGAGCGCACCGTACGCCCAAGGGCGACCCGCTCGAAGTCGCTCGGATTGCTGGGATTATGGCTGCAAAGCATACCTCAGAGCTGATTCCGCTGTGCCACAATCTCCCGCTAACCCAAGCGGACGTTCAGCTTGATCTTAAGTCCGACGGAATAGCCATCACCGCCACCGCCCGCACGGATGGAAAAACCGGCGTCGAGATGGAAGCGCTAACGGCAGCATCAGCCGCAGCGCTCACGCTTTACGACATGTGCAAGGCGATTGATAAGTCGATGGTCATAACAGATATAAGGTTGGAATCGAAGACAGGAGGCCGATCCGGTGACTATGTTCGTCCCCGGGATTAATCAGTGAGCATATCCCTGTGGTCGAACCAGGAATGCTGCGACGGCGTATAAGTGCTTATGAAAAGCCACTCTGAAGTCCGCAGTTCATTCACCCTTCTGGTGCTCGCTTCATTATTGACCCTGGTTCTTTGGTTTATCCCCTTCGCTAGTGTAATCACGTTTCCGATCCGTCTTTTCGTTACCTACATACATGAAATCGGACACGCCCTGGCGGCATTGGCGACGTTAGGCGGCGTCAACAGGGTTGCACTGGATTGGAGCGGCAGCGGCGTTACTTTTACTCAAGGTGGGTTAGGCTTTTTGATCTCAAGTGCCGGGTATTTAACAACGACGTTATACGGAGCGGGGCTGTTGTTATTTCTTCGGCGGGAGCGGAATGCGCGAATCGCCGCTATCGGTACCGGTATCGCTTTATTAGCCGTAACTCTGTTGTTTGGCGGAAACATCCTCGCGTGGCTCTCCGGGTTGGTATTTGGAGCAGGATGCCTCTTATTGGGTGTGAAGGCGAAACCGAGATTGGCGCACTTCTTAATGAGCTTTATCGCGGTGCAATGTCTCTTGAATGCATTTTACGATCTGCGTACATTACTTTACCTTTCCGCCTTTAATCCTGCATTTCCGACGGACGCAGGAAACATGTCACAAGCGACTGGAGGATTCCTGCCGCCGGTCTTCTGGGCAGGCGGCTGGGCGTTATTGTCTGCGGCTGTAGTCGTTGGCACATTGATTATCTATTACCGAAGTCTTCAGGAGCGTGTGGAATTATCGCAACCGGCCTTGCCGTCTTTGCTTGCCGATCATTCAGCGAATGCGGCGCGTCCTCATTTCTGAAATTGCATTCGCCAAGAAACCCCCGACGCCTCAAAGATTGAATCGGTCCTATATATCCTATAGGATGTTAGTCCTGTGGTCGCTGTCCCGTTCCAGACATCCGCGCTGATCCGTCCATCTATGTCGCAATCCCGAGAGGAAAGAAGGACGAGCGGTGAACGCCGAGTAGCCGAGCGTCGTCGAACGATGCGTTACAACGTCCGCACGCTTTTGATCATCGATGGAATAACGTGGATTGGTGGGGAGGGCAACGAACGCAGGCGCTCGATCAGGCGGCGTGCCGATCGAGAAGCTCTTGCTGCAGCATTTATTCGTCGCTCCAAGGGCTGAGCGCTGTATCTTGGTTGACCGACCGCAGACCGAACCCGGCAGTGTCGGGTTGAAGTTTGCTACAGCGGCTATTAGACTGTGAACACTGCTATGAGCGGAATGAAATTTCGTCGAACCTGTTCGGTTTGCAACGCTACCTTTTTCTCTCCGGATCGAAAAGCTGCTTATTGCCTGAAATGTCTTAAGAAACGCGTGGTGAAGCACGTGCCAGCGGAAGCGAGGGCGGTAGCGGAAACATCTCGTGTCGCGCCTCGGGCGATTAGTGCTCCAAGGCAATCATTATCGGAGAGTTCCAGACAGCGGCAGCCTCGCGTGGCGAAGATCACCGCGCTTACTCCGGAGCTACGGCGACGTGTCATCGAAATCTACGAAGAGGAATTTGCGTCAAGGCCGGTACAGACCCGAGAAGTTCATGCACAGATCGCGAACAAGCTGTGGCTAAAGCGCCAGCTCGTCGCGGACGTGATCCGGGAAATTACACAATCCAAGGTTGCTCTTACCGATGAGCTAAAAGCGAGAGCAATCGAAATGTATCAACGTTTCGTCGAAAGCGGACATCGGCCCGAAGGTGGGCGTCGCCGAGCGATCAGCTCGTCGCTGGGCTTGCCTTATAAACAGGTGATGAAAATCATCCGAGAGTGGTCAATGGCGGAATACGAAACATCACCGACCCCGAATCCGACCCGCCAACAGCTTTTCGAGATCGAAAAGATGTATTGGAACGAGCTGAATCGAAAGAGATATCGGCTTACAGAGCTGCCGACGAAGATAGCGGATGAGCTCGGCTACGTCAGCAGATGGCAGGTGCTTAGATGGCTGGATGTGCTTCACGATGATGAGCGCGCTTTTGCGAACGTTCCCGATCCGCCGCCGGAGGCACAGAAACAGATTCTGGACGCCTACATCGAGTATTTGAACTCACCTACGCCCCCGGAACACGGCCTGCACTACAGCATAGCCGGTCAGATTGCGAAGGTAAGCCCTCGCCAGGTTCACAAGGTGCTCCAGAACCACCGACACAAGATGCGAGCCGAGTATCCGCTGGTTTGACACGGAACAGAGCACGTAGTAACGAATTTATTCGTTCTCTGCGGCCTCGCGAAAATGATGGCGCAAAGAACGAATAAATTCGTTACTACGTGGAAAGCTCTTCCAGCAGATCGCAGCCCTGGTAAGTACAAGCCTCTCTCGCAATCGAGAACACTTCTGAATGAAACAGGTTGTACAGAACTATCGCACCGGCGAATTGAAGGTGGATGAGCTGCCACCGCCCGCGCTCAAACCTGGCGGCGTACTCGTGCGCACCTCATATTCTCTTATCAGCTCAGGAACCGAGAGAACGGCAGTAGAAACTGCGCAGAGCTCGTTGGTTGGAAAAGCACGCAGTCGACCTGATCTCGTTCGACAAGTCCTGGACTCCTTCAAGCGTGAGGGACTCGGCTCTACTTATGAGAAGGTAAAAGCAAAGCTCTCTCAGAGCAAAGCGCTGGGCTACAGCGCGGCAGGGGTTGTGACGGAGGTGGGCCACGACGCTACAGAGTTCCGCGTAGGCGACCGTGTAGCATGCGCAGGCGGAGGTTATGCATCCCACGCGGAATTCATTTTTGTCCCGCGAAATCTCTGCTGCAAAATCCCGGAAGAAGTTACAGAGGAAGCAGCTTCTTACTCGACCGTCGGTGCAATCGCTATGCAGGGGATTCGTCAGGCGAATCCGAGCCTGGGTGAATGCGTCGCGGTGATCGGGTTGGGGCTCGTTGGGCAGCTCACTGTCCAGTTGCTGAAGGCCGCTGGTTGTCGGGTACTTGGATTCGATATCGATCAGGCAGCTTGTGAGTTAGCGCTGAGGTCAGGCGCCGACTCCGTCTCGAGTAATTTTTCCTCATCGCGATCTTCTTGTGATTCGTTAAGCAACGGCAGGGGTGCGGACAGTGTTTTGATCACCGCTGCAACAAAGTCCTCAGAGCCAATCGAACTCGCCGCGGAACTGGCGCGCGACCGGGCTCGGATCGTGGTCGTCGGATCGGTTGGAATGGATGTGCCTCGCCACAGCTTCTACGCGAAAGAACTCGAGCTTAAGCTCTCACGGTCTTACGGGCCCGGTCGCTACGACCCCGAATACGAAGAGAAGGGGAGCGATTATCCCGTCGGTTATGTTCGATGGACAGAGAAACGCAATATGGAATCATTCCTTCGCTTGGTCGCTGAAGGGAAGGTTAACACAACGCTACTCACAACCCATCGGTATACAGTTTCTAACGCAAGTAAGGCATACGATCTAATAGTGAATGGCGGTGAACGGGTTTGCGGAGTGATTCTCGAATATCCAACTGCCGAAGAACAGAAGCCGCGGCAGGTTCTGGAGCCAGGAACGAGAAGCGTAGCCGGTGACGAAATCGGAATCAGTTTTTTAGGCGCAGGGAACTTCGCCAGGGGGGTACTACTGCCTGCCGCTAAACGAGGGACCAGGCAGCCGCTTAACGGTATTAAGTTTCGGCTAGCCGGAATGTGTGCGGCTACTGGACTCAGCGCCAAGGGCACAGGCGACCAATTCGGATTTGCATATTCTACGACCGACTACAAGGAATTGTTGAGTGATCAGAATTCGCAGGTTCTTTTTATCGCCACGCGACACGATTCGCACGCGCGGTTCGCAGCAGAAGCGCTGCGAAATGACAAGCACGTGTTTGTTGAAAAACCGTTAGCAATTACCGAGGGAGATCTTCGAGACGTTGTTGCTGCCGTTCGAGAGTCAAAGGGCTTGTTGATGGTTGGCTTCAACCGGCGTTTCGCCCCTTTGGCAATAGAGATCAAATCGCGATTTGACCAGCGCAGCGGACCTATGACGATAGTTTATCGCGTGAACGCGGGACAGCTTTCGCGCGAACACTGGGCTCACGATGCCGAAGAGGGAGGCGGACGCATCATCGGCGAAGCCTGCCACTTCATCGACTTTATTCAGTTTATGACTGGCGCATTACCGGTGAACGTCAGTGCCGCGGCGGTGTCTGCTTCGAATTCGTCCGCAGTCGACGATAGCAGTGTTTTAACTCTTACAATGACTGATGGTTCAATCGGTACCGTTATCTATACTGCAAGCGGAGATCCAACTGTTCCTAAGGAGCGCGTAGAGATTTTCTGTGATCGAAGTGTGGCGACCCTAGACGATTTCAGACGGGGAACGTTTGTTTCCAACCGAAAGACAGTCAGACTTGGGAAAGGAACGCAGAATAAGGGGCATTCAGAAGAGGTCGTCGCGTTTCTGGCTGCGGTTGTGCGGGGAGACAGCGCACCGATCGGAATTGAATCGCTTGTTGCAACTACGCTTTCATCATTCGCGGCGGTCGAGTCTACAAGGACGAATGAGCCGGTTGCGATCGATTTGCGGGCTTTTGAAATCTGAAATTTGAAATTTGAAATTTCGAAGTCTGAATTGTGACGAATAGGATCAATTGGGCTAATAAGACCAATTAGTCACTCCAGGAGAAAATGATGAAGTCAATCGGATTAATAATTCTGCCAATAATTCTCGTCGCCCTAAGTGCCACCGCCCTAGCCCAAGGCTCAGCAAAGGTCGTCAAAGTAAGTCCCGTCGAATCGACTTATAAGCTCAAGCGCGGTGGAACAGTCCAGATTGGGGTGGCGATCGATGTGGACGAGGGCTATCACATAAACTCGAACCGGCCAGCAGAAAAGTATCTTATTCCTACATCGCTAAAATTCGACCGGATCGATGGCATCACTACCAGCCCGATCATCTATCCAAAAGCGAAGCTGCAAAAGTTCGAATTTTCCCAAAAGCCGCTTTCGGTTTTTGAAGGAAAAACAACATTGAAGCTAACTGCACGTGCGCTTCAATCGGTTTCTCCAGGCGCTCAGAATTTAAAAGGGAAGTTGACCGTGCAAGCCTGCAACAATCAACAGTGTCTACGGCCGCAAACTGTGGATGTAAGTATCGCATTGCAGGTCGAGTGAAGAGCTCCAGGAAGTTTAAGGGAATCGCCTTCATCGATGTCCGATTTTGCAAACCGTTTGTCCTTACCCATCCCCAGGGAGTTTGCCCGCGACGAGCGCAAATCCAACGATCCAGGCGCGGGATGCCGATGAATGATGTCTTCGAGCAGGCTCTTTCAAAACTCCTTCGTTACTGCCGGAGCGAATCGTGGGTTGGTTACGATCCGTACGATGCCTTGAGCAGTCCGCTGGCGCGCACACTACCTTTCAAGAATAAGTTTGCACGGACTGCATTGACCCAGTTGGTCAAGCGTAACCTATTCAACCTGCGCCCAATCCTCGGTATTGATAAAGGGCCGAATCCAAAAGGTATTGCCCTTGCGATTCGAGCACTGTTCCTGCAGGCGGATATGGTAGGAGAAAAACTCCTTTTGCAGCCTGATAAGATAGTTGACGCAAAAGAGACGCTGGAAGCAGACCTGTCATTCTTGATACGGCAACTGGCGGCGTTAAGAAGTCAGGATTACGCAGAGGCCTGCTGGGGGTACAACTTCGACTGGCAGTCGCGAGCTTTTTTCGCCCCCAGGAATACCCCGAACGTGGTTTGCACGGTATTTGCGGCTCATGCGTATCTCGATTGGTATGAAAGAATCCGTGATGAAGCCGTTCTTGAAATAGTGAAAAGCAGCTGCAGGTTCTTGCTCGATCGCCTAAATCGGTGGTCCGAAGCGGGCGGTGAATGTTTCAGCTATACACCCCTGGATCATTCCAGGGTTCACAACGTCAACATGCTTGCGGCTGAGCTGCTGGCGAGGGCCTTCGCAGCCACCGGCATAGACGAGTATCGCGAAGCGGCATTGCAAGCGACTCGGTACACCCTGTCGCGACAAAAGGGTGATGGATCATGGTTGTACGGAGAAGATGGGTCCCAATCATGGATCGACAGCTTTCATACCGGTTTCATTTTAGTTTCGCTAAAGCACTTGATCGAATTGCTCGACATGCCCTGCTGGCAAGCGGCACTCGGCGCGGGATATGACTTTTATGAGAAGCGATTCTTTCTTGCGGACGGCACACCCGGGTACTATCATGACCGGCTGCATCCTCACGATGTCCACAGTGCAGCGCAAGGCATTATTACCTTCGTCGAGATGACAGATCTGACGCCGAACGCCAAAGAGATGGCCGCGCGAGTCATAAGATGGAGCATTGACCACCTTCAAGACCCAGGCGGTTTCTTCTACTTTCAAATTCATCGCTTCTACACGATCAAAACCTCATACATGCGCTGGGCGCAAGCATGGATGCTTTATGCGCTCAGTCTTTATCTCTCCCGGAATCGGATAATTGATAATGTCTGAACGCGCAGCCGTTGTTGCTGAACACGCATTGAAATCAGAAACCCGCAGGCGAGGCACGCTTGCGAATACCATTCCTATCACTGCGTTGGTGCTCTGCGACGTGATTTTGTCGATAGCGGTATTTGTAATCTCGTACAAACTCCGCCAGCACACCGATATGTTTATCTGGCGGCCCAGGAAGTCTTTTTGGCCAGTCGGGGTGGTTAATGATTTTGAGCCCTATTTAGGATTCCTGTTCTTCGTCCCGATTGTAAAGATCTACATGCTGCGCAGGTCCGGGTTGTACAAGCTGCGAGGCGAATTCTCCTTCGGCAATGATTTCGCGAGAATCTTTTGGGCGACTACGCTGGCGTCGCTGGTGCTGGTGCTGATCGCGTTTCTATTTCGCCAGGGCGTTTCCTATCGCGACAGTCAATTTGTGTGGCTCGATTATTCTTATTCGCGTCTTGTATTCGTCTATGATTGGCTAATATCGATAGGCGCCTTCTGGGTTGTACGCTCCTTTGTGCGAGTCGTTCAAATTCTTTACCGTTCGAACGGTAGAAACCTGATTCCAACGGTGGTCGTGGGATGTGGCGAGATGGCCCAAGTCTGTATCTCAGAGATCTCCGAACGACGTCGCTTGGGATACAAGCTGGTTGGCGCTGTAAGAGCACGCATCAACGAGGACGCAGCGGCGCTTACAAGCAAAGGCGTAAGGATGCTGGGTGGATTCGATGATCTGCCTGAGCTCGTGAAAAGGTATGGCGTCGAAGAAGTGCTTATCACCGATACTCGGATCAATCCTCGAAAAATGTTCGAGGTGTTAATGGAGTGCGGTCGCGATCATCACATTAAGTATCGCGTCATTCCCAATCTGTTTGATTGTTTGCCTGGGAAGACTGAGATTGCAACTATCGGCACGCTGCCGATGATAAAGCTCTATGAAGAAGGACTGCGAGGTTCACAGCGGGCGCTCAAACGAGGCATGGATGTGTTGGTCTCGACCGGGTTATTGCTTGTCACCTGGCCCTTCTGGCTCGCGCTTGCAATCCTGATCAAAAGGGAATCACGAGGTCCCGTGCTTCTTAAGCAGGAACGCGTCGGGATGGACGGCAAGGTTTTTCTGATGATCAAGTTTCGATCCATGATGGATGGGGTGGACGATCAGGCGCATCGCGAACTGATGAGGCGCACCATCAATGGCGAGGACGCAAATCAGGGAACACCCACTGAGCCGATTTACGGCAAAGTCAAAGACGATCCGCGAGTGACCAGGATCGGAAGTTGGATGCGGCGCTATTCGGTTGATGAGCTGCCGCAGATAATAAACGTATTGCGCGGACAGATGAGTATAGTCGGTCCGAGACCACCAATCCCATATGAAGTCCACCATTACAAGGACTGGCATCGGTCCAGGTTTCACGTCCGCCCTGGAATTACGGGTTTGTGGCAGGTTAGCGGAAGAAACCGATTGCACTTTGAAGAGATGGTGCGGCTCGATGTGTTTTACATCGAGAATTGGTCTCCGTGGCTTGACGTCAAGATCATGATCAAAACTCTTCCGGTCGTGTTGAAGGGAGATAATACTTACTGAATCTTCATTTCGTCGCTACGTTCCCGGAAGACGTTTTATTTATCCTCGCAGCCATCATCCGAATCAGCTCGGCATTTGTGAAGGGCTGCCAGCCGTGCGGTTTCATCGGACGCCCGTATTCAAAGACAGCCTCGGCCTTTGGGTTGTCCGAGGACTTTAAAAAACCTTCGAGATGATAAACCGCCAGATTCAGATAGTAATTGTCCATATCTCCGCAATATACATGTATTTTTCCTACGAGATCCGGTCCGATTCGTGACCAATACTTTTCGAGGGTGTATCTAAGGTCGTATCCGTTGTCGCGCATGTAAAGCGCGACATCACGATCGATCTTACCAGTCATCCGATCCCAGACTGGACGCGGGTATCCGTCCTTTCCCACTGGTCCGTACGCCGCATCCCACGCGGCGATTTGACCGCCCGACCGTACGTTGCTTCCGAGGGCTGCTTCGAGCCGATTCATGTCCCGCATCGTCAATGTGACCTGGCCGTCGGCGTTTCTCGACAATGGGCGAATGAGCTTCCCCCATTCACCATTGGGAACTTCGAATGCATTGTCGTCTTCATAGATATTTGTCATCTGATATCGGCGAAAATCGACTGGGTCGGGATATAGAACCCACGTACCGTTGAAAAACTTCGGATGCAAAACCTGTAGCGCAAGAGCCTCCCATCCCCCTGTTGATCCTCCAGTGAGCACTCGTGCCTCAGGCAACGGAATGATTCTGAATCGCTCCTCCAGGTATGGAATCAGTTCCTTCAGGAGCGCGTCACCATACGGACCGTTGTTGGCTGAATTGACCGCATAAGAATCGTCGTAGTAAGGAGTCGGGTGTTGGAAGGTTACCGCAATCATTCGGGGGAAGTTATCCGACATCCACGCCCGCGAGAACTCCGGACCCGTTTCCCTGGCGCTTCTGCTCAACCGTGCCTGTCGCTGTTCTTCGCCTTCGGGAATCGATGAGGCCTGAGGGGTAAAACCGAAAGGGGCACCAAGGCCAAAGTGGCCTTGAATATAAATCGCCGGATACTTTTGGGTTGTTTTCTGGTCATAGCCTCTTGGCAGAAGGACTGTGGCTCCGAGGAAGATTGGATGACCCCAAAACTCGGTAAGCATCTTGCTTTGAAATTTGACCCTCTTTACCCACTCGGTGTCGGGCGGAACATCAACCGGCGGAAGCGTTTTTGTCAGGCTTAGCTTCACGTTGAAGCCGGCGCGAGGATCGAGATGGACACGTTGAACCTCGCTCACAAGGTTTCCCGGCGAACGATTCCATCTCTGACCTTCCCACTGATCCAGGTGCACCCAAATCACGTGGCCGTCCTTTCGATGGACCTGGGTGTAGACATTCAGTACCGCCTGAACGTAGTAGTCACCCGGCGGCAGAACCTTCAGGCTTTCGATTGGATAACCCAGGACGGACGAATCGATGACGGCGCTTTCGCGTGGTTTAAGCGCATTGACGTCGAGCCCGTAGAACGGAACGGAACCGTTATAGGAGCCAGCTTGCATACGCGGTTCGAGACGATTATTTGTGGAGATGATCACGAAGACACGACCTGTTATTGGACCATCGGCGACGCCGGGTTGATACGAGACTTCAAATCGCGCATCCGAAGCGTCGGCATGGCCTGAGTACAGCGCCAGGATAGAAAGAACAATCGCCAGACTGGCTCCGATCAGAATTCTGCGTTTCATTGAAGCCTCCGTAGAAGTTAGGAGTGACAGCGGGTTGATAGTAACCTTTGATAAGGCCCGAACGCGAGCCTTGGGCTACATGCTTTCGCGCGGGCTCGCGTTGTCGGCTTCCCTTACCCGAGTACTCGGGGAACAAGCTTATATTTAAACGCAATGTTCCCTATGTCCCGTGGCCGTTCCAACACGGACTTGTAAATCCACGTGTAGTGATCCGTAGCCCAGAACTCCATAATCTGTCGGGCTCTCAATTCTCCCATTAACTCTCTGTCAGCCCGATACTCCAAATAAATCACGATCAGATGCAAATAGGTAGATTCTTCATCGGATGCGCCTTCGGGAGGCTTAATCGGAACCTTCGGAAAAATCGCACGGAGTTCCTTTTTTGCGTCCTCTGTGGCCTTCTGATTCTGCGTCAGGAACCAGTGAGCTTGTTCGTGCACAAACGTTGAGAGGAGTAACTCATCGTCCTTAACGTGACGCGCGCTTAAGGTCAGGACGGGATGACTGTGCGGTATGGCTTCTTCGTCGATCAGAATGGATCTGGTGAACGTCCACTTAGCAAGGTCGTAGGTCTTGATAAGCCTTTGAAGTTGATCTCTTGTCTGCAGTTCACCTTTGCTGCCACGCTTGAGGGCGATTTCAAGGTTGGCTTGAGCGTACAGAACATCGCTCAAGGCCAAGGCGACCAAAATTAGAGAGAGGTTTCTTTTCATTGATTTCCTAGGATCATTTGTTCGACACCCCCATTTATTACTACCTGCGACTGGTTGATAGTGTTGACTAAGTTGTAAACGTTTCTCAATCTGAACATTCCTTGTAAAACGCAGAGTCGCTAAAGCGCGGAGACACTAAAGATTACCGGTAAAACTATTTCTTGACCGTCGGTAGCCATCGCGCTACTTCGCCGCAGTAGCTCAAATACGAATCACCAAACTGCTTTCGAAGCATCGGCTCTTCCACTAGCAACACAAAAAGATGGAAGAAGAAAGCTATTGCAATTCCGTAAAACAGGATTGGCCAGGACTCGAAGAACAACGACCAGCCGGCAATAACCAGCAAAACACCGACGTACATCGGATTTCTGACGTATCGGTAGAGGCCATTGACCACCAGGTGCTTCGGCGCGTCGATCGGCGCAGGAGTGCCGCGCCCGCGATGTGCGAAATCCCACAAACACCATCCGTAGATGGCTGCGCCGATAGAAAAGGGCACTAGCGCTGTTATCTGCCATACTCGCCAACCCGAGTTTATCGTTTGCGTTGGATTGCCGGCGATTTGAAGAGGAATATAGACTGCGACAGTCCCTGGGACGAGCACGGTAAACAAAAGGTTCTTTAAGAACAGAATCATCAGACGTAGCGTAGACTGTCCCAAGCCGGGCGTTCAGGGTCCTACTCTATCTCAATCTTGCCTCGATCTCGCCCACTGATTCGCCAGACTTCGCTCTGCGCTCTGCCAACAAAGGCCACACCTACTGCAGCGGCTATGATCGGAGCGGCTACCTTAGCGACCGTCTTCAGGATCGGCGCTGCACGTTTCACAAAACCGCCGATTCGTCGAAACAACCTGTTCATCGCAAACCTCCCGCTAGTTCAGTTGCCGCAGCTAGTAGCCAAAGGTTATGACGAAATCGAAATCAGCTCGAAGAATTTTTTCAGGTCAACGTTCCCGCCGGATACAATCGCCACAATGGGTCCCTGACCCGCTTTCCCAGACAATGCCGCCGCCAACGACAGGGCGCCGGCACCTTCGGCGATGACCCGACTTTTTTCTGCCATCAACCGCATCGCTTTCTTAGTATCGTCGAGACTAACCACAATACATCCATCAACCACTGGCTTTATCCGCTCCCACATGCGAGGAAATAAACTCTGGCCGCCAGCGCCGTCCACAAAGGAAGCCTGCCAATCACTGAATACTTGCGGTGACCCCTTGGAATAAGAAAGCGCGGCTGGCGCTGCGGTCTCGGGTTCAGCTCCCCAAACTTTGATGCCCGGTTTGAGCGCCTTGACCACGCTGCCCACACCGGTGATAAGCCCTCCTCCTCCAATAGCGGCAATTACTGCTGCAGCGTCAGGCACATCTTCAAGGATCTCGAGGCCCATCGTCGCGTGACCGGCAATAAAGTTGTAATCATCGAACGGATGGACAAACGTTGCCTCGATCCCAGGAAACGAGCGCTCTTCGAGAGCCTTCCAGGCCACCTCATACGGAACCGGAATTAGATTCGCGCCGAGAGCGCGCATTCGCTCAATCTTCGATTTGGGAGCTGTCTCGATGACTACAACCGAGCAGGGCACACCCGCCTGGCGCGCTGCATAAGCGACGCCCTGGCCGGCGTTCCCCGCGCTGATGGTCCACACCCCCTTGTTCCGCTCGGACTCCGGAAGGAGTGCTACCGCATTCGCAGCGCCCCGCAGTTTATAGGCGTTTATGGGCTGCAGATTCTCCAACTTCAGACGTATGTCGGGGAAATCTGATCCAAGTTGAAGTCGGATCAATGGAGTGCGCACAATGGTGTCCGCGATTCGCTTGCGAGCTTCCAGGACATCGGTCAGCTCTATTGGACGTACAGCTTCAAGTGTCTTAGGCATAGATCAGTTCCTTAGGGGTTGGGGGTTAGGAGTTGGGGGTTGGAGTTGGGGATTGGACATTAGACGGTTTATCCAGACTTCCCAAACCAATCCCCAATATCCAATCCTGTCAATCCAGACCTTCCCAAACCAAGCTCAACTCCAACTCCCCTCCCTAACCCTAACTCCCAACTCCCAACCTGTATTAAGCCTACTCGACTTCGCGCCGCCGTTAGAACCCTGCCGGCCTTTCCTCCACCACTCCAAACGCACGTTCGAGCGTCACTCCCACTCGCCCAATCAATCCATCATCAAACAACCTGCCAATAAGCGTGATTCCGTGAGGCACGCGACGAGGCGGACTGAACTTCGGCAGCGGATTCTCTGGATCGGGAGCCCAGTCGCTTCGCGCTTCCGAGACCTCCACAAAGCCCGCGCGCATCGTCAGAGATGGGTGACCTGTGAAGTTCGTTATCGTCAACTGTTCGTCCCGGAGCGACGGCACAATCAGCAGGTCGACATCTTTAAAGACGCGCGCCATTTCAAGGGCCACTTTTCGCCGAAGCCTATCAGCTTGAACAAAATCAATTGCCGAAAGAAACCGCGCCTGGCGAAAGATGTTGGGCCACGCATCCTTGACCTGCGCTTTGAGCATACCGAGTTGATTGTTCAGCGCCAGCTCCTCGAAAGATGCCGCGCCTTCGGCGAAGAGAATCGGCATCAGCGAACTGTAAGGCCAATCAGGAAGTGTTACCTCCTTCAAGTCCATCTTTAACTGCTTCATCTTTTCCATTGCGGCCCTGTCCACATCTGTGGCGGGACTTTCCTTCATCCACGAAGCGATGTAGCCAACTTTCAACCCGGCAACCGGAGCGGTGGCGTCAAAATCGAGCCGGCTCGGTACACTTGAAGCATCGCCTGGGTCGAACCCAGTGATGAATTGCAGGACCAGCATCGCATCCTCGACGCTCCGGGTCATCGGGCCCAGCTTGTCGAGCGACCAACAGAGCGTCATTGCGCCTGTTCGTGCTACACGCCCAAAAGTCGGACGTAGGCCAGTTATGCCGCAGCGCATCGATGGACTGACGATGCTTCCGCCAGTCTCGCTGCCAATGGAAAATGACACGAGTGCCGCGGACGTTGCGGCGCCCGGTCCCGCGCTTGATCCTGATGCGCCCTCTTCCAGTAGCCACGGGTTCATTGTTTGGCCGCCGAACCAGATATCGTTGAGTGCGAGCGCACCAAGCGAAAGCTTCGCCAACATTACCGCCCCCGCTTCATTCAGC
>Ga0126382_10000074_pt1 | contig 32583 bp, 30 predicted proteins | sample PanSoiMetPlot_30_FD_92548 | JGI IMG/M metagenome (GOLD analysis project Ga0126382, IMG submission 92548) | Tropical forest soil microbial communities from Panama - MetaG Plot_30 | ecosystem: Environmental > Terrestrial > Soil > Tropical forest > Bulk soil | place: Panama | collected 2016-02-17
CCATGCGATTCGCCGACGCTCCGCTCAAGTTCGAGCGGGCGCCGCCCCTGTTGGGCGAGCACACTGCCGAGATTCTCCGCGAGCTCGGCATTGAGGACGCCCGCCAGGGTGCTGCCTGAGACAAATCGATCCACGAACAGGAGAGAGCGAAGTGCCGCGCATACCATTCGTGACGCCGGATACGGAGATGACGCCGGAGCAGCGCAAGGTCTATTTCGCCGTCGCCGCCGGTCCGCGCGGCAAGGTGCAGGGGCCCCTGCTCGCCGCGCTGCATCGTCCCGAGCTCGCCGACAAGTGGCAGCAGCTCGGCGAGCTCTTGCGCTATCGCACCTCGCTGCCGCCGCGCTTGAGCGAGATCGCGATCCTGGTCACCGCGCAACGCTGGCGCTGCCAGCTGGAGTGGCATCTTCACAAGGGCTTTGCCGTGCAGGCAAACGTGCCGCGGACGGTGATCGACGACATCCATGCCGGGCGCCGGCCGGCTGCCGCCGACGCCGAGCAGCTTGCGGTCTACGACTATGCCGCCGAGCTGCAAGACCAGCGGGTGGTGTCCGAGGAGACCTATCGACGCGCGCTCGACATGTGGGGCGTGGTCGGCGTGGTCGAGCTCACCGCCCTCATCGGCTACTACACGATGGTGGCGATGACGCTCAACGCCCACGAGTTCCCGCTGCCGGCCGGCGTCGAGCCGCCGTTTGCGCCGGTCGCCGCGCAGGAGACAGCATCAACATGAGTGAGATCACCGTCGAGAAGGCCGGCAAGATCGCATCGGTCGTCATCGACCGCCCGCCGGTCAACGCGCTGACCATGGCGCTCTACCAGCGCATCGCCGAGGTGTTCGAGGAGATCGGCAGCTGGGACGACGTCAACTGCGCGGTGCTGAGCGCGCGCGGCGCGAAGGCGTTCTGCGCCGGCCTCGACCTGCGGGAGTTCCTGGCGGCCAAGGTCGAGGACGACCCAGCGCGCGCCATAATCGTGCGGCGCATGTTCTCGTCGGTCCGCCACTGCAGGATTCCCGTGATCGCGGCGGTCAACGGCCCGGCGCTCGGCGCCGGCTGCGTGCTCTCGTCGGTCTGCGATATCCGCATCGCGTCGGAAAACGCCACGTTCGGCCTGCCGGAGATCAATGTCGGCCGCTGCGGCGGCACCGCGCATATGGCGCGGCATGTGCCGCAAGGCCTGCTGCGGCGCATGTTCTTCACCGGTGTGCCGATCAGCGCGCAGGAGGCGCATCGCGCCGGCTTCGTCGATCGGGTGGTACCGCTCGACCGCCTGATGCCGGAGGTCAACGCGCTCGCCGGCGTCATCGCCAACAAAGCGCCGCTCGGTTTGCGCCTGGGCAAGGAAGCGCTCAATCGCGTAGAGTTCATGCCGGTGGACGAAGGCTATGCGCTCGAGCAGGAATACAGCACCAAGCTGATGCACACCGAGGACGCACGCGAGGCGACCCGCGCCGTGCTGGAAAAACGCGCGCCGGTGTTCAAAGGGCGCTGACTGCGCCTTTTTGGGGAGGAGCGATGGAGGCGGTCGAGGAGCAAACCGAACGCATCCGCATGATCCGCGACAGCGCGGGCGCGATCGCGATGCCGGACGACCTCAAGCGCATCCGAGCGTTGCGCTACCGCGAGCCCGGCTTCGACCGCGCGGTCTGGCGGCAGATGTGCGAGCTCGGCTGGACAGCGTTGCGCGTTCCCGAAGCCGCTGGCGGCTCGGGCCTGGGCATGCGCGAATACTGCGCGCTGGCCGAGGAATGCGGCGCCAGCCTCCTGCCGGAGCCGCTGATCTCCTGCTCGTTCGCGGCCCGTGTCCTCGCCGGCGCGGAGCTCGCGCGCCTGATCGCCGGCGACATGATCATCATCCCGGCCTGGCAGGAGCGCGCGAATTCTCTGGCCCTGCACGGCCACACGACGTTACGGGATGGCCGCCTCTCCGGGCGCAAGGTATTCGTACCGATGGCGCTCGGCGCGGATGCCTTTCTCGTATCGACCGACCGCGGCCTCGCGCTCGTCGCTGCCGATGCAGTCTTGCTCAAGATCGACCGTACCCAGGACGGTGGCCACTACGGAACGCTGACGTTCCACGACGCACCGGCCAAGGCCGTCGCGGGCGATCTTACCGAAGCGATCGAAGAGGCCACGCTTGCGACATCGGCCTATCTGCTCGGCGTCATGGAGCGCGCCTTCGCCATCACGCTCACTTATCTGAAGACCCGCCAGCAGTTCGGCAAGCCGATCGGCAGCTTCCAGGCGCTGGCGCATCGCGCCGCCGATCTGAAAATCCAAGTCGCGCTCACGCGCGCCAGCGTCGAGGCCGCCGCCGCCACGCTCGACACGTCGTCCGTCACCGCGCTGCGCCGTGCCGCGGTGTCGCGCGCCAAGGCGCGCGCCTCCGACGCCGCCATGCGTATTACCCGCGAGGCGATCCAGATGCACGGGGGCATCGGCTACACCGACGAGTACGACGTGGGCCTCTACCTGCGCAAAGCCATGGTGCTGGCGAACCTGTTCGGCTCCGCCACGCTCCACCGCGCGCGCTACGCGGAACTGGCGACGGAGGACGACGATGAATGATGCCTCGGCCGAAGCTCAGGACTACAACGCGCTGGCCGACGACGAATTCCGCGCGCTCGCGCGCCGCTTCGTCGAGGAGCACTATCCGCCGGAGCTGCGCAACCCGCTGCGGCGCCTGCATTGGCGCGACAACCGCCCCTGGTACATGATCCTGGCGGAGCATGGGTGGCTGGCGCCGGCCTGGCCGCGCGAATACGGCGGCATGGGACTCTCAGCCGCCAAATATCTCATTTTGATCGAGGAGTTCGAGCGGCACGGCTGCGCCCGCGTGAGCGACATGGGCGTGATCATGCTGGGCCCGCTGCTCATCCGCTACGGCAGCGCCGCGCAGAAAGACATCTATCTGCCGAAGATCCTGGCCGGCGAGCACATCTGGTGCCAGGGCTACAGCGAGCCCAATGCCGGCTCCGACCTCGCCTCGCTGCGCACCGAGGCGGTGCTCGACGGCGACCACTGGATCGTCAACGGCCAGAAGATCTGGACGACGTTCGCCAACGACGCCAATTGGATCTTCATGCTGGTACGCACTGACAAGAACGCCAAGAAGCAGGAAGGAATCAGCTTCCTGCTGGTGCCGATGGACAGTCCAGGCATCACGGTGCGGCCGATCGTCAACCTCGACCAGCACGACGAGTTCTGCGAGGTGTTCTTCGACAATGTCCGGGTGCCGAAGCAGAACCTGGTTGGCGAGGTCAACAAGGGCTGGACCATGGCGAAGGCACTGCTCGACTTCGAGCGCCTCGCCATCGGCTCGCCGAAACTGTCGTCCTATGCGCTCGGCCGGCTGAAGCTCCTGGCCGAGCGCATGGGCGTGTTCGACGATCCGGCATTCCGCGACCGCTACACCGCCCTGCGGCTCGATCTCGCCGATCACAAGCTGCTTTACGAAACCTTCGCCGAGAAGGTGCGCCGCAGCGAGCCGCTCGGTGCCGATGTCTCGATGCTCAAGATATTCCAGAGCGACTTGTTCCAGCGCATCACCGACACCATGCTCGAGATCGCCGGCGAGAATGCGGGACTGCTCGATCCCCTGGACGGCAATCGTTCGCTGCACGCGTCGGGCCTGTTCCTGCAGGCACGCCCGACCACGATCTATGGCGGATCGAACGAGATCCAGCGCGGCATTCTGGCGAAGAACGTGCTGGGTTTACCGGGAGGATGAGGCGACCGTCATTCCGGGGAGTGTGTATCACGCGATCACCTTCTCCCGTGCGAGCGCATCGATCTCGTCGTCGTCCATCTTGAGCATGTTCTTCAGGACCTCCCTGGTATGCTCGCCGTGCAGCGGCGGCCAGCGACCGTATTCGACCGGCGTGTCGGAGAAGCGCACGGGGTTGGCGACGACCGGCATAGTGCCCGATTTGGGATGCGGCATCTCCTTGAGCATCTCGCGGTGCTGGACCTGCGGGTCGGCGAACACCTGGCCGAAATCGTTGAGCGGACCGCTGGCGACCCCGACCGCGGTGAAGGCATCCATCCATTCGCGCGCACGACGCGCCTTGAAGCGCTCCGCCAGCAGCGGAACAAGCGCGGCCTTGTGCTCCACGCGCCTGCGGTTGGTGGCGAAGCGCGCATCCTTGCCGAGTTCGGGCATGCTCATCGCCTCGCACAGCCGAACGAACTGCTGGTCGTTGCCGACCGCCAGCATGAGCGGCATGTCGGCGCAGTCGAAGACCTGCCACGGGCAGGTGAACTGCGAGGCGTCGCCGTTGCGCACCGGCATCTTGCCGGAGACCAGATAGTTCATGGCGATGTGCGAGACCGCGTGCACCTGCGCATCGAGCAGCGCGAGATCGATGTGCTGGCCGCAGCCCGACACCTGGTCGCGGTGATTGAGCGCGGCGAGGATCGCGATGGTGGCATACTGGCCGGCGGTCACGTCGGAGACGCTGTAGCCGACGAGATTGGGGCCGGCCCCCGGCTGGCCGTCGGGCACGCCGGTGATGCTCAGGAGCCCGCTCATGGCCTGGAAGACGGGATCGTAGCCGGGCAGCTCGCTGTAGGGCCCGGACTGCCCGAAGCCGGTGATCGAGCAATAGACGAGGCGCGGATTGAAGGCGTGCAATGCCGCGTAGTCGAGATCGTAGCGCGCGAGGTTGCCGGTCTTGAAGTTCTCGATCAGCACGTCGGATGTCGTGGCGAGCTGCCTCACCAGCGCCTGGCCTCCCGGCTTGCTGATATCGATGGCGACCGACCGCTTGCCGCGGTTGACCGCCAGATAGGACGAGGTCTCGCCGGTCTCGCGTCCCTGCGCATCCTTGTGCGCGACGCCCAGCCGGCGCACGTCGTCGCCATGGACGGGATGCTCGACCTTGATCACGTCGGCGCCGAAATCGGCCAGCATCTGGCCGGCCCAGGGGCCGGCGAACACGCGGCTGAGATCGAGCACGCGGATATGCGACAGGCAACCGGCCATGGTAAGTGTCTCCAAAGTCACGCGAGCGCGGCCGCATCGTGGAACGGGCGGCCTTCGACGAACGACTCGATATCTCCGAGCAAGCGGGCAAGCATCGCCGCCCGGGTCTCATGGGTGATTGACGCCGAGTGCGGTTGCAGCACGACGTTATCGAGTGCCAAGAAGCGCGGATCGATATTCGGCTCGGACGCGAACACGTCGAGCGCGGCGCCGGCGATCTTCCCGTTCTGCAGCGCGGCGATCAACGCGGGCTCATCGACCACGGAGCCGCGGGACACGTTGATGAGGTAGCCATCGCGCCCGAGCCGCTCCAGCACCGCCTCTCCCACCAGATTCCGCGTCGCCTCGCCGCCTGGGCACGACAGGATCAGCACGTCGGCCTTTTCGGCCAGCTCCAGCAGGTCGGCGACGAAGGGATACGGCACATCGGCCTTTGGCTTGCGCCCGAGATAAAGCACCCGCATCCCGATCGCCTCGGCGCGCCGCGCCACGAGACGTCCGATCTTGCCCAGGCCGACAATCCCCACCGTCTTGCCGGCGAGGCGGCGCGAGGGCGCCATGCGCTCCTTCATCCAGCGGCCCGCGCGCACGAACCGGTCCGCCTCCACCACCCGGCGCATGATGGCATAGGTGAGCGCGATGGCGCCGTCGGCCACGTCCTCGGCAAGCTCGTCGGGCGTATGGCAGACCGCGATGCCTCGCCGCCGCGCCTCGGCCAGGTCGATGCGTTCGAGCCCGGCACCGTTGCAGGCGATCAGCTTGAGGTCCGGCAGGTTGTCCATCTGCGCCGCATTCACGCCATGCATGCTCATCGTGACAGCGATGTCGAACCCGGGCGCGGCGCCGCCCTGCAGGGCGGCATGATCAGCGAGCTCGTAGCGCTGCGCCAGCGCGGCGCGCAGGTCCGGCGGGATCTGGCTGACCGCCAGCAGTCGAGGTTTCCTGCGGTCCGTCATCGACGCTCTACCCTCCGGCAAACAAAGGATCGAAAAACATCTATACTTGCTGCCTCATAGGGTCCAGAAGACGTGAACTGCAAGGAGCCCGCGACGCGGAAGCGGAGATTGCCGGTGGCCATTACCTACGAGCTCGTGAAATCGGTGTCGGCGAAGCTTTACGAGAGCTCGCTGAAGAAGATCCCGGAAGACACCAAGGACGCGTTGCGCAACGCGCACGAGGCCGAGACCAACGAAGGCGCGCGCAAAATCCTCGCCATGATGCTGCGCAGCGCGCAGGCGGCGGAGACCAGCGACCGTCACGTCTGCTCGGATGCCGGCATCCCGGTCTATTTCGTGAAGATCGGCACGGCTGCGAAGCTCGAAGGCAACATCAAGCAGGCGATCTCCGATGGGTTCGATCATCTGGTGGCGACGATCAACCCGCCGATCCTCAAGCATGTCACCAATCCCCTGACCAACGAACGCGGCTACAAGGGGAAAGACATGCCGATCGTCAGCTACGATCTGGTCGACGGCGCCGACTATGTCGAGATCACCTGCTCGCCGAAGGCGCTGGGCTCCGGCCGCTGGGCGGCGCTCGAAATCTTCAGCTTCCCGACGCTCGACGTGATCGAGAAATATGTCATGGACTGCGTGCTCAAGGCCGGCTCGCAACACTGCCCGCCGGTCGTGATCGGGGTCGGCATCGGCGGCAGCTTCGATCATTGCGCCAAGCTTGCGAAGGCGGCGACGCTGCGTCCGTTCGGCCGGAAAAATCCCGAGCCGATCCTGGCGAACATGGAGGAGCGCCTGCTCAAGGCGGTCAATAAGACCGGCTTCGGGCCGATGGGCACGGGCGGCGACACCACCGCGCTCGCCGTGCATGTCGAATACGGCTCCGGGCATGGCTTCACGCCGGTCGCGGTGTGCTTCAACTGCTGGATCAACCGCCGCGCCGGCGCGCGCATCTACAACAACGGCGAAATCGTCCATTTCGAATAGAGGCACGTCCCTATGGGCGACACCATCAAGCTTGCTCTGCCGCTCACCGAGGCCAAGGTGCGCACGCTGACGGCGGGCGATTTCGTGACGCTCGACGGCGAGATCGTGATCACCGCCGGCCTGCCGACGCATCACCGCATCATCGAGCACATCGACGCCGGCAAGGCGTTGCCGATCGACATCACGGGTGGAACGTTCTTCCATCTCGGCAGCTACAGCCGCGACCGCGACGGCGCGTTCGAGGTGCTCTACATGAACCCGACCACCAGCACGCGCTTCAATCCGCTGATGCCAAGAATCATCCGGCACTTCGATCTGCGCGCCGTCGGCGGCAAGGGCGGCCTCGACCGGCAATGCGCCGACACCATGAAGGAGATCGGCTGCGTCTATCTGTCGTTTCTCGGGGGCGGCAGCCCACTGCTGTCGGATGCGATCAAGGAGGTCGTCGCGGTGGCGTGGCAGGACCTGGTCGCGCACTATCGGCTGGTCAAGCTGCGGGTCGAGGATCTGGGGCCGCTCGTGGTCGCCATCGACAGCAAGGGCAACAGCCTGTTCGATCAGTTGCAGGCGACGGCGCGGGACCGACTGGGCACGATCCTGCACGAGCTCGATATCGACCGGAACACAGCCCAATCGCGTTGATCCCATTTGCAAAAAGCAAAAGGTCAGTCTATTGGCACATAGGCGCCCGGCAAGGGCGCCGCCCCGGCGCCGTGGCCGGGAGGAGCACGACAGGGAGGATGCAATGGGCGTGTGGAGGCTCTTGGTCGCATCGTTCGCGATGGGCATTGTCGCGACGGCCGCAGGCGGCCAGGACTATCCGACCAAGCCGATCACGCTGGTCAATCCTTATGCCGCGGGCGGGCCCGCGGACCTCCTGGCGCGCACCATCGCGACCGGCATGGGCGACCTGCTCGGCCAACAGATCGTCATCCTCAACAAGCCGGGCGGCGCGACCGCCATCGGGGCGCAGTATGTCGCGGGCTCCCCGCCCGACGGCTACACGCTGCTGATTGCCGGCGCATCCTCCCACATCGTGACGCCGGCGTTGAGCAAGCTCACCTACGACGGGATCAAGGATTTCGCGCCGGTGGCCATGGTCGCCAACGTTCCGAACGTCCTGGTGGTGCGCGCCTCGCTGCCGGTGAAGAACGTGCAGGAGCTGATCGCCTTGGCGAAATCGAAGCCGGGCACGCTGAACTATGGCTCGGTCGGCAACGGCAGCCAGCCTCACCTCGCCGCCGAGATGTTCAAGCAGATGGCCGGCGTCGATTTCACGCACCTACCGTACAAGGGCGCGGCGCCGGCGATCACCGACCTGCTCGGCGAACAGATCGATCTGGCCTTCCTCAACGCGCCGCCGCTGCTGCAGCATATCCAGTCGGGCAAGCTGCGCGCGCTCGCGGTTACCACGATGAAGCGCGCCCGGCAGCTTCCCGACGTGCCGACGCTCAACGAGCTCGGCCTGACCGGGTTCGACATCAGCACCTGGTATGGAATCTCGGCGCCCGCCGCGACCCCGAAGCCGATCGTGGAGAAGCTGACCACGGTGCTCAGCAAGGTGCTCACCACGCCTGATGTGACGTCGAAGCTGACTTCGCAAGGAAACGAGATTTTCCTGCTGCCGGGCAAGGAGTTCTCGGACTATCTGCAGGAGGATGCCGCGCGACTGACCAAGCTGATCAAGAGCGCGAACATCAAAGAAGAGTGACCCGGCCAGTGCCCCGAACCCGAAGTTCGCGCACAATGTGCTGCGAGTACGATCGCGAACTTCGGGTTCGAAGGGGCACTAGATTCATAGAGTTGCTCGTGGTCCTGGATTCCGAAGTTCGTAAAAGTGCGTGCTGCAAAGTGGTACGAACTTCGGAATCGGACCACTAGCCGCGTGAGTGAACAGGCTGACGATGGGCCAGACCGTCGCGCAGAAAATCGTCGCGCGGGCCGCCGGGCGTCCGGCGGTCGAGGCCGGCGAATACGTCAACGTGTCGCCCGACTACACCTGCTGCCAGGAGCTCGCCTGGCAGACGCGCAAGCGCATGATGCAGGAGATCGGTGTCGATAGGGTCGCCCGGCCCGACAAGGTCATCATGGTGGTCGACCACACCACCTCGGCGTCCATGGGCTCGCCCTATTACCTGAGCCACAAGGAGATGAAGGACTACGCGTTCCGCAACGGCGTCGAGAATTTCTTCGGCGCCGGATCGGGCCTGCGCCACCTGGTCCTGACCGAGAAGGGCTTCGCGCGGCCCGGGCTTCTGGTGTTTTCCGACGAGCCGAATATCGCGAGCATCGGCGCGCTGGGCGCGCTCAACATCGCGGTGTCATCGGAGGTCGTGGTGACCCAGATCACCGACGAGAACTGGATGCTGGTCCCGAAATCGGCGCGCATCGAGCTCGCCGGCCGCCTCCCCTTCGGGGTCCTGCTGCGCGACCTCGCGCAGATCCTGATTCGCGATTTCGCCACCGGCGATGCGTTGTCGCAGTGCTGCATCGAGTTCGGCGGCCCGGCTGTTGCGAATCTTAGCCTCGACGAGCGGCAGTCGCTGCTCGCCTGCGCCTACCACACCGGCGCCGATACCGCGCTGATGCCGGTCGACGACAAGGCATTGGCCTATGTGCGCGAACGCGCGCAGGGGCGGCCTTACCATCTCCTGTCTGCCGATCCCGACGCGGCCTACGTGCTGGAGACGAGCTACGACCTCTCGACGCTGTCGCCGATGGTGACGGTGCCGCCGGAGCTGCACGGCGCCGTCAAGCTCGAGGAGGTCGCCGGCCTGCGCGTCGATCAGGCCGCGATCGGCTCCTGCGCCGGCAACCGGCTCGACGACATGCGCGCCGCCGCCGCCGTCCTGCGCGGCCGCAGGATCGATCGGCGTGACCATGTACATCACGCCCGGCAGCCGCGAGGTCTATGCGCAGGCCTCCCGCGAGGGATTGCTCGAGGTTTTCGTCGCGGCCGGGGCTACTGTGCTGGCGCCCGGATGCACCACCTGCTGGGGCTACGAGGGCGTGCTGTGCGACGACGAGGTCTCGATCTCGACGCACCAGATGAACTATCACGGCCGCAACGGCAGCCGGTCGGCGCGCTCATATCTGGCGAGCCCCTACGTGGTGGCGGCCTCCGCCGTCGCCGGGCGGATCGCCGACCCGCGAACGATCTTGGCCGATGCGGGAGCTCGCGCATGAGCAAGACGCGCATTCGCGGGCGGGTCTGGAAGTTCGGCGACAACATCAGCGCCGACAATGGCATCATCCAGTATTCGCAGGTGCCGGATCTCGCCACCTTCGACATCCCCGCGCTCAAGGCGATGTGCTTTGCCGAGCTGCGGCCGGATTTCCGCGAGCGGGTACGGCCCGGCGATCTCGTGGTGGCGGGCGCGAATTTCGGCCATCATAGCCACGCGCATGCCTGTGTCGCGATGAAGGAATCCGGCATCGCCGCCTGCGTCGTCGAGTCCTGCGACTCTGCCTTCATCCGCAAGGCGCTCAATGTCGGGCTGCCGATGGTCGTCTGCCCCGGCATCACCGGGATCGTCGAGCCGGGCGACGAGCTCGAGCTCGATCTTGCCACCGGCGAGGTCCGCAACACCGGCTCGGGCGCGGTCCGGCACGCGCGGCCGTTTTCCGATCGCATGATCGAGGTTTGGCGTGCCGGCAGCCTGACGCGCGCCATGCGGCAGCGGCTTGCCTGATCATCACCACTTCCCCATCGAGGACATGCATGCACTACGATCCCCGCCACGAACCGCACAAGCTTGCGCACGACCCCGTCACCTCGCTGGTGGTGCCGCGCCCGATCGGCTGGATCACGACACTGTCCGAGAACGGCGTGGTCAATCTCGCGCCCTACAGCTTCTTCAATCTCGTGGCCGGGCGTAAGCAACCCTTCCTGATGTTCTCGAGCGCCGGCCGCAAGCACACTCAGCGCAACGCCGAGACCGGCCGCGAGTTCGTGTTCAACCTTGCGACCTACGATCTGCGCAGCGAGATGAATCAGACCGGTGCCGAGCTCGATGAGACCGTCAGCGAGCCCGAGGTCGCGGGCCTCGCCATGGTGCCGTCCCGGATAGTGAAGCCGCCGCGGGTCGCGCTGTCGCCGGTCGCACTCGAATGCAAGTACAGCCAGACCGTCGTGCTGGAAGGCTCGAACGGAAAGAAGACCGACAACTCGGTCATCATCGGCGAAGTGGTCAACATCTACATCGACGATTCCGTCATCGTCGACGGCATGATCGACATCCGGCGCATGCGGCCGATCGCGCGGCTGGGCTATATGGATTATTGCGTGGTGGACGATGTGTTCACGATGCTACGGGTTTGAACGGCGCCGGTTGCGGCACCGAAGATTGCACGGGCACGCGATGCATCGTGAAGATATTGTCGACCGAGGTGTAGTCCATGTAGCCGAGGCGCGCGAGCGGCCGGATGCGCGCCATGTCGATATTGCCGTTCACGATCACGGCGTCGTCGATATGCACGTTGACCACCTCGCCGATGACCAGGGCATTGACGGATTTCTTGCCGTTGGCGGGCAACAGATCGATCGTCTTGTTGTAGATGCATTCGAGCGCGATCGGCGAGCGCGCAACGCGCGGCGGCTTTACCTTTCGCGACGGCGCCATCTCGAGACCGGCGAGCTCGGCCTCGCTCAGGTGCTCGGGGTGGTCGCTGCCGGTGACGTTCATCTCGATGCGCAGGTCGTAGGTCGCCAGATTGAACACGAACTCGCCGGAGATCTCGGTGTTGCGCTGCGAATGCTTGCGCCCGCTGCTGGAGAACATCACGAAGTGCGGCTTGGTCGAGATGATATTGAAGAAGCTGTAGGGCGCGAGATTCACCACGCCGGTCGGACTGATCGTGGTGATCCAGCCGATCGGGCGCGGCACCACCAGGCAGGTGCCGGGGTCATGAGCGAGGCCGTGCGGCTCGCTCCGGGGATCATAGTCCATGCAATGCCTTCCCATGTTCAAGAGCCGGGTTGGATATATCATTCACCCGGGATATTGAGAAATAGGGCCGTTGCCCGCAGGAATCCTCGATGAAACTGCACTGGTCTCCGCGTTCGCCCTTCGTGCGCAAGGTGATGATCGTCGCGCACGAGCTTGGCATCGTCGATCGCCTCACCTGCGTGCGCACGGTGGCGGCGACCACCAAGCCACATCTCGGCCTGATGGAAGACAACCCGCTCTCGAAAATCCCGACACTTGTGCTCGACGACGGCACCGTGCTCTACGACTCGCCGGTGGTATGCGAATATCTCGACAGCCTGCACGCCGGACCGAAGCTCTACCCCACCGACCCGAAGGAGCGCATGACCGCGCTGCGGCGGCAGGCGCTCGGCGACGGTTTCCTCGACTTCCTGCTGCTGCTGCGCAACGAGCGCGAGCGCGCGCAGCCATCCGACGTCCACGTCTCGGCCTACACCACGAAGAAGCAGGCCGTGCTGGGGGCGCTCGACCGCGAAGCCGACGCGCTCGCGGCGTCGCCGTTCAGCATCGGGCACATCGCGGTCGGTTGCGCCCTCTCCTATCTCGATTTCAGATTCGCCGACGAGGACTGGCGCAAAGATCATCCGCGCGCAGCGCGCTGGCATCAGGACTTCGCCGCGCGTCCGTCTGTGCGCGCCACCGAGCCGATCGACGACAGTTGAACAACAAAATGGAGGAAACGCCATGCGGGGGTTCGTTCATGTGATCGCGGCGAGCATCTTCTTGCTCCTTCCGCAGACGCTGTGGGCGCAGCCGGATCAGAAATGGGTGGTGAGCTGGGCCGCGTCCGCGCATGGCCCTTACCCCGTCGGCAACCCGTCGGCGCAACCGGACCAGAAATTTGCGTTTCCGTCCCCACCGGCAGGTGCCAACGACCAGACTTTCCGGCTGATCGTGCGTCCCGACATCTGGGGGCGGCAGGCACGCCTGCGCTTCACCAATGCGTTCGGCACCAAGCCCATCACCTTCGACGACGTGTTCGTTGGCCTGCAGATGGGTGGCCCGGGTCTGGTCAAAGGCACCAACCGTCCCGTCACCTTCGGCGGCCACCAGAGCGTGAGGGTAACGCCGGGCAGCACGGTCTGGAGCGATCCCGTTGACCTTGCGTTCGTCCGCGACCCAGGGGCCGCCGAGCTCGCCGGCCGCAAGCTTGCCGTCAGCTTCCACGTCGCCGGCGAAAGCGGCCCGATGACCTGGCACGCCAAGGCGTTGACCACATCCTACGTCACCGCGCCGGGCGCCGGCTCGAAGGGCAAGGACGAGGACGAAGCAGCGTTCCCCTACAGCACGGCGTCGTGGTTCTTCGTCGACGCGCTCGAGATGATGGCGCCGGCGGACAGCTTCGCCATCGTGGCGTTCGGTGATTCCATCACCGACGGCACGGCATCGACCATGAATGGCGACGATCGCTGGCCGGACGTGCTGTCGCGCCGGCTGCACGCCGTCCACGGCAACCGGATCGCGGTGGTGAACGCCGGCATCGGCGGCAACCAGATCGCCGGACCGGCGGAATACGGCCCGCAGAAGCCGTTCCCGGGGGGGCCATCGGCGGTGCAGCGCATCGAGCGGGACGTGCTGGAGCTGTCGGGCGTCGCCGCCATGATCTGGCTCGAAGGCATCAACGACTTCAGCAAGAACGGCAACGCCCCGCTCGAGAAGGCGCAAAACGGCATGAAGGACGTGGTCGCCCGCATTCGCGCCCGCCAGCCGGGCATGCGCGTGATCGGCGCCACCGTGGTCACCGCGCTCGGGTCGTCGAGCGCGGCGCACGGCTTCCCCGAGCAGGACGAGAAGCGCAAGGCGCTCAACGAGTTCATCCGCACGTCGGGGCTGTTCGACGGCGTCGTCGACTTCGACAAGGCAACGCTCGACCCGCAGACCGGCAGCCTCAAGGCGGAATTCGTGCCGGAGAGCACGACCGGCGGGCCCGGCGACAAGCTGCACCCCAACCGGGCCGGCTATCTCGCGATGGGAATGGCGATCGACCTCGATCTTTTCGCGCCGAAGCAGCCGGCAAAAAGATAAGCTCGACGTCATGCACAAGGTCGAGATCAGGGCCGGCGTGTGGATGGCCTACGAGGACCATTGCTTCGTCCGGCTGTGGAGCGCCGCGGAAACCGTCGTGATGGTCCATGGCAACGCCGAGTCCTCGCGCGCCTGGACGCCTTGGGTGCCGCATCTCGCGGGCAAGTACCGCGTGGTGCGGCTCGATATGCCAGGCTTCGGCGCCTCCAGCGAGCCGCTCGACTACGGCTGGAGCGCGGGCGAGCTCGCCGCCGACATCGTACGTTTCCTCGATGCGCTCGATATCAAGCACTGTCATCTGATGGGCGCCAAGTACGGCGGCTCGGTCTGCATGCAACTCGCCATCGAGCACCCCCACCGGCTGCTCTCGCTCTGCCTGTTCGGATCGCCGGTGCGGGGCAGCGGCAGCGGCAACGCGGACCTGATCCGCGCCAAGGGCGTCCGGCAATGGGCGGCGGAGACGATGCGCTCCCGGCTGGGCAGCTCCGCGTCCGATGCGCAGATGAAATGGTGGACGGACGAACTCATGGGGCAGACCAATCCGCGCGCGGCCTGGGGCGCTTCCGCGGCGCGCATCGACATGGAGCTCGAGCACAACCTTTTTCGCATCACCGCGCCGACGCTGATCGTGACCACCAGGGAGAGCGGGCTGCAATCCGTCGAGGCGGTCGAGTGCTACGCAGCGCGCATTCCCAACGCGCGCGTGGTCGTGCTGCCCGGCGACAGCTATCATATTTCGGCGGTCGAGCCCGATCTCTGCGCGCAGCACGCGCTGGCGTTCCTCGACGCGATTTCGCAGCGCGCCCCGGCCCCGGCGCCACGAGCCGCCGAGTGAGCACGCGCCGCGCCTTCGTCGGCGGACTGGCGTCCGCGCTGCTGTGGCGGCCGGGCTCGGCGCCGGCGGCCTATCCGACGCGCCCAGTACGGATCGTCGTTCCGTTCCTGCCGGGCGGCGGCGCCGACCTGATCGCACGACTGCTGCAGCCGCATCTTCAGCAACGGCTGGGTCAGCCCTTCGTGGTCGAGAACCGCGCCGGCGCGGCGGGACGGATCGGGACCGGCGTGGTCGCGAAGTCCGATCCGGACGGACACACGCTGCTGATGACCACGGAATCCTCGCTGGTGATCGCGCCCCACATTGGCGCGGCGATGGGCTACGAGCCGCTGAAAGATTTCGCGCCGGTTTCGCTGCTGACGCGCAACATGGTGGTCCTGGTCGTGCATCCGTCGGTGCCAGCGGCGACTCTCGCGGACTATATCGCGCTGGCGCGGGCGAAACCCGGCGAGCTATTCTACGCCTCGTCAGGGGTCGGCGGTCCGAACCATCTTGCCGGCGAAATCTTCAACCGGATGACCGGGGTCCAGATCGTTCACGTGCCGTTTCCCGGCACCGGCGGAGCGATCCAGGCCGTAGTCGGCAATCAGGTCGGCGCCATGTGGGGCTTCCTGGCCGGCTTGATTCCGCACATCCGCGGCGGGGCGTTGCGTGCGCTCGCCGTCGGCGGCAAGGAGCGCTCGCCGGCCCTGCCCAACGTGCCCACGGCGGCGGAAGCGGGCGTGCCCGGCTACGAAGCGACGTCCTGGATCGGGCTGCTGGCGCCCGCGACCACGCCCGTGGTCGACGTCCTCTACGACGCGCTCGACAAGGCCATGCAGGAGCCATCCGTCAGGGACGTGCTGATCCGCGATGGCTCCGACATCGTCGTGAGCCGGCCGGCGGAATTCCGCGAGGTGATCGAGCAGGACCACGCCAAGTACGGCAGGCTCAAGGATCTGCTGACGTCGGCCCGGTAAGCGATAAACTGATCGATCAAAAGCAACCATGACAGACCATCATCCGACCAAAGCGCTGGCTTCGTTCGCGGCCGGCCTTGATCCGGCGACCCTGCCGTCCGACGTGCGACAAAAGCTCGGCTGGCTGCTGCTCGATTATTTGCGGGTATGCTCGATCGGTGCGCGCCTGCCCTGGAGCGACTGGGCACGCGGCTATATCGGCGTTGTCGGCAAGGATGGCGCGTCGCACGTGCTGTTCTCGCCGCAGACGCTCAACCCACAGCACGCGACGTTCCTGAACGTGGCTTTCGGCTCGAGCTTCGATGCCGACGACACCCATGTCGGGGCGATGCTGCATCCCGGCGTCGCGGTCTGGTCGGCGGCGCTCGCCACGGCCGAGCATGCCGGGGTGTCGGGGCCGGACGTGCTGGCCGCCGTGGTCGCCGGCTACGAGACCATCATCCGCATCGGCCTCGCCATGCAGCCCGGGCATTTCAAGCGCGGCTTCCAGAGCACCGGCACCTGCGACGTATTCGGCACCGCCGCAACCGCCGGCCGTCTGCTGTTCCGCGGCAGCGACGCCGAGCGACGCATCCAGGAGGCGATCGGGCTGGCCGGCAGCTATCCGAGCGGAGTCGCGCAGTTCTACTATTCCGGCTCCTCGGGCAAACGCATCCAGGCCGCGCATTCCGCGCAATGCGGAGTGGCGGCGGCGCTGCTGACGCAACAGGGTTTCAGCGGCCCCGCCGACGTCATCGAAGGCAGCGGCGGCTTTGCCCGCGCCTACGGCGATCAATGGAATCCAACGGTCATCGAGAGCGGGCTCGGCGAGCGCTTCCATCTCCTGGACGTGCTGACCAAATCACACGCGGCGGCAGCACGGGTGGCGGCGGCGATCGACGGCATGCTGGCGCTGCGGCAGGAGCACGGCTTTGGCGGCGACGACATCGCGGCCATGCAGCTCGGCATTCCGCGCGTCATCGCCGGCCGCCTCACCAATCCGCATCCAGTCGATCTGCAGGCCGCGCAGATGTGCCTGCCGTTCAGCGTGGCACTGGCGTCGAAAATCCCGATGACCGCGGGCGGGAGTCCCGCGGTCACGGTCGCGGACTATGAGGCCGGGCTGGCCGACCGCACGCTCTACGACATCGAGGAGCGCACCACGATCGACCTCGACGACGAAGTCGAGGCCGCCAGCAACGAGCTCTCCACCGCCGCCAGGGTGAGCGTCACGCTGCGCGACGGCCGCAAACTTGCGATCTTGGTGCCGGCGCCCAAAGGCAGCCCGTCCCGCCCGTTCACGGCACAGGAGCATGAAGCGCGCTTTACGGAAGAATTGTCGACACGCGTCCCCGCGCGGGCCTGCGCCGATATCATCGCCATGTCGAAGGATCTCGACCGGCTCGATGCGGGCGGGCTCGCTCGCATGTTGAGCGCCGCCGGCTGATCCGCCGACGCCCGTCCGGCGCGTATTCTCACGATGTCACAGCCTGCGCGAACAGCACACTTCATTCCCCTGGCCTGGGGAAAGTCTAGCGGCGGGCCCGCCTCGACCGACGCGGTTTATCACCGTGCCTCAAATCAAAACTGAGTGCGATCTATCGGCAACACTCGCGCCCGCCAACATGCACGGGCACAAGAAGCCAACGTGCACGGGCACAAAGAGAAAAAAAGCCCTGCCGTTCCTCTGCTCGCGACGAGGCGATCGAATAAACCATTGTCATTGCGCCCGCGTGTGTTGCGCCAGAGCGACATCTTCCGAAATGCGCTTCGGCCTATAACAAGGTCTGGCGGGATAACGGAGCCGCACTCGAGCGTAATGGGTAAACCGTGCCGTGAAGCGTCTTGTTGTCCCAACCCTCATCGTTGTGGGTCTAGCAGCGGCCACGTCCATCAATGCTGCCGACCTTCCGAGCGCACCTCCGTCGGCCCCAGTTCAAGTCTTGACAGCCCCCTACAGTTGGACCGGCTTCTATCTCGGGGGACACGTCGGCGGAGCGAGGGTTGAGGACCGGGCAACGGCGGTTGGCGACAACGCGTTCATTGTCAGCAGCACGATCGATTCCATCAAATCCAACTCGTTCACTATCGGCGGGCAGGTCGGATTCAGCTACCAAGTAGGCATTTCGGTGGTCGGGGTCGAGGCCGACGGGTCCTGGACTAACACCACCGCGTCCGCGGCGCTTCAGTCGCTGGCCCCCGGAGTAACGGTGAACACCACGAGCATCATCTCCTGGTACGGAACGGCAACGGCGCGCGTCGGCGTGGCCTGGGATAATGTGCTACTTTATGCAAAGGCCGGCGGCGCGGGGACGAACGCACGCTACACCACTGACATCCAAGAGGCTGGCGTCAACAAGAGGCAAGGGATCAGCGACCGGCGGATCGGATGGACGGCGGGCGGCGGGGTCGAAGTCGGCTTCCATGGCGGGTGGTCGGGCAAGGTCGAATACGCCTACCTCGACTTCGGCACCAGTCAATACTGGCTGGCAGCGCCGGCGCTCGACCCGGTACGCCACGTGCATATGGTCAAGGCCGGCATCAATTGGCGTTTCGGCGGGCCGGACATCGCGAACTACTCCCCCCAGGGACGCGTCGCGGATTGGGGCCACACTGCTGCGTACTTCTACGACCCCAACCGATTCGAACTGCGCGGCGGGTTGCAGAGCGATTTCTTGGGATTGGAAACGGGCACCATCGGGCTGGCCGGCGAGCTGATTTTTCCACGACTCTTTACGATCGAGTGGCTGCCCGACTTCTTCACTCCCAGGTTTCAACTTGGAGGAGTCGCCAATCTTGCCGGAAGGACGAGCTTCGTTCATGCTGACTTATTGTGGACCGCGAATTGGACCGAGCGCCTGTTCAGTGAAATGTTTTTTGGGGTCACGGTTCACAACGGAAACCTGCTCAGTGTCGACGAGGTTCACAATGCGCTCGGCTGCCGGGCACTCTTTCATGTCGGGGTCAATCTCGGATACCGGTTGGATCAGAATTGGAGGGTGATGGCTACCTACGACCACTCCTCCGCCGGACAAGCGGTCACAGGTTGCCCGGCGAACGAAAGTCTCAACCAAGCCGGCCTCAAGTTCGGGTACCAGTTCTAGCGGCGGGTTCCCCATTTGCCCGCCTCTCGAAATATAGACGGGCTCACCGCAAATCGCCTGCCTGTACCCGTCCGGATGCTGGCACGGCTCAGGCACTTCTGCAAAGTGCCGTCGCGTCGCCATTCACGCGTCCGACGTGCCGTCATTGAGGTGACATGCCGACCAGCGCCCGGGTGCGATCTCGGCGAGCGCGGGGCGCTCCTCCCGGCAGCGCGTCATGGCGAACGGACAGCGCGGGTGGAAGTGGCAGCCCGACGGCGGATCGAGCGGCGACGGGAGCTCGCCCTTGACCGGCGCGAAACGCTGCTTGCGCGCTTCGAGCCGCGGCACGTTGGCGAGCAGCGCCTGCGTGTAAGGGTGGTTCGGCGCGCGGAACAGCGCCTCGGTCGGCGCGACTTCCACGATGCGGCCGAGATACATGATGACGATCCGGTCCGAGATATGCTCGACCACGCCGAGGTCGTGGCTGATGAACAGGCAGGTGAGCCCGAGGTCGCGGCGCAACTGCATGAACAGGTTCAGCACCTGCGCCTTGATCGACACGTCGAGCGCGGCAACCGACTCGTCGCACACCAGGAAGTCCGGCTCGACAGCGAGCGCCCGCGCGATGCCGATGCGGGCACGCTGCCCGCCGGAGAACTGGTGCGGATAACGCGATTTGTAGCCGGGATCGAGGCCGACGCGGGCCAGCAGCGTATCGACGTAGCGGTCGCGCTCGGCGGACGAGACGATACCGTGCACGACCGGCGCCTCGCCGACGATATCCCTCACCCGCATGCGCGGATTCAGCGATGCCATCGGGTCCTGGAAGATCATCTGGATTTCCAGCAGTCCCTTTCGCCCCGACGCGGCGACCAGCCCGTCGAGCGCACGGCCGCCATATCTCACCTCGCCCGCGCTCGGCGGGATGATGCCCGCGATCATGCGGCCCAGCGTCGATTTCCCGCAGCCGGACTCGCCGACGAGGCCGACCACCTCGCCTTCCTGCACGACGAGATCGACGCCGTCGACGGCGCGAACGACGATGTCATGCATGCCGGCGCCGAACAGGTTGGCGGCCCGCGCCGCCACGTCGAGCGGCTTGACGAAGTGCTTGCTCACGCCGACAAGCTCGAGCTTCGGCATCGTCATGCCGACGCCCCGCCCTCGAGGTACGGATGCCAGCAGCGCGCCGCCCCTCCCCCGCCGTGCTCCACCATGGCCGGCTCTTCGGCGCAGGCCGCATCGGCGCGCGCACAGCGCGGCGCGAAGGCACAGCCCTGCGGCAGATGCGCGAGCGATGGCGGCATGCCCGGAATCTGCGCGAGCGGTGCGCCGCGATGCGCGCGGCTCGGCACCGAGCCGATCAGCCCGCGGGTGTAGGGATGGAGCGGCCGCGCGAACAGCGCATCGACCGGGCCCTGCTCGACGATGCGGCCGGCATACATGACCGCGATGCGATCGGCGAGGCCGGCGACGACCGCGAGATCGTGGGTGATCCAGATCAGTGCCGTGCCGCTCTGCGCGCACAAGCTCTGCACCTCGGCCAGGATCTGCGACTGAATGGTGACGTCGAGCGCGGTGGTCGGCTCATCGGCGATGAGCAGCCGCGGCCGGTGGAGCAGCGCAATGGCAATCGCGACGCGCTGGCGCATACCGCCGGAAAACTGGTGCGGATAGGCGGAGAGCCGCTCCACCGCGGACGCAATGCCGACCGCGCGCAGCGCCTCGGCGGCGCGGGCGCGGGCGGCGCGGCGCGATACCCGCTCGTGCGCGGTGATCGCTTCGATCATCTGGGTGTCGATGCGCAGCACCGGATTGAGCGTCATCATCGGATCCTGGAAGATCATCGCGATCTTCCGGCCGCGCAGCGCGCGCAGCCTCTCCTGCGGAGCGCCGACCAGTTCCTCGCCGTCGAGACGGATCGATCCGTCGACGATCCGTCCCGGCGGATCGACCAGCCCGAGCAGGGAGAAGCCGGTCACGGTCTTGCCCGACCCGGATTCGCCGACCAGGCCCAGCACCTCGCCCTGCGCTATGGTGAAGCTCACGCCGTCGACCGCCTTGACGACGCCGTCGCGCGTGAAGAAATGCGTGCGCAGGTTCTCGACGGCGAGGACGGCCATGATCCACTACCGTTTGAGCCGCGGATTCATCACCTCGCGCAGGCGGTCGCCGCAGAGGTTGATGGCCACGATCACTGCCAGCAGGGCGATGCCGGGATAAAACGCGATCCAATAATTGCCGGAGAGCATGTAGCTGTAGCCGTTGGCGATCAGGAGGCCAAGCGACGGCTCGGTGATGGGAACGCCGACGCCGAGAAACGACAGCGTCGCCTCGAGTGCGATGGCATGCGCCACCTGCACCGTGGCCACCACGATCAGCGGCGGAAACGCGTTCGGCAAAAGGTGCCGGAACACGATGCGCGATTGCGGCAGCGCGAGGCAGAACGCGGCATCGATATATTCGCGGCGGCGCTCGACCAGGGCGGAGCCGCGGATGGTGCGCGCGTAATAGGCCCACTGCACGCAAACCAGTGCGATCATTACCTTCTCGACGCCCTTGCCGAGAATGGCCACCAGGATGAGCGCGATCAGGATCGCCGGAAACGAGAGTTGGATATCGACCAGCCGCATCAGCGCGCTGTCGATCCGTCCGCCGAAATAGGCGGCGACGACGCCGAGGGAGGCGCCGATGACGAGCGCAATGGCGGTCGCGACGAAGCCGACGAACAGGCTCAGCCGCAACCCGAACAGGATGGCCGAGAGCAGGTCGCGGCCCTGGTCGTCGGTGCCAAGGAGATAAAGCTGGCCCGAGAAGCCGCGTGAGAGCGGGGGCAGCTTGTTGTCCATGATCGACAATTGCGAGAGATCGTACGGGTTCTGCGGCGCCACCAGCGGCGCGACGACGGCCAGCACGACCAGCAGTGCGACCGACACGAGCGCCGCCACCGCGACGCGGCTCTCCGCGAACTCGCTGAAGATGCGGCTCCAGCGCGCATGCCAGGCGTCGGCGTCGCCAAGCCGGACATCGTCGAGGACTGCCATGCTCAAGCCTCCTGTCCGGACACACGGACACGTGGGTCAAGGAGCGTGTAGATGACGTCCACGATGAAGTTGATCACGACGAACATCGCGACGATGACCATGAGGTAGGCGACGATCACCGGCCGGTCGAGGCGGTAGATCGAATCGATCAGCAACTTGCCCATGCCGGGCCAGGCGAACACCGTTTCGGTGACCACGGCGAAGGCGATCATCGAGCCGAGCTCAAGACCGATCACGGTGGCGACCGGGATCATGATGGTCTTGAGCACGTGGACGCCGACGATGCGGCGCTCCGACAGGCCCTTGGCGCGCGCGAAGCGCACGAAGTCCTGCACCAGCGCCTCGCGTGTCGCGGCGCAGGCGAGGCGCGCGATCAACGAGGCCTTGTAGATCGCGAGCGTCAGCGCCGGCAGGATCAGATGGCGCAGCCCGTCGACCGTGAGCAGCGACAGCTGGAGCCCGAAGAGGTCGCGGGTTTCGCCGCGTCCGCCGGCCGGCAGGACCTGCAGCTCGACCGCGAACAAGAGGATCAGCATCAGGCCGAGCCAGAAGTTCGGCACCGAGAAGCCAAGGATCGAGCCGGTCATGATGGCGCGACCGGTGAGCGATCGTGGCGCCAGCCCAGCCGCGAGGCCCGCGGGAATGCCGACCCCGACCGAGATGACGAGCGCCACGAAGGCAAGCTCGAGCGTCGCCGGCATGCGGCTGAGGATCAGGTCGATCGCCGGCACGCCGTGCACGAACGAGATGCCGAGATTGCCGGTGAGCACGGATTTCACGAACAGGCCGAACTGCACCCACAGCGGCCGGTCGAGGCCGAGCCGCACGATCGCCTGCTCGCGCTCGAGCTGATCCGCTTCCGGGCTGATCAGAATGTCGATCGGATTGCCGAGCGCATAGACGCCCACGAACACCAGCGTCGCCATGACCGCGACGACGGCCAAGCCCTGCCCCAGTCGCCGGAATAGGAAGGCGAGCATGGTTCTCCTCGCGCACGATGCGGCAGCCGGTGCACGTCCGAGCCGCGCTCCACCCTCCCCTGAAGGGGGACGGCGTCTCGTTGCACGGTCACGGCGCGCGCTTGATCAGGGTCGCCTCGGTGGTCTGGTCGACCCGCGGCGTGTAGCTCAGCTCCTTGCGCATCGCCCAGGTGAAAATCTCGAAATGCAACGGCAGCACGCCGTAGTCGGCCATGGCAACGCGGCTCGCTTCGGCCAGGAGCGCGGCGCGCTTGCCGTCGTCGATGGTGCCGAACGCCCTTTCCAGGAGCGCATCGACCTGGGCATTGGAATAGCCGCCGGGATTGGTAGTGCCCCAGCCCTTGTCGCGGTTCGGCGTCGCCGCGAGCGGCTTGATCTGCGCCGACATCTCGCCGGTATCGGAAATCCAGCCGGCCAGCCAGAAACCGAATTCGCGCCGTGTGCGCTTGACGAAGAACTGGCTCGCCGTCATGGCGTCGATCGACACCTTGAGCCCGACGCGCGCCAGCATCTGCGCCACCGCCTGCGCGATCTGCCCGTCATTGACGTAGCGGTCGTTGGGCGCGCCCAGCACCAGCGTGAAGCCGTTGGGATAGCCGGCCTCGGCGAGCAGCTTCTTGGCGCCGTCCACGTCCGCCTTCGGCGCCTTCATGTCCTTGTTGGCGCCGAACATCATCGAGGGCAGCAGCTCCCCGGCCGCCACCGCGACACCGCCCATGATGCGCGCGACGATGGCGTCGCGGTCGATCGCCTTGGAGATCGCCTCGCGCACGCGCTTGTCACGGAACGGATTCTTGCCCCCGGCATCGGCGACGCCGGGGGGCGCGTCGTCGACATAGTTGAAATGCAGATAGATGACGCGGGCGGACAGGCCCTGCACGACCTTGAAGTTCGGGTTTGCCTTGATGCGTTCGAGATCCTGGATCGGGACGTTCTCGATCGCGTCGACGTCGCCCGCGAGCAGCGCCGCGACGCGCGGGCCCGCGCTGGTGATGGGACGGAAGACCACGCGCTGCCACTGCGGCTTCTCGCCCCAGTAGCCGTCGTTGCGCTCGAGGATGATCCGGTCACCCTTGGTGAAGCGCACGAGCTTGTAAGCGCCGGTGCCGATCGCGGCGGTGCCGGCGTTGAACGCCTCGGTCTTGGGGAAGGTGCCGATGCCCTTGCATTCCTGCCGGTCGAACGTCACCTCGCCCGCGCCGTTCGCCTTGGCAGAGAGGATGAAGATGGTCGAGACCTCGCTCGGCAGCACCGGATAGGGTCCGGCGGTCTTCACCACCAGCGTCAACGGGTCGGGCGCGGTCATGCCGGCGACACCGCGCGAATAGATCGCGAACGACGAAGGCGAGTTCTCGACCCGCGGCGCGCGGCAGAACGAATAGATGACGTCGTTGGCGGTGAAGTCGGAACCGTCGCTGAACTTGACGCCCGGGCGCAGCTTGAATTCCCAGGTGCTGTCGTCGATGTTGCGCCAGGATTGCGCCAGGCCCGGTATGACTGCCTGATTCTCGTCCTGATGCGTCAGCCGATCGAAGATGTGCCGCAGCAGCGAGTTGTTGGGGGTGAGATTGTGGAAGTGCGGGTCCATGGCCGAAGGCTCGGCCGACAACCCGACCTTGAGCTCCTGGCCATAGGAAGCGGAAACTTGGACGGTTGAAATGGAGCCGGCCGCCGCCAGGACAAGGAGGATTTGCCTGAGACTGTGCATGCTGTCATTGTCGCCGCGACGTGGCCGGATCGCAAGGCTTGGAAATCGGCAAATCTGATCGGAAAATCACTGGTCGAACAATGGCTGATCGGAAGACGGTCGACATCCTCGAAGCGCTGGTCGGATTCGATACCACCAGCCGGAACTCCAACCTGGCGCTGATCGCCTGGGTGGAGAGCTACCTCGACCGGTTCGCCATCGCCCACGAACGGGTGCTCGACGCGACCGGCGCCAAGGCCAACCTGTGGGCGACGATCGGCCCTGCCAGCGTGCCGGGCTATATCCTGTCGGGCCATACCGACGTGGTCCCGGTCGATGGGCAGAGCTGGTCGGCCGATCCTTTTCACTTGACTGCCCGCGACGGCCGCCTCTACGGCCGCGGTGCCGCCGATATGAAGGGCTTCCTCGCCTGCTGCCTCGCCGCGGTGCCCGACATGATCGCGCATCCGCTGGCGCGGCCGATTCATCTGGCATTTTCCTATGACGAGGAGGTCGGCTGCATCGGCGTGCGCGGGCTGATCGCCCGGCTCGAGCACGCGCCGGCCACGCCGGCCGGCTGCTTCGTCGGCGAGCCGACCGAGATGAACGTGATCATCGGCCACAAGGCCAAGCGCTCATTGCGCGTGACCGTGCGCGGGCAGACCTGCCACTCGGCGCTCGCGCCCAAGGGCGTCAACGCGGTCGAATATGCCGCGCGGCTGATTGTCAGGATCCGGGAGATCGCGGACCGGCTGGCGCAGGGCGGCGCACGCGATCCGCTCTACGACGTGCCGTTCACGACGGGCCATACCGGCACGGTACAGGGCGGCACCGCGCTCAACATCGTGCCCGACCAGTGCACCTTCGAGTTCGAGTTCCGCTCGATCGCCGCCGACAGCCTCGACGCCCTGGTCGGCGAGGTCATGGCCTATGCGCGCGACGTGCTCGAGCCCGAGATGCGCGCAGTCGCGCCGCATGCCGGGTTCGCGTTCGAGATCAAGTCCGGATTCCCCGGGCTCGACACGACACCCGGCGCCAATCTGGTCGATCTGACCAAGCGCCTGAGCGGGCAGCGCCATCACGGCAAGGTCGCATTCGGCACCGAGGCTGGCTTGTTCGACGAGGCCGGCATCCCATCGGTCGTGATCGGACCGGGCTCGATCGAGCAGGCGCACAAGGCCGACGAGTTCATCGCCGTCGCCGAGCTCGCGAAATGCGACCGGTTCATCGACGGGCTCGTCGCCCATTGCCGCCGATGAGCGGCGCTGCCACCCAAGTCGGCTACCGCCGGCCTGGGTGGCGTGCTCCGCAATGACGATGACTGGCGAGCGCGCCTCGTTCGCCCCTGAGCGAGGCCCGCTTGCTCATTAGTCGTTCGGGTCAGTGCTCTGCCCGACGGTCTCCTGCTCAACCGGCTTCTGCTGCTGCGCCTGCGGCTGTGCCTGCGCTTGCTGCTGCGGCTGCTGGTCCGGCTCCCGCTGCGCCTCTTGCTGCACCTGCGGCTGCGAATCCGGCTCCCGCTGCGCCTCTTGCTGTATCTGCGGCTGCGGATCCGGCTCACGCTGCACCCGCACCTGCAAATCCTGATCCTGCTGCACCATCACCTGGTGCCGCCGATCCTGCTCCTGCTGCGCCTGCTGCTGCATCGGCGGCTGCTGTTCGGGCTCCGTTTGCGCCGTCGGCGGCATCGGCGGCTGCTGATCCTGAGCCTGCTGTGTCTGCCCTTCCGAGGCTTTGGTCTCCACCACTTCTTCCACCACCTCGACCAACAAGCGGTCGGTCGGCGCTGCCGCCTGCGTCTGCTCCACGCTCGGGCTCGACGGCTCATCAAGCGCGAGCGCGAAGGATGTCGGGAACAAGGAAGCCGCGAAGGAGATCAGGACGGCACTCAAGATGCGCAACATGACATGCTCCGGCGGCAATACGATACGCCGGGCGAACCTCGCGTCCCCCCCGCTGCACCCGGATCATTTGCCGCACCTGCCGGGCGGCGATTTCCTACACGGGAAAATCCCTATCAGGTCTGACCGGACAGGGTAAATTTGACGAATACCTTACCTGTCCCTTGTGCGATATCTGCGCAAATCGTAAAGCGGCCAGCAGACACCCAAGAGGAAGCGCGACATGGGCCAGCTCGTCGACGGCAAATGGATGACCGGCGAGGTCCTGCGCCAGCACGACGAGAAGGGCGTCTACTTCAAGCGTCCTGCGGTCTTCCGCGACCGCATCAGCGCGGACGGCGCGTCGGGCTTCCCGGCCGTTACCGGCCGCTATCATCTCTATTGCGCCGTCGCCTGCCCGTGGGCGCACCGCGCCGTGCTGTTTCGCGTGCTGAAACGGCTCACGCCCCACATCACCCTGTGGAACACCTTCCAGGAGGTGGACGGCGAAGGCTGGTCGTTCGGGCGACAGGGGCACGTCGTGCCGGGCACCGAGGAGCGCGTGCGCTGGCTGCACGAGCTCTACACGATCGCCGATCCTGCCTGCACGACGCGGGTCACCGTTCCCACCTTGTGGGACGCACAGACGCGCCGGGTGGTCAACAACGAGTCCTCCGAAATCATCCGCATGTTCAACTCGGAGTTCGCCGCCCTCGCCGGGCCGACCCACGACTACTATCCCGAGCATCTTCGCGGCGCGATCGACGAGACCAACGCGTTCGTGCTCCGCGGCGTCAACAACGCGGTCAACGGCTGCGGCTATTCGATCAGCCAGGAAGCCTATGACGAGCAGGTGGCGCTGCTGTTCAGCACGCTCGACGCCCTGGAGGAACGGCTTTCCCGCCAGCGCTATCTGTGCGGCGACCTGCAGACCGAGGCCGACTGGCGACTGTTCCCGAGCCTGGTGCGCTTCGACGCCGTCTACTACGTCGCCTACAAGTGCAACCTGCGGCGGCTCGAGGACTATCACAACCTGTCGAATTACCTGCGCGAGCTCTACCAGACGCCGGGCATCGCGGCGGCCTGCGACATCGCCGGCATGAAGCGCGGCATCTACAGCAAGGCCGGCCCGGTCGGCGCCAACGGCATCGTGCCGGTCGGTCCGACGGTCGACCACAGCCGGCCGCACGATCGGGCGCGCCTTGCTCCGGCGACCGACCGCGTCGGCATGCCGCGAGTGGTCGGCGCCTGACGCCCCTACTGCCGCATCAGCACCATGGGATCGGCGCTGGGGGGAATGCGCTCCCACGTGGTGGCGTCGCTCTCGGAGAAGCGCCAGCTGCCGCCGCGGCCCGAGAGCACCAGTTCGTCCTGGCTCAATCGCCAAGTGGTGAGGCCGAGCCCGGCGATCGAGGCGTCGCAGCCAGGTTTCACAGTGATCTTGTAGGTCTCGCCGCCGGCCGCGGCGTTGGAGAGCGTGAGCTTGCAGAGCGGCTTCTCCATCTCCTTGAGCAGGATCCACTCGCCGAACAGCTGCTCGGGACTGACCGTCGCGGCCTTGATGGCCTCCTGGGTGCGCATGAAATAAAGCCCCTCGCCTTTGCGCTCGGCTTCATACATGTGCGACTCGACCTCGGTGAAATCGAGGATGACGGCGCCCTTGGAATCGTGCAGCCGCACCGCGTCGTTCGGCCCCATCGACCACACCTGGAGGTCCTTGAGCGAGGGGAACGTGGCGCCGCAGGCGGAATCGAGCTCGAGCTTGTAGCCGCCGGTGCCGGCATCAAGCTTGAACGTCAGCGGGCAGGTCTTGTCACGGGCAGCGTTGGAGATTTCCCAGGCGCCGACCATGCCTTTGGCGGCATCGCTCGGGGCGGGCGCCTGCGCGTGGGCGGCGGACAGCGAGAGCGGAACGAGCGCGATCAGGACGAAGCGAGCCAAACGCAACATGTGATCACCACCCGACGGAGATTTGCGCGGAAAACTATCACGCCGGGCCTGCTTCGTCATGCCTCGACCTCCGGAAGCCGCATAAACAAGGCGTTACTGAGGGGGAGACGCGCCGACCTCACGCACGCGGCTTCGGCGGCCACGGCGTTTCCGCCACCGGGGTGAGCGGGCCCTTGCCCGCAGCCCAGGACAACAGATTGTCCACCACCAGCCGGTCCATCCGCTCGCGGGTCGCGACCGAGGCCGAGCCGAGATGGGGAAACAGCACCACGTGATCCATCGCGACCAGCTCCGGCGGCACGTTGGGCTCGTTCGCATAGACGTCGAGCCCGGCCGACATGATGGTCTTGTCCTGCAGCGCCTTGATCAGCGCGGGCTGATCGACCACCGAGCCGCGCGCCATGTTGATGAGGATACCATCGGGACCGAGCGCCTTGAGTACCTCGGCATTGATCAGGTTCCTGGTGCCGGCGCCGCCGGGCGTGATCACTAGCAGGATGTCGACGTCGCGCGCCATGTCGATGAGATTTGGGTAGTGCTTGTAGGACAGCCCCGCGGCCGGCCGGCGCGAGTGATAGACCACCGGCGTTTGCATGGCCTCGAGCCGGCGCGCGATCGCCTGTCCGATGCGGCCCATGCCGACCAGCCCGACCGTGCGGTTGCGCAGCGACGCCCGGGTGAGCGGATAGTCCTTCTGCACCCACTTGCCGGCGCGCAGGTAACGCTCGGCCTGCGGCAGCTCGCGCACCGTGCAGAGCAAGAGGCCAAGCGCGGTGTCGGCGACCTCTTCGGTCAGAACGTCGGGCGTGTTGGTGACGGTCACGCCGTGCGCGACCGCCCACGGGATCTCGATATGGTCGTAGCCGACGCCGAAGGACGAGACGATCTCCAGCTTCGGAAAGCGCGCCATGAAGGCGCCGTCCATGCGCTCGGAGGTGACCGACATCGCGATGGCGCGCAGCCGCGGCCCGAGCTCGGCGACGAGCTTGTCCTTGTCCTTCGCCTCGGCGAGCCTGATCAGGTTGACCGCCGGGTCGAGCCCGTTGACGATGACCGGCTTGGGCGGTCCGACCAGCAGAATTTCGGTCTTCTCAGCGGCCATCAATCTGTTCCTCGAACGTTAGCGGTTGATCCAGGCACTCACACCAACATGGTCACCGGCTGCTCGACGAAACCCCGGAACGCCGCCAGCAGCTCCGCTCCGAGTGCACCGTCGACCACGCGGTGATCGCAGGAGAGCGTGACCGACATGACGCTTTCGAAGGCAACGCCGCCATCAGCGGTTTCCACCGCCTGCCGGCGCGCGGCGCCGACCGCAAGGATGGTCGCCTGCGGCGGATTGATGATGGCGGAAAACTCGCGCACGCCGTACATGCCGAGATTGGAGATCGCCGACGCGCCGCCCTGGTATTCCTCCGGCGTGAGCTTCCGTTCCCGCGCGCGCGCCGCCAGCGCCTTCATCTCGTTCGAAATCGCCGAGAGCGGTTTGGTCTCGGCGCGGCGGATCACCGGCGTGATCAGCCCGCCGTCGATCGCGACTGCGACCCCGATGTCGGCTTGCGCAAAACGGAGAAGACGATCCTCCGCCCAGACCGCGTTGGCGGCCGGCACGCGCCCCAGCGCCGCCGCCCAGGCCTTGATGATGAGGTCGTTGACGGAGAGCTTGAATGCGGGATTGCCATCCGCGCCCTTGGGCGCGGCGGCGTTGGCTTCCTCGCGCAGCTTGAGCAGCCGGTCGATCGCGACATCGGCGGTCAAGTAGAAATGCGGGATGCTCTGCTTCGACTGCGTGAGCCGCGCGGCGATGGTCTTGCGCATGCCGTCGAGCGGTACTTCCGTGAACGGCACGTCGCGGTAGAGCGCCTTGACCTGAGCGGCGGTCGGGCCGTCCAGCGTTCCCGCGCGTGCCGTCGGCCTGCCCCGCGTCGCGATCTCGACGTCGCGGGCGACGATGCGGCCATGCGGCCCCGAAGGCGAAATAGTCCCGAAATCGATGCCGGCTTCCGCGGCGAGCCGGCGCGCCAACGGTGAAACGCTGACCCCGCCGGCGAGACGGGCCGGGCCGAAGTTGCGCGCCGGCGTGCGTACCTCGAAGAACGGATCGAGCGCGATCGGCTTGCTCACGGCGGTTGACAGTGGCGGCGGCAACGGCGTCGCAGAAGCAACAGCCGCCGGCTTCGGTGGCGCCTTGGCGGCGGCCGGCGCGGTCACGCCGCCGCTCGCCCCGTCCGCGATCACAGCGACGATGGCGCCGACCGGCGCGACCTCCCCCGCCGGCACGCGGATCTCGGTGAGCACGCCGGCGCTGGTCGAGGGCACCTCCATCGACACCTTGTCGGTCTCGATCTCGAACAGGTTGTCGCCGGGGGCGACCGTGTCGCCCGCCGACTTGAACCACTTCGTGACCTTGCCCTCCGCCACGGTCTCGCCGAGCTGCGGCATCAGCACGTCCATTTACGCGTTCCCCGTTGCGCTCGGCGCCGTCACTTGATGCGTTCCCAGATCACTTCGTAGGTGGTGCCGGGCGGCCGCAGGATGAGCCGGTCGCCGGAAAACTCGTAGCCGCGCACGAGGTCGGCGACGTCGCCGGGCTGCACGCTGGCGTGGCGATGATGCGTGACCGTGGCGGCCTTCTCGTCGACCGTGTAGGTGCCGAAATAGGCGATGTAGCCCGCGAGCGCGGCCTGCGCCTCGTCCGGCGTTGGCGCAGCGCCGGCCTTGGCTCGCTCCTTGTCGGGCGCGACCTGCACCACCATGTGGCCGCTGGGGTCGTAATAGATGATGCCCTTCGGATTGGAGCCCCGCCCGGGCGTGGGCTTGCCGTCGGTACTCGATCCGAGATAGCGCCACGCCCCGTGCAGGCGCTTCGCTCCGTTGCTCTCTCCGCTCACCACGTCACCGAAATGTACTGGGTCTCCAGAAACTCCATCAGCCCTTCGTGCGCGCCCTCGCGGCCGATGCCGGACTGCTTCATGCCGCCGAATGGCGCGGCGGGATCGGAGACGAGACCGCGGTTGAGTCCGATCATGCCGAAGTCGAGCTGTTCCGAGACCCGCATGCCGCGGCTCATGTCCTTGGTGTAGAGATAAGCGACCAGCCCGTACTCGGTGTCGTTGGCGCGCTTGATCACCTCGCCCTCGGACTTGAAGGTCTGGATCGCGGCCACCGGCCCGAAAATCTCTTCCCGAAGCATCGCAGCGCTGTCGGGCACGGTGTCGAGCACGGTCGGCGGATAGAAATGTCCGGGACCGTTGGGAGACTTGCCGCCGGTGAGGACCTTGGCGCCCTTGCCGACCGCGTCGTCGACCAGTTCGACCACTTTCTTCTTGGCGTCGGCATTGACCAGCGGCCCCACCATGACGCCGTCGTCGAGTCCGTTGCCGACCGTCAGCGCCGCCATCTTGGCGGTGAGCTTCTTGGCGAACTCGTCGTGTACCTTCTCGTGCACATAGAAGCGGTTGGCCGAGGTGCAGGCCTCGCCCATGTTGCGCATCTTCGCGATCATGGCGCCGTCGATGGCGGCATCGATATCGGCGTCCTCGAACACGATGAAGGGCGCGTTGCCGCCGAGCTCCATGGCCGGCTTGACCACGTTGTCGGCCGCCTCGTGCAGGAGCTTGCGGCCCACCTCGGTCGAGCCGGTGAACGACACCACCCGCACCCGCGGATCGTGCAGCATCGCGCTCACCACCTTGCCGGACGAGCGCGAGGGAATGACGTTGACCACGCCGGCGGGCACGCCGGCCTCCTCCAGGATCGGCATCAGCGCCAGCATGGTGAGCGGCGTGTCGGAGGCGGGCTTGAGCACGACCGGGCAGCCGGCGGCGAGCGCCGGGCCGATCTTGCGCGTCGCCATGGCGGCGGGGAAATTCCACGGCGTCACCAGGACGGCGACGCCCGCTGGCTTGTGATGCACGACAATTCGCGCGCCGGACGCGGGCGCGCGCGACAGGCCGCCGACGGCGCGCACCGCCTCCTCGGCGTTCCAGCGGAAGAACTCGGCGGCATAGGCCACCTCGCCGCGCGAATCCGACAGCGCCTTGCCGTTCTCGATGGTGATGAGCTTCGCGAGCCGCTCGGCGTCGCGGATGATCAGGTCGTAGGCCTTGCGGAGAATCTCGCCGCGCTCGCGCAGCTTCTTCGCGGCCCACGGCGCGAAGGCCGCCTGCGCCGCATCGAGCGCAGCCTTCGCGTCATCGACGCTGGCGCTCGCCACAGAAGCGATCTTCTGCTGGGTCGCCGGG
>Ga0126382_10000075_pt1 | contig 32452 bp, 26 predicted proteins | sample PanSoiMetPlot_30_FD_92548 | JGI IMG/M metagenome (GOLD analysis project Ga0126382, IMG submission 92548) | Tropical forest soil microbial communities from Panama - MetaG Plot_30 | ecosystem: Environmental > Terrestrial > Soil > Tropical forest > Bulk soil | place: Panama | collected 2016-02-17
AGTGATGCCGGAGCCTTCGCCCCTCCCCGCCGCCACCGCCGTCGCGCGGCTCTCGACCGACCAAGCCGCCGCCCGCCGGATCGGCGACGTACTGGCCGAGGTCTTCGATGGTGAAACGGTCGCCGCCTCGGCGTTCGAGGAGCCGGACGGGCGCTGGTCGCTGGCCGTACATTTCCGCGACCGGCCCGATGAAGACGCGGTGCGGGCGCTGGTCGAAACCGCAGCCGGGGCGCAGGCCGCGCAGTCATTGGCGTTCGAGACCCTTGCGCCGACGGACTGGGTGAAGAAGAGCCTCGCCGGCCTGGTGCCGGTCGACGCCGGCCGCTTCACCGTGCACGCGGCCCACGACCGCGCCTGCGTGCGGGCAAACCGCATCGGCATCGAGATCGAGGCCGCGCTCGCCTTCGGCACCGGTCACCACGGCACCACGCGCGGTTGCCTGCTCGCGCTCAACCAGATTGTGAAGGGGCGAAGGGCCCTCCCCCGCAAGGGGGGGAGGCAGTCGACAGAGCCGAGGGTGCTCGACGTCGGCACCGGCACCGGCGTGCTCGCCATCGCCGCGGCCAAGACGCTGCGCCGTCCGGTGCTGGCGAGCGACATCGACGCCCGCGCCGTCGTCATCGCGCGCGAGAACGCCCGCTTCAATCGCGCGGGCGCCTATATCGAGGTCGTGCACGCGGCCGGGCTCGGCCGGAGACGTTTCTGGGCCGGCGGCCCGTACCGGCTGATCTTCGCCAATATCCTGCTGGAACCGCTGCAACGGCTGGCGACGCCGATGGCCCGGCTCGTCACCCCCGGCGGATACGTCGTGCTGTCGGGGTTGTTGACCGCGCAGGGCGCCCCTGCGCTCGCCGCCTATCGCGCCCGCGGGCTGGTGCTGGAAAGGCGCATCCGGCTCGAAGGCTGGGTGACGCTGGTGCTGGTCAAGCCGTCGCGTAGGTGAATGTTGGGTTACGCGCGGATCGAAGGTCGAGTCTCACCTGTAGATCCGTGGCATGGCCCGTAAAGACCGGCGTAAACGCCCTTAGGGCTAACCCAACCTACGGGCCTTGCGCCGGCCGCCCGCGCGCCCCATAGATGCCCGCGATGTTCGAAGCCCGCTTCCAGTCGTTCGAGGACCGCGCCGAGGGCACGGCGAGCGCGCAGCGCGTCAAGGCACTGCGCACTGAACTGGCGCGGCGCGGCCTGACCGGTTTCATCGTGCCGCGGTCCGACCGCCACCAGAACGAATACGTGCCGGCGTCCGAGGAGCGCCTCGCCTGGCTCACCGGCTTCACCGGCTCGGCCGGGAGCGCGATCGTCATGATGGAGCGCGCCGTCCTGTTCGTCGACGGCCGTTACACATTGCAGGCACGCGAGCAGGTGGACACGGCGCTCTTCACCATCGCGCACCTGCTCGACACCCCGCCGGACAAATGGATCGAGCAGAACCTCACCGCGGCCGACCGCCTCGGCTACGATCCCTGGCTGCACACGGTCGAGGCCGCCGAAAAGCTCGCCAAGGCTTGCGCCACCGCCGGCGCAACGCTGGTCGCGGTCGAGCCCGACCTGATCGACGCCATCTGGACGGACCGCCCTTCTCCGCCGCTCGGCGCCGTCACCCTGCACGACCTGCGCTTCGCCGGCGAGACCGCTGAATCGAAGCTCGCGCGCATCCGCGCGGAGCTTGCGAAGCTGCGCGCCGACGCGCTGGTGGTGTCCGATCCTCATGCCGTCGCCTGGGCGTTCAACATCCGCGGCGCCGACGTTGCGCATACGCCGTTGCCGCTCGCCTTCGCCATCGTGCCGAGCGACGGCCGGCCCTCGCTCTACATGGACGGCCGCAAACTTTCGAACGACGTGCGCCACCGTCTCGAAGCGCTCGCTGATGTCCGCGAGCCCGCCGATTTCGTGCGCGCGCTGGGCGCGCTCGGCCGCGAGAAGAAGACCGTGCGGATCGACCAGGCCACCGCCGCCGACGCGCTCGCCCGCCTCGTCACCACCCATGGCGGCAAGGTCGCGCGCGGCGCGGATCCGATCGCACGGATGAAGGCGGTAAAGAACGAGGTCGAGATCTCGGGGGCGCGCGCCGCGCATGTGCGCGACGGCGCCGCCGTGACCCGCTTCCTTGCCTGGCTCGATCGCGCGGCCGCGGCCGGCAAGCTCAGCGAAATCGACGCCGTCGCCGCGCTCGAGAGCTTCCGCCGTGACACCGGCCTGCTCAAGGACGTGTCGTTTCCGACCATCGCCGGGACCGGCCCCGACGGCGCCATCGTGCATTATCGCGTCACCACCAGGAGCAACCGTGTGATCGCGCCCGGTGAGCTGTTCCTCGTCGATTCCGGTGGGCAATACGAGGACGGCACCACCGACATCACCCGCACCGTCGCGATCGGGGAGCCGACCGCGGAGATGCGCGACCGTTTCACCCGCGTGCTCAAGGGCCACATCGCGATCGCGCGCGCGGTGTTTCCGGAAGGCACCACCGGTGCGCAGCTCGATTCGTTCGCGCGTCAGTTCCTGTGGGCCGCCGGGCTCGAATTTGACCATGGCACCGGCCACGGGGTCGGCAGCTATCTCTCGGTGCACGAAGGCCCGGCTCGCATCTCCAAGCTCGGCACCACGGCGCTCGAGCGCGGCATGATCCTGTCGAACGAGCCCGGCTACTACAAAACCGGCGGCTTCGGCATTCGCATCGAGAACCTCGTGCTGGTGGTTGCGGCAGCGGAAGTCCCAGGCGCTGAGCGCAAGCTCAACGCCTTCGAGACGCTGACGCTGGCGCCGATCGACCGGCGGCTGGTCATCCCCGGCATGCTGACGGCCGAGGAAACCGCGTGGCTCGACGCTTATCACGCGCGCGTCGCGGACACGCTGTCGCCGCTGGTGGATGCCGAGACCCGGGCCTGGCTCGCGGCCGCAGCCCGCCCGATCGAGGCCGCCTGAACGTGCTCGATCCGGCAGCCAAGACTTCCGCGCAGAGCGCGGCGCCGCGCACGCCGTGGCCGCTGCTCGCACTGCTGATCGCCATGAGCGGCGTGAGTTCGCTCTCGCTCACCATCCTGGTGCCGGCGATCCCCGGCCTGGTGGCGAAGTTCGCCACCGATCCCGGCAGCGTCCAGCTCACGGTCTCGCTCTACATCCTCGGCCTCGCCGGGGCGCAGCTGGTGTTCGGGCCGCTGTCCGACCGTTTCGGTCGCCGGCCGGTCGTGCTCGCGGGGCTTGCGCTCGCGACGCTCGCCAGCACCGCGGCGATCTTCGCCTGGAGCATCGCGGGCCTCGTCATCGCGCGCGTTCTGCAATCGCTCGGCGCCTCGACCGGGCAGACCATCAGCCGCGCCATCATCCGCGATCTCTACGACCGCGAGCAGGCCGCCGCCATGATCGGGCTGGTCGCCTCGGCGGTGGTGCTCATGCCCATGCTGGCGCCGTTCATCGGCGGCGTGCTCGATACGCTGTTCGGCTGGGAGTCGATCTTCATCTTCTCCGCCGCGCTAAGCTTCGTGGTCGTTGCCTGGGCGGTGCTGGCGCTGCCGGAGACGCGCCGGTTTTCCATCGTGCCGGGCGAGAAGAGCCACTTTCGCGCCGATCTCGCCGCGCTCGCGGCAAGCCCCCGCTTCTTCGGTTACGCGCTCTGCGCGGGCCTGGGCTCGGCGCCGTTCTTCAGCTTCATCGGGGGTGCGCCGCACGTGGTGGTGACCATGCTGGGGCGCACCTCGGCGGAATACGGCCTCTGGTTCTTCATCCCCTCGCTCGGATTCATGGCGGGCAATTTCGCGGTGTCGCGGCTGACCAGGCGCTTCGGCATCGATGCGCTCATCTGGTGGGGGATCGCGGCCACCATCGTGGGCTCTCTGCTCAATATCGCCGCCTATGCCGCCTTCCCAGGCTGGGAGATGGCCACGATCTTCTGGCCGCAGCTCATCATCGGCTTCGGCAACGGCCTCTTGCTGCCCACCGCCGTGGCGGGCGCGGTCAGCATCCGCCCACAGGTCGCCGGCACCGCCTCGGGCATGACCGGCTTCGTCCAGATGACGATCGGCGCCGCGGCCGCGCAACTCGGCGGCCATGCGATCACCAACACGACGAGCGCCATGCCGATGCTCCTGCTGATGCTGTTTTTCGGGGTGGCAACCGGGGTGGCCGTCTTCGCATTGGTGCGGCCGCGCGACTAAGACGAGCTAACGCCGGCGGTGAACTTGGAAGAATGTTCCAGGTATTCCACTACGATTGGAACAACAATCTCTATTGACCCGCAGATGCGCGTGAGTAGTTTCGCAATCGATCGCGCCATATATACCGCAAGCATTTTCGCGATCCTGACAGGCAAAAATCCGGGCAACAAAACATGAGCTGCTGCGACGAAACCACGGCCCGCGTGCCGCCGACCGACGTGTCACGCCGATCCCTGTTCAAGGGCGCGGCGCTCATCGCCAGCGTGATCCCGGCGGCACGGCCGAGTCGGTCCGAGGCGCAGGGCAAACGCATCAAGCTCGCCTATTGCAGCCAACTGCTCTGCGGCGTGCCCTACGAGGTCGCCCGCACGGCCGGTCATTTCAAGAACCACGGCCTCGATGTGGAGCTGGTCTATACCCGCGGCGGCAGCGCGGCGATGCAGGCGCTGGTCGGCGGCGCGGTCGACTACGCCGCGACCGCGCTCGACGTCGCGATCCAAGCGTATGCAAATGTCGGCGCCGATATCCGCCGCTTCGCGGTCACCGGACGGCTGCCGCTGTTCGCCGTCGTCACCGCGCCGAAGACCGCTAGCACCATCACCACGATCAAGCAACTCGAAGGCAAGACCGTGGGCGTGTCGGCGCTCGGCAATGCCGACCATGCGCTGACGCTCTATCTGCTCAAGCAAGCCGGCGCCGATGCCGGCAAGGTGCAGTTCGCCACCCTCGGCGTCAATCTGCTGGAGGCGCTGCGGCAGGGACAGATCGACGTCGGGCTGGTGCAGGAGCCCGCCCTGACGCTCCTGCAGCAGGCCGGCGGCCGCGTGCTGATGAACGGCATGGACCTGGAGGACGCCAAGAACTACCTCGGCGGCGCCTTCGAGTTCATGGGCGTAGCCGTGCGCGCGAAAGAGATCGGTGAGCGCCGGCCGGAAATGATCGCGCTGGCGAAGGCACTCGCGGACGCGCTCAAGGCACTCCCCACCATGACCGGCGAGCAGATCGTCGCCGCCTTTCCGAAGGAAATGACCACCGGGCTCAACCTGAAGGAATTCGGCGAGATCATCGCCCGGCATCGCGCATCGCTCTATCCCGACAACGTCGCGATCGATCTCGACGCCGCCAAGCGCGTCGAGCAGAGCCTCGCGGCCGGCGGGCTCCTCAAAGCCGGCGCCGGCATGTCCGGGCTGCACGACACGTCGATCGTGGGGAGCTGACGCTGCGCGTCTCCAACCTGACGCTGTCCTACGGTGGCGAGCCGGTCCTGGAAGGGGCGAGCATCGCCGTCGGTGAAGGGCAGTTCGTGAGCCTGGTCGGGCCCTCGGGCTCGGGCAAGTCGAGCCTGTTGCGCGCGGTGATCGGCCTGCAGCAGCCGTCGGCGGGCACCGTCGATCCCGAGGTCGCGCAGCACGAGATCGGCATGCTGTTCCAGGACGACGCGCTGCTGCCCTGGAAGACGGCGCGCGAGAACGTCGCACTCGGTCTGGGCTTTCGCGGCGTGGAGCGCGCCTCGGCGCTGGCGCAGGCCGACGACTGGCTGGCGCGACTCGGGCTCGCGGGCTTCGAGCATCGTTTCCCGCGCCATCTCAGCGGCGGCCAGCGCAAGCGCGTGGCCCTGGCGCAAGTGCTGGCGATGAAGCCAAAACTGCTGCTCATGGACGAGCCGTTCGCCTCGCTCGATGCGATCGTCCGCGCCCGCATCATCCAGGACGTCGCCGAGCTGGTCGAGCGCGAGCACATCGGCGCGCTGCTGGTCACCCACGACCTGGAAGAGGCGATCAGCCTGTCGGACCATGTCTACCTGCTGTCGCAAGGGCCGCGCGCGCGGCTCACGCGCGACTACGCAGTGCCGATCCCCCGGCCGCGCGACCCGGTAAGGGCGCGCACGCACCCCGCCTTCGCGCCGCTCTACGAGCAGATCTGGAACGATCTCTCGCGCGAGGTCGATCGCGACCAGGCGCAGGAGGCGGCGGAATGAATCCGCGCTACGCCTGGATACGGCAACTCGTCGCCTTCGCGCTGCTGCTCGCGATCTGGGAAGCGGCGGGTTACGCCGGCCTGCTCAACCCGCTCTACGCACCGAGCCCGAGCAAAATCGGCGCTGCGCTCATCGACCTGTTCTCCGACGGCCGCATCTGGCCACACCTCGAAGCCACCTTCACCGCGGCGCTCGGCGGGCTTGCACTCGGCATCGTGGTCGGGATCGTGCTCGGCGTCATTGCCGCGCTCATTCCAGCGGTGGCCGAGCTGCTGGAGCCGGTGATGACGCTGCTCAATGCCATTCCCCGCGTGATCCTGGCGCCGCTGTTCGTGATCTGGCTTGGGATCGGCCTGGCCTCCAAGGTCGCGCTGTCGTTCATCCTGGTCTCGGTGCTGATCTTTTTCACGGTGTTCAGCGGCATTCGCCAGGTCGACCGCAGGCTGGTCGAGCGTATAATCACGCTGGGCGGCGACCGCTGGGCGCTGGTACGGCACGTCTACCTGCCCTCGGTCACCGCCTGGATCCTCAGCAATCTCAAGGTGGCGGTCGGCTTCGCCTTCACCGGCGCCTGCGTCGGGGAGTTCGTCGCCGCCACCCGCGGGCTCGGCTACCTGCTGTCGTTCGCGCAGAGCACCTACAACGCCGCGCTGATGTTCGCTCTGATCTTCCTGATCCTGGTCGTGGTCCTGGTCATCTTCGCCGCCGCCGGCCGTTTGGAAAAATACCTGTTACGGTGGAATTGACGGAATGACCGCCACCTGCCGTGAAGCCTGCTGCAGCGTAACGCCGCGGCACACGGTCAGCGCGTTGTTCGAGCGCGGCTTTCGCCGCAACCGGGCGGCGCCGCTGCCGATCGAAGGCGCGCAGCTCACCGACGCCGAAGGCAACACGGCTCGCTTCAGCATCGCGGTCGTCGACGGCCGGATCGCGGGCATCGGCTTCCGCGTCTCGAGCTGCGCCACGCTCGTCGCATGTTGCGAATTCATCGCCGAGACGGTCCCGGGCTTTCGCCCGGAGATCGCGCGCGAGCTGACCGCGACCAACCTCGTGGCGGCGCTGCCGGGCGTGCCGGCGCTCAAGCGCGAGCGCGCCATGCTCGCGGTCGCGGCGTTTCGGGCGGTACTCGCGTCACTATCGTCATTCGAGCAAAACGGGGAGATCAGTAATGAAAGTCGCCTACATCTTCGCCACGCAGCGCCATAACGTCTCCTACGTGTTGGCCAAGATGATCCTGCCCCAACTCGAGGAGAACCGGCACGGCGCCGACGTGGTCGGCATGTTCTTCTTCGAGGACAACAACTACGTGCTGGTGGACGGCAATCCGATCGGCGCCCGCCTCACCAAGGTGGCGAAGGAGAAAGGCACGTTGCTGATGGGCTGCGACCAGTGCTGCTACGAGCGGGAGATCGCCGACACGCTGTTTCCGGGCGTGCCGATCGGCTGCTTTCCCGACCTCTACAAAGCGCTCTCCGGCAACATGCCGGATCAGGTGATCACGCTGTAGGCGCGACGCCCCTCACCTCACCCCGCAACTCGGAGCACCCAGCCGATCACGCCTTTGCCATCGCGCACCGCCGGCACGTGCCGGCGCAGCCAGGCGTCGAGACCGAGGCTGCGGCCGGCGGCGTGGAGCACGAACAGGAACATCAGCAGCGCGAGGAAGATGTAGGACCACGACCATTCTGCCGGCGCCCCCGGCAGGTAGATGCCGAGCCAGAGGTGCAGCACGAAGAAGATGGCGACGATGCCGGCGAACCTGACCCCGAGGCCAAGGATCAGCGAGGTCGAAAACATCAGCTCCGCCAGGAACACCAGCGGCCCGAACAGGTAGAGGTTGGGCAAGAGGAAGTCGGTGACGAACACGCGGTGGAACTCGAATGCCGCGCGCGTGCCCATCTGCTCCGTCCAGTAGCGCAGCCCCCCGCCCACCGGCAGCGGCAGCTTCCACAACATGCCCTCGAACCACATGCAGCCGACCAGCACGCGTGAGAGCCACATGCCGAGCGCGGTGCCCGTGCGCTGGGCTGGATCGTCGCGCCAATTGCGGATGGCGATCACGACGCTGAGCACGATCAGCGCATAGAACAGGCCGACGAGCAGGAAACGCCAGCCGCCGAGCGCAAGGTAGTCGTTGGTGTTGCCGGTCAGAAATTTCCAGATGTCAGTGAACGGATTCTGCGGCATGTTCCTCCTCCGATTGCGTCGGTAGGACGTTCAAGCGTTCCACGAGTGCCGCCTCGACGCTGGCCCCGGCCGCATCAAGGGTGACAGGCTCCAGCACGGCGCTGCGCTCCGCCACCAGCCCGATCACGGCCGCATGCGCATATCCTTCGGCGCGCAGCGCAGCGACGCAACGCACCGCCTCGGCGAGCGGAACTGAGGCGAGCAGGCCGCCCGCGGTCTGCGGATCGAACAGCAGCGGATAGGACGGATGCGCGGCCGCGGTCTCGACGTCCCGGATCGCGCGCCGCAATCGCAGGTTCTGCGGTTGCAGCGAGGAGAAGATGCCGAGCGCAACGGTCTCGCGCGCGCCTTCCAGCACCGGCACGCGGCCGGTCGCAAGCGTCACGTCGACATCGGAGGCGCGCACCATCTCCACCAGATGGCCGAGGAGGCCGAACCCGGTGACGTCGGTCGCGGCATGCACGCGATACCGCCGCAAAATCTCCGCGGCGGGCCCGTTCGACTGCACCATGTGGGCGATCGCCGCCGCCACCCAGCGGGCCTTGGCCTTGCCACGCATGTCTGCGGCAAGCAGCGTGCCGGTGCCGATCGGCTTGGTCAGGATCAATGCGTCGCCCGCCTTGAGCCCGCCCTTGCGCAGCGCAGCGTCACGGCCAACGAGGCCATTGACCGCGAACCCGAGCGCGAGCTCGGCGCCCTCGCTGGTGTGGCCGCCCACGAGCGCGCAGCCGGCCGCGCGCAGGACCTCGTTGGCGCCGGCCATCATTGCGGACAGATCCGCCTCGACCTTGGCTTCCAGCCCATAGGGGACGGTGGCGATAGCAAGCGCGGACTGCGGCTCGCCGCCCATGGCATAGACGTCGCCGAGCGAATGGTTGGCTGCGATCTTGCCCAGCGTGTAGGGGTCGTCGACGATGGCGCGGAAATAGTCGACCGTCTGCAGCGACAGCTTCTCGCCGCCGGTATCGACCAGCGCCGCGTCGTCGGGCGCGTCGAGCCCGACCACGACGTCGGCGCGCTGCGCCGGCTCGATCGCGCCAAGCGCCCGCGAGAGGACGGTTGCGCCGACCTTGGCGCCGCAGCCGCCGCAGCGCATGGCGATCGCGGATATCTCCTTGAGCGCGGCGCTGTCGGCGATGGCGCTCGCGGGCGGCTTTACGGGCTGCGCCATCTCCGGCAGCTCGTTGAACCTGCGCATGAAGCGCCGGTCGATCCAGTCCTTCCAACGCCACACCCAGCCGCCTTCGAACGTCAGGCCGTTGCGGGTGCCGACTGCGGACTTCTCGCCGGTCGACACCAGGTAGAGCGCGTCCCGCTGCGGCCGGAACCGCGTGAGCGACCGGCCGGTCAGACTGCGGCGGATGTTGTCAGCGAGCACGGGACCGGCGCGCACCGCGTAGACGCCCGACTTCGGCAGCGCGCGGGTCGAGAACGCGATGGTGTCGCCGGAGGCGAAGACATCATCACGTCCGACGACACGCAGGGTGTCGTCAACCGTGAGAAAGCCTTCGGAGTCGAGTGGCAGTCCCGATTTTGCGAGCCAGCGCGCCGGCGCCGCCTGCGTAGTCCAGAGAATCTCGTCGGCCTCGATCGGCGAGTAGCCGTCGATCGTCAGCCGGCCGGCCTCCACGTGGCTGACGGACGCGCCGACCACCACCAGGATGCCCCGGGCCGCGAGAATGGCGTGAAAGCGCGCGCGGAACGATGCCGGGAAGCTCGGCAGGATTTCCGGCGTGTCGGACACCAGGACGAACGAGAGCCCGCCGGCGTCGAAGCCCGCCTGCGCAAGCTCGCGCCGCAGCCGGTGCTCGACCGCGAGCAGAAGCTCCACGCCCCCGGCCCCGGCGCCGACCAGCACGAGCCGCGTGCGTCCCTTGCGGGCGAGCACCCGCGCGATGAGCGCCTCGAACCGGGCGAGGAACCCGTCGATCGGCTTGACGGGAATGGCGTGCTCGCCGGCGCCGGCCACGTTCGCCGTGTTCGGGGTGGAGCCGTTATTGAGCGACAGCAGATCATAAGGGACCGGCGGACGGTCGCGGCAGATCACGCGGCGAGCCTCGAGATCGATGTCGACCACCTCGTCCTGGTAGATTCGCGCGCCGGCAAAGCGCGCCAGCGGGCCGGTATCGATGTGCGCATCATCGAACCCGTAGTGGCCGGCGATGAGGCCGGGCAGCATGCCGGAATAAGGCGTATGCAGCTCGCGGCTGATGAGCGTGAAGCGCACGCCGGGGATCGGCTTCATGCCGAACATGCGCAGCACTGTAACGTGGGAATGGCCGGCGCCGACCAGCACCACGTCCTTCACAATGGGATGAGTCACGCCTTGCATGCGATGTCCTGATTCCGCAGCGGGAGCGCCAGCCGGGCCTCGCTTGGCGCCTCCGACAGCCGCGTCGGCATGGTGTCGATCCGCAATTGCCGCCGCAGCCCGCGCGAGAACGCGTCGACCGCCATCGACAGCGCCGCCGTCACCAGGATCAGCACGACCGCTACGTCGAGCCTGATCTCGGAGATCGCGGCGTCGACATAGTAACCGAGCGTCGCGATGCCAAGAATGCCGAAGATCGCGCTCTCGCGCAGGATGATCTCCCAGCGGTAGAGCACATAAGCAAGGAACTGCCCGTAGAGTCGCGGGACAGTCTCATAGCAGTAGAGATTGAGCCCCTTGGGCGCGTCGGGCCGATATTCCAGCACATCGGCGTGGCGGCCCATCAGATAACCGACGATGGCGCCGTTGTGCACGGACAAGGCGATGATCGCCGGCAGCATGGAGGGCCCGAGCAACTGCAGCAGCACATAGACGAGCATGTACTCCGGCGTCGAGCGCACCACTACGAGCGCCACGCGCCCGAGCACCTGTCCGACGCGGCCGGCGAACCTGCGGCAGATGAACGGGAACAGCGTGAGCGCGATGGCGCCCATGGCGACCAGCGCGACCTGCGACAGAACCAACGTCTGGATGACGCCCGGCACCGCCTGCTTGCTGACGATCGGCCACAACCACGCTCCGAAATTGGCCCAGGTCGCCGCGGCCAACAGGTCGGCGCCGCGCAGCGGTGAAGGGACGATATCTTGGGTGAGGAAGCGCAGCAGGTTGGTCAGCGTGGAGCCGCCGCCGATCGCTTCCGGCAGCACCAGGATGCTGGCAACGATCAGCAACGGAATCGTCGCGGGCCGCGCCCACAGGCGGCGGGTTCCGATCAGCACGTAGAACGACATCAGAAGCGCGGCCGCCTGCGCGTAGTGCCCCTGCTTGAAGAATGAATCGAGGTGAAAGCCGATGGTCGGCAGGCCGACGAAGCCGAGCACCAGCGTCGAGCGCAGGCCGCATTCGAGCCGGTAGAGCGTATAGGTCCAGAATTGCGGTGCCAGCTCCGGAATCCGCGCATAGGCGAAGCGTGCAACGATCGGGGTGCCCGGCGGGAGTACGCGTTCGGCCGAGAGGTCCGCCTCCTCGATCATCTCGGCGAACACCTTGGCGAAGATGCCGGAATACGGGATGGCCACCGCCAGGATCCCGGTCGTCGGCGACAAGCCCGTCACCTGGATCAGCAGCAGCGCCCAGAACAGCTCGTGCACGGAGCGCAGAAACGCACATAAGAGACGCACCGCGCGCAGGCGCGCGAATGCCAGGGCGAGCAGCAGGCCCGTGCCGGCGCCGATCGCAACACCGAGCACGGCAAAGGCCACCGTCCACACCACGCTCATCGCTTCGATCGAGAGGAGATCCGGCCGCAATAGGCCGCTCACGAGGCGGCGCATCTCGGCCCATGGATCGAGCGCGCTCACTGCGAGGTCGGACAGCGCGAGCGCGACCGCGGCCACGAGCACGAACAGCGCGGTCACGGACCGATAGCCTAGCTTCGGCAGCACAAGGCTGGACGCAGTCATCGCGCGGTCACCCGCCATAATAGGGCACCAGATCGGCCGCGGCGATCATGCGCGACGGCGCATCGAGCACGATGCGCCCCTCCTCGATCACCACGACCCGGTCGGTGTGGGCGAGCGCGAGCGGAATGTCGTGCATGGCGAGGATCGCCGTATCGTGGCGCGCGCACAGCTTGCTGAGGATTTCCGCACCTTGCACGCGATCGAGCGCGGACACCGGCTCATCGCCAATGACGATCGGACGCCCGTTGTAGAGCGCGCGCGCCACCGATGTGCGTTGCTGCTGGCCGCCGGACAGCGTGCCGGCACGCTCGAACAGCTTGTCGGCGAGCCCGACCAGATCCAGCACGTCCGTGATCTCGGCGACCTCGCGGCGCGCCGGAAAAGCGAGCGTGCGCAGATTGTACCAGGTCGGATGGCGATCGAGCCGCCCCATATACACGTTGTGGAATACCGACAGGGTCTTCACCAGCGCGGCCGCCTGCGGGATCAGCGCGACGCGGTCGGCAAGACGGCCGTGCAGGAGATGGAGCAGCGTCGACTTGCCGGCGCCGGATCGGCCCATCACCGCAACGCACTCGCCCGCATTGATCGTCAGGTCGATGTCATGCAACACAGCGCGGCCGGCATAGCCGGCCGACGCCTTGCGCAATTCGATGAGGGGAGCCACGGCAGAGTCTTCAATTCAACAGATTGGTCGCCTTGCCGACCTCCTCGATGGGGCCATAGTCGGAATTCTTGGCGGGGATGAACTTCGAGCGTGCGAACTGATCGAGGATGGCGCGATCGTCGATCGCCAGCAGTGCGGCGCGCAGCTTCTCCTTGAAGCCTGCGCCATAAATCGCATCGACACCGGCGCGCACCGTCCATTGATAGTCGGGATAGGTCGGAGTCTCCCAGATCACCGACACCTGCGCAGGATCGACCTTGCCGGCCTTGCTGTCGAGCTCCCAGACCGAATAGTCGAGCACGCCCGCCTCGTAAGCGCCGGACTGCACCAGCTGGATGGTGCGGCTGTGATCGCCGGAGAATCCCACACGGGAGAAAACCTCCTCGGGCGTGCGGCCGCTGAAAGAACTGCGGATGAAATATTCCGGCATCAGCCGTCCCGAGGTCGAGGCTCTGGCGCCGAAGGTGAACGACTTGCCGGCGATCTCCTTCGGGAACTCGACGGTCCGTTTGAGGCCGGTCTTGGCATTGGCGATGATGAACGATTTGAACGCTACGTCCTCGGCGCCCTGCGCGATCGCCTCCGATGCAGGGACTTGACGGCGAGCCTGCACCCCGGTGAACCCACCGAACCAGGCGAGCTGAACCTGGCCGTTGGTGAAAGCGGTCACCGCCGCCGGATAGCTCTTCATCGGCAGGTATTTGACCGTCACGCCGAGCTTGCCCTTGAGATAGTCGGCCACCCTGGTGAAGCGCTCCACCAGCCGGGTCTCGTCCTGGTCGGGGATGGCGGTGAAAACAAAGGCGGGCTTGTCCTGGGCGATAGCTGGGCATGCGGACCAGGAGACCGCAAACAGCAACGCCAACCACATCCGTTTCATCGATCGCTCCCTCGTATGAATGGCGGATCATGATGGCCGAGTTCGGCAGGAGCCGCCACCCGCCCCAGCGCGATTCCGCGATCAACGGTCGGTGATCGCAGAGGAACCGCGCTGCGATGCTCCCTGAATGCGCAGTCAGCGCATGCGCGCCAGCAGGTCGCGCCAAGAGCGCCGCTCGCGCGCGGGCCGAAACAGCGGGGCACGGGCCCCGCATTGCCGGCGCAGTTCGCGCAGAAAGACCGGCTCCTGCTCGGCGCGCAGCAGCTGGCGGCCCAGCGCGGCAGTGTCGCCCACGGGATAGTAACCGGCATATTTCTTGCCGAGCAGACCTACCGAGCCCGCGATCTCGGATGCGATCACCGGCACACCTGCTACGATCGATTCCGAGATCACGTTGGCGCCACCCTCCATGATCGAGCTCAGAACCATGAGCGGCGCGCGCGCGCTCGCCTTGCGAACGACCCCCTGAGGAACCTCGCCGCGCCAGATATAGCGCGGATTGCGCGCCATCTCGGCGCGCGCCCGTTCGGCCCAGCTCTGATCGTGGGCCCCGCCGTAGTGAACGATGCGGATGCGCGACGTCTCCGGCAGGTTGCGGACGGCCTCGGCGGTGCGCAACGGATCCTTCTCTTCGCGCAGGTTGGCGATCACAAGTACTTCGAAGCACTGGCGCACCGGTGGCAACCGCCGCGGAAGCGGCGGGGCCGACTGGTAGATGATGCTCAGCTTGCCGTGATATCGTTGCGGGATCGCGGCCGGTACAAGCTCGTGCAGGCCGATGAGCCCGTCCGCGAGATCGAGGGAACGCAGCGTCGGTTCCGGATGTTCATGGATGAAGCGATAGATATCGGTTCCGGTGAGCGCGACCAGCAGCGGCCGTTCCGGATGCAGCGCGCGGAAGCGCTCGATCGAGGCGGCGCTGCGCCAGGCGTGCAGCGCCACCATCAGATCGGCCGGCTCGTCCGCGTATTCGACCGCCACGTCCACCCGATGACCGAGGCCGCGCAAGATGCCCGCCCATCGGTACGCGGTCGTGCGGTTTCCGGTGCGCGACCGCTTGGCGGCGGGCGTAATCAGGCTGATCTTCATCGCGCGGGAGATCCTGGAGCGGAAGATCCTGGAGAAGAAACAAAATGACCGTCGCTGTCGCCACCGAACGTCTTACCGGCATGATGCGCGATTCGCGCTCCCGCACGCTGGAGCTGGTCGCCGGCCTCGACCGGGAGCAGCTCTTCGGCCCGCGGCTCGACATCGTCAATCCGCTGATCTGGGAGATCGGTCACGTCGCCTGGTTCCATGAGCACTTTGCTCTGCGTCGTCTCGCCGGCGGAGATACTTTGCTGCCCAACGCGGACGCTTTGTACAATTCCTCGGTGGTGCCGCACGATGATCGGTGGGAGCTGCCGTTGCCGGCCCTGGATGGCACCCTCGACTATATGCGACGCGTGCAGGATACGATGCTGGCCCGCCTCGATGCCCCCCACGCCGGCGCGGACGAAAGCTATCTATACCAGCTCACCACGTTCCACGAGGATATGCACGACGAGGCCTTCACCTATACGCGCCAGACCCTTGCATATCCGGAGCCGCGTTTCGCCGGCTCCAGCACACCGGCCGACGCCGGCGCCGGGCCATGGCCTGGCGACGTGGACGTTCCCGCCGGCCGCTTCCAACTCGGCGCGCAACGCGGCGCATCTTTCGTCTTCGACAATGAGAAATGGGCGCATCCGGTCGCAGTCGGTGCCTTCCGCATCGCCCGCGCGCCGGTCACCAACGCCGAGTTCGCCGCGTTCGTCGAAGCCGGCGGCTATCGCCAGCGGACCTTGTGGGACGACGAAGGCTGGCACTGGCGCGAAAACGCCAAGGCCGAGCATCCCGTCTATTGGCAACCGCAGGGCAACGGTCGCTGGAAGGTGCGCCGCTTCGATCGTACCGAGGCATTGGCGGCGCACCAGCCAGTCATCTACGTCAACTGGCACGAGGCCAATGCCTGGTGCCGGTGGGCCGGCCGCCGGCTGCCGACCGAGGTCGAATGGGAGGCGGCGGCCGCCACCGAGCCAGCGGCCGACGGCCCACTGGGCAATCACAAGCGCACGTTCCCGTGGGGCGAGGCCCCGCCAAGTCCAGCGCGGGCCAATCTCGACGGCATCGCCCTTGGCTGCGTCGACGTCGGCGCCTGCGCCGCCGGCGACAGCGCCTGGGGCTGCCGGCAGATGATCGGCAATGCCTGGGAATGGACGGCGAGCCCCTTTGATCCGTTTCCCGGGTTCTCGCCCGACGTCTACGAGGACTACTCCGCGCCCTGGTTCGGCACCCGCAAGGTGCTGCGCGGCGGCGCCTGGCCGACGCGGGGACGGATGATCAACAACAGCTATCGCAACTTCTTCACGCCCGATCGCCGCGACATCTGCGCGGGCTTCCGCACCGTCGCACGGTAACGCCTCGGCGTACCTCGATCGCAGCGACCTCCTCCTGTGTTGGAACTTTGTGGCGACTGAGACGTTATGTCGCCACATCGTTCATCGGAGGAGCGAGGCAACAATGCTGACGACGATCCTGATCATCATCTTGATTTTGGCCCTGATCGGCGCCTTGCCGACCTGGGGCTACAGCCGTGGTTGGGGTTACGGACCCGGCGGCGGACTGGGGCTGATCCTCATCATCATCATCATCCTGGCCCTGACCGGCCACATCTGATGATCGCCTGACATCGACGAAGCGAATCCCCGGATATGTTCCGGGGATTTCGCTTGCGGTCTATCGCCGCTCGCCGATGAGGTCGAACCACTCGTCCTCGGTGAGGACGGTGACGCCGGCCTCCTTGGCCTTGGCGAGCTTGGAGCCGGCGCCGGGGCCGGCCACCACATAATCGGTCTTCTTCGACACAGACCCGGCGGTCTTGGCGCCGAGACGCTCGGCCATGGCCTTGGCCTCGTCGCGAGTCATCTTCTCAAGCGAGCCGGTGAACACCACGGTCTTGCCCGCGACGGGCGAGTCGGCCGCCGGCCTCTCGGCGTCGATGATTTTCACTTGCTCGGTCAGCTTCTCGACGATGCGGCGATTGTGCGCCTCGCCGAAATAGGCGGCGATGCTGTCGATCACGGTGTCGCCGATCTGGTCGAGGTTGTCCATTTCCGCGCGCGTCTCCTCGTCGCTTTTGGCGACGGCCAGGCAGGCCTCGTGGAACGCCTGCCAGGAGCCGTAGCCGCGCGCGAGCGCACGCGCCGTGGTCTCGCCCACGTGGCGCATGCCGAGCGCAAAGATGAAGCGCTCGAGCGCGATCTCGCGGCGGCTCTCGATCGCCCCGAACAGATTTCGCACCGAAACTTCGCCGTAGCCTTCCTGCTCCTCGAGCTTGAGCTTGGCGTTGCGCGCCTGCAGGGTGAAGATATCGGCGGGCTCCTTGACCCAGCCCTGCTCGAAGAAAAACTCGAGCTGCTTCTCGCCCAGCCCATCGATGTCGAAGGCGCGCCGCGAGACGAAAAGCTTCAAGTGCTCGATCTTCTGGTAGGGACAAGCGAACTCGCCGGTGCAATGCGACCGGGCGCCCTCCTCTCCGCCAGCGATCGCTTCGCGAACAACGGCCGTGTGCAGGGGACACGGGCAGTGCGTCGGGAACTTGTAGGACTTCGAATCCTTTGGCCGCTTTTCCAACAGGACGCCCAGCACCTGCGGAATGACGTCGCCGGCGCGCTGGATCGTGACCGTGTCGCCGACACGCACGCCCAGACGCTCGATCTCGTCCTCATTGTGCAGCGTCGCGTTCGATACCACCACGCCGCCGACGGTGACCGGCTCGAGCCGTGCGATCGGCGTGAGCGCGCCGGTGCGTCCGACCTGAATGTCGATTGCCTTGACGATGGTGGATGCCTTCTCGGCCGCAAATTTGTGTGCGATCGCCCAGCGCGGATTGCGCGAGACGAAGCCGAGCCGGCGCTGCCAGTCGAGGCGATCGACTTTGTAGACCACGCCGTCGATGTCGTAGTCGAGCGTAGCGCGCTTCTGCTCGATGTCGCGGTGAAAGGCGATGAGCTCCTCGACGCTGCGGCACACGTTGGTGAGCGGATTGACGTGGAAACCTGCGCGTTTCATCCAGCCGAGCATGCCGGACTGCGTGTCGACCGGCAGAGTGCTCAGCTCGCCCCAGCTGTACGAGAAGAAATGCAGCGGCCGCGACGCGGTGATCGTCGGGTCCTTCTGGCGCAGCGAGCCCGCCGCCGAATTGCGCGGATTTGCGAACACGACGTCGCCGGCCTCGGCCTGGCGCTTGTTCAGCGCCAGGAACGCCTGCTTGGTCATGTAGATTTCGCCGCGCAGCTCGGCGACCGCCGGAATATCCTTGCCCTTGAGCCGATGCGGCACGTCCTTCAGCGTTCGCACATTGGCGGTGACGTCTTCGCCGACGCTGCCGTCGCCGCGGGTGGCGGCCTTGACCAGCGCGCCGTCCTCGTAGCGCAGCGACATCGACAGACCGTCGATCTTGGGCTCGGCGGTGAACGCAATGGTCTCGTCCTCGGGCAGCCGCAGAAAGCGGCGGATCCGATCGACGAAATCGACTACGTCCTCCTCGGCGAACGCATTGCCCAGGGAGAGCATGGGCACCGTGTGGGCCACCTTGGCGAAGCGACCGGACGGCGCGGCACCGACCTTGGTCGAAAGACTGTCCGCCGTGCGCAACGCAGGAAAACGCGCCTCGATCGCGTCGTAGCGCCGGCGCAGCGCGTCGTATTCGGCGTCCGACACGGTCGGCGCGTCGTCCTGGTAGTAGCGCTTGTCGTGCGCGCCGATCTCGGCCGCGAGCCGTTTCAGCTCTGCCTCGGCCTGCGCTTCGGTCAGCTTTTCGATCGCTATTTTGGTGACGTCGGCCATATCATGCTGTCATTCCGGGGCGCGCCCCCGACCGACAGCTTCCCCTACCCTGCCGCCTTGATCAACCGCTCGGCGGCCGCGCGGGCCTCCGCCGTGATCTCAGCGCCGGCCAACATGCGCGCGATCTCCTCGCGGCGATGGTCGGCGGCGACCTCGGCCACGCGGGTCGCGACCCGCTTGCCCTTGTCGAGCGCGCTCTTGCTGATGACGTAGTGACGATCGGCGCGCGCCGCCACCTGCGGCGCGTGCGTTACCGCCATCACCTGCGCCCGCCGTCCCAGCCGTGCCAGGCGAACCCCGATGGCGTCGGCGACCGCGCCGCCCACCCCGGTATCGATCTCGTCGAACACGAGGGTGGGCGCCGAGCCGCGATCGGCCAGCACCACCTTGAGCGCGAGGAGGAAGCGCGCGAGCTCGCCACCCGAGGCGACCTTCATCAGCGGTCCCGGTCGGGTGCCGGGATTGGTCTGCACCCAGAACTCGACGCGGTCGATGCCGTGTGGGCCGGGCGCGTCCGGATCGGTGGCGATCTCCGTGGTGAAGGTCGCGCGCTCGAGCTTGAGGGGTTTCAGCTCGCCGTTGACCGCCTGGTCGAGCTTTGCTGCCGCGGCCTTGCGTTCCTTGGAGAGCGCCGACGCCGCCTTGCGATAGACGGCCTCGGCCTCGCGCGCAGCGGCTTCGAGCACCGCCAACCGCTCGGCGCCGGCATCGATGAGGCCGAGGTCATTGGCGTAGCGAGCGGCCAGCGCGTTGAGCCCGTCGACCGGCACGTTGTACTTGCGACCGGCCGCGCGCAGCGCAAACAGCCGTTCCTCGATGCGCTCGAGCTCGAGCGGATCGTGATCGGCGGCGCGCAACGCGGCGTCAAGGTGCGCGCTCGCCTCGTCAAGCGCGGTGAGCGCGGCGTCGAGCGACTTCACCGCCGGCTCGATCAGAGCGGGAGCCTGGGCACTGCGGCGCTCCAGCCGGCGCACCGCCGCGGAGAGCGCCGGCACCGGCGAGCTCGCACCGGCCACCGCCTCATGTGCGTCGCGCAGGTCGCCCGCGACCTTCTCCGCCTGCATCATGCCGGCACGCCTGTCGGCGAGCGTGGTTTCTTCCGACGGCTCCGGCTTGAGCTTTTGCAGCTCCTCGACCGCGTGGCGGAGAAAATCGGCCTCGCGCTGCGCGCGCTCGACCTCGGCGCGGTGGGTCGCCACCTCGCTTTCGCGCGCGCGCCGTTCCTCCCAAAGCCGCTCGACCTCCCCTGCCGCCGTTTCAAGCCCTCCGAAGGCATCGAGCAGCCGGCGATGGGTTGCCATGTCCACCAGCGCGCGCTCGTCGTGCTGGCCGTGGATCTCGACCAGCGCCGCGCCGAGCCCCTTGAGGGTCTGCGCGCTCACCGGCTGGTCGTTGACGAAGGCCCGGGTGCGGCCGTCGGCGAACTGCACCCGGCGCAGGATCAGCTCGTCCTCGGCCGGGATGTCGTTCGCCGCCATCAGGGCGCCCACCGGGTGGCCGGGCGGAAGCTCGAAGGCCGCGGTCACCTGGCCCTGCTCGGCGCCCTGCCGCACCAGCGCGACGTCGCCGCGCGCGCCGAGCGCGAGCGCGAAGGCATCGAGCAGGATCGACTTGCCGGCGCCGGTCTCGCCGGTGAGCACCGACAGACCGGACGCGAAGTCGATGTCGAGCCTGTCGATCAAAACGATGTCACGAATCGAGAGCCGGGCCAGCATGCTGGGCGCCTCACGCCACTCACTTCGGGCCCGGGTCCGGGCATCCTTGTCTTACTGATTCGCCATCATCAGAGACACGAATGGCCGGAGCAAGTCCGGCCACGACGTTGTGAGTAACTGGATTGCGGTGTTTGTCGCCCTAGCTGAGCTTGAACGCCCGGCTGATCCACGAACCCTTGTTCTCGTTCGGCTGCAGACCTCGCGACTGCATCAGCGCGTAGGCATCTTTGTACCAGCGGCTTTCCGGGAAGTTGTGGCCGAGCACGGCGGCCGAGGTCTGCGCCTCCTCCACGATGCCCATCGCCATGTAGGCCTCGGTCAGCCGCAGCAGGGCTTCTTCCACATGGCGCGTGCGCTGATAGCGGGTCACCACGACCTTGAATCGGTTGATGGCGCCGATGTAGTTGCGCTTTTCGAGTTCGGCGCGGCCGACATACATCTCCTTGCCGGCGAGTTGGTCGCGCGCAATCTCGATCTTCTTCTTGGCGGCGACGGCGTATTCGGAGGTGGGATATTTTCGCGCCACCTCCTCGAGCATCTGCACCGCCTTCTCCGTGCGATCCTGGTCGCGTGAGATTTCGGGCATCTGGTCGAAATAGGACGAGCCGATGAGGAACTGGGCATAGGCGGCGTCGGGGCTGCCCGGATGCAGCGCGACGTAGCGCCGGGCGGAGTTGATGCAGTCGTCGTAGGCGCCGGCTTCATAGTAGGCGAAGGCCGACATGATCAGCGACTTGCGCGCCCATTCGGAATAGGGATGCTGGCGGTCGACCTCCTCGAACTTCTTGGCCGCCGTCTTGGGATCCTTCTTGGAGTTCAGAAGGTAGAGCCCTTCGTTGTAGAGCTTGTCGGCAGGCTCGTCGGGAAGGACCACGTCCTTGTCGAACAGGCTGCAGCCGCCGAGCGCAGCCGCCACCAGGACAAGCGCCGCGAATCGCGCGAGCGAGCGCACGCCGCTGCTCTGGCCCTGCATCGTGACCGAACGCCAGTTCATGGCTCGGAGGTCCCGTCCCCGAAGCGAGTCTCGACCTGGCTTGTGTCTGCCGAGCCGCCCCGCTTGTCCCAATAAACCCCTGTCGAAGCTAAGAAATAGGCTCACATTCTGCCCGGAATGTGGCAACCGGAGACCGCCTTCCCCGGCCTTTTTGGCGCGCTCGGCTCAGCAAATGCTCAGGAAATATCGGGTCCAAAGGCCGGCGCCAGCCGCCCGGTGACCTCGGCATGGCCGCGAGCCGGCCTGGCAGCCTCGCCATCGACCCAGGTCCAGGCGCTCGCGTCAGACATCAACGCACAGAGCACCGCATAATTGAGCTTGTGGCCCCCGCGCACCGAGCGGTAGGTGCCCAGCAAGGCGCCGCCCGCCAGCGCCAGATCGCCGATGGCGTCGAGCACCTTGTGGCGGACGAACTCGTCAGGAAAACGCGTGCCTTCCGGGTTGAGGATGCGGTTGTCGCTGACGACCAGCGTGTTCTCGAGCGAGGCGCCGAGCGCGTAGCCCGAATTCCACAGGGTCGTCACGTCGCGCATGAAGCCGAAGGTGCGCGCCCGCGCGATCTCGCGGCGGAAGCTGTCCGGCTTGACGTCGATCGCCAGCGACTGGCGGCCGATGAGGGCATGGTCGAACTCGACCTCAGCCTCGATGCGGAAGCCACGCGGGTTGGGCCGGATTTCGCCGAAGGCGTCACCGAGCGCGACGCCGACCGGCTTGAGAACCTTGATATAGCGCCGGGGCTCGTCAAGCGTCTCGACCCCGACCTGATCGATCGCCGCGACGAACGGGGCGGCGCTGCCGTCCATGATCGGCGCTTCCGGGCCGTCGATCTCGACCACAACGTTGTCGATGCCGAGGCCAGCCAGCGCCGCCAGCACGTGCTCGGCGGTGGATACCAGCGGCCCGTCCGCATCGCCCAGCACGGTGGCGAATTCGGTCGCGGTGACAGCGCTCATGTCGGCCGGGATCTCGCGATCCTGGCGGCCGTCAACGCGCGTGCGAATGAACCGTATTCCGGTACCGGCGTCGGCCGAATGAAGCGTCAGCGTAACCGGCAAGCCGGAATGGACACCAACACCGACCAGCGCGGTGTGGTCGCGAAGCGTCGTCTGCCTGGCGACTTTCATCACTCCCGTCCCACACACTCTCCAGCTCGCGTCCGTGGCGGGTGCAGGTGTCCGACGCAATTCCCCCTCGATCACGGAGGCTCGTCACTGACACATGTCCGTCAACGCACGCAGCGGATCACGCGGGCGACATCGGTCGCATTCCTGCCATCGGTAAGGTTGCACATACCCGCGGGCAAGGTTCCCGGCCGCGACTGTCCCCCGACAGAAACCCCATAGACGCAGGAAGCTTAGCGGTGGTCGGGGCTAAGTCCAACTCACGGTTTTTTACCGACTGTTACCATGAAGCAGCCGTATTCGAGCCCGCCGACGGCCAAATATCTGGCGCCGGCGCGACCGTCGAAGGGTGTTAAGATACCTTGTGAGCGGGCGCCGCAGCGGTCGTTCCGACTGCCCGCGGGTCCCGATAATTGCTCTTTTAATTCAAAATGTTAGGTCACCAGGGCCGGAGTGCGAGGCAACCACAGTGCGGGGGCTCGGCGGCGGACGCCAAGACCCCTGATGCTGCAGTCCTGGGCGCGGTCAGTTCGCCTGCCGGCGCAGGAAGGCCGGGATGTCGAGCTGGTCCTCTTCCACGGAATTATGCACAGGAGCCTGCCGGCCATGCGGGTCGAGCCCCTGGTGCACCGGCCGCTTGGCGTATTCCGAGACAGGCTCCGGACCACGTGGCGCTCCCGGCGGCGACATGGTCGGCCGCGGCGGCGGCGCGGCCACCCGCTCGATCGGCCGGTCGATCGGCAGTCTGCCGGGCGGAATCGCCGGCAGGGCTTGAGTCGGGGCCGGACGGACCGGACGGACATTGGCTGACATGCTTTCAGGCTCCTCTTGCTCTTCGCGCCGACCGAGACCCACGGCGGCGAGCCGCCGCAGCAGGCCCACCTTGCGCTTCTCCGGATGCTCGTCCACCTCCTCGCCGCGCTTGGCGCGCAACTCGGCCTGGGCCGGGCGTGGCAGCTCGTCGATCCGCGGCATGCGCGGCGGGGCCCGGTTGCCAGTGCGCTCCGGCGCGGGCGGGATGAAGGCGCGCGGGGCCGGCGGTTCTGGCAGAGGGGCTGCCTGCTCCGGGAAGAGCGAGGGCTTGGGCGGGATCGGCCGGATGGTGACATCCTCGATCATCGGCAGGACGGCGGCCGCGACCGCGGCCTTGGCGGCATTCTCGATCGCCTCGTTGGAGTGCGCCGGCGGCGGCACGACCGGCACGGTCGGCGTCGCGAGCGGCAGGGTGCGGACCTCGGGGCGGTCGGTGGCGGCGCGGTGCTGCTGCTCGGCGCGCAGCTGGTCGGCGCGCAGCTTCTGCGTGAGCTCCGCAATGCGCGCCTCCGGCGCCGATGACGGCCGTTGCTGCAGTGACGCCTGGTCGATCCCGGTCGCCACGACGGACACGCGGATGATGCCATCCAGCGTCTCGTCGAAGGTGGCGCCCACGATGATGTTGGCGTCCTGGTCCACCTCCTCGCGGATGCGGGTCGCGGCCTCGTCCACCTCGTAGAGGGTGAGGTCCTTGCCGCCGGTGATCGAGATCAGCAGGCCTTTGGCTCCCTTCATCGACGCATCGTCGATCAGCGGATTGGAGATCGCGGCCTCGGCGGCGGAGAGCGCGCGCTTCTCCCCCGATGCCTCGCCGGTGCCCATCATCGCCTTGCCCATCTCACGCATGACGGCGCGGACGTCGGCGAAGTCGAGATTGATCAGGCCCTCCTTCACCATCAGGTCGGTGATGCAGGCGACGCCGGAATAGAGCACCTGGTCCGCCATGGCGAAGGCGTCGGCGAAGGTCGTCTTCTCGTTCGCCACCCGGAACAGATTCTGGTTCGGGATGATGAGCAGGGTGTCCACGACCTTGTGCAGCTCGGCGATGCCGTTCTCGGCGACGCGCATGCGGCGCACGCCCTCGAAATGGAACGGCTTGGTGACGACACCGACGGTGAGGATGCCGGCCTCCTTGGCGCAGCGCGCCACCACCGGCGCCGCGCCGGTGCCGGTACCGCCGCCCATGCCGGCGGTCACGAACACCATGTGGGCGCCCTGCAGGTGATCGCGGATCTCGTCGAGCACCTCCTCGGCGGCCGCGCGCCCGACTTCCGGCTGCGAGCCGGCGCCGAGCCCTTCGGTGACCGCAACGCCCATCTGAATGATGCGCTCGGCCTTCGACATGGTGAGCGCCTGGGCGTCGGTATTGGCGACGACGAAGTCGACACCCTGTAGCCCGCTCGAGATCATGTTGTTGACGGCGTTGCCGCCGGCGCCGCCGGTCCCGAACACGGTGATCCGCGGCTTGAGCTCGCGGATGTCGGGAATCTTCAGGTTGATGCTCATGTTTGCCTCTTCATGACGCGGAAGTCACCGCCGGGTCGGGCCGGTCCGCCACCGGCCGATGGAATGTGTGGTTTTCGAGTCATCAGAAGCTCTCGCGAAGCCATCGTCCGACCCGTGCGATATAGCCGCCGCCTGTTGCCGAGTGCCGCGTTCGCCGCGGTTCGAAATGCTCGAGATGTGCCGCCTGCGGGTAGACCAGCAGTCCCGTCGCGACGGCGAATGCCGGTCCCTTCGCCTCCTCCGGCAGCCCGGAGATGCCGAGCGGCCGGCCGATTCGCACCGGGCGGCCGAGAATGTGCGCGGCCAGGCCCGCAAGCCCGTTGAGCTGGCTGGCGCCGCCGGTCAGCACCACCCGACCGCGCGGCTCGGCCGCGAACGGCGAGGCCTTGAGGCGATCGCGCACCAGCTCCAGGATCTCCTCGACGCGCGGCTTGATGATGCGCACCAGGGTCGCGCGCGAGACGAATTGCGGTGCCTCGCGCTCATCGTTGTCGACCGGCGGCACCGCGATCATGTCGCGCTCGTCGGAGCCGCCCGAGAGCACGCTGCCGTAGAGCGTCTTGATGCGCTCGGCGTCGGCGACGCGGGCATTGAGGCCGCGCGCGAGATCCATGGTGACGTGCCGGCCGCCCAGCGCGAAGCCGTCGGCATGGACGAAGCGGCCGGCGGAGAACACCGCGATGGTGGTGGTGCCGGCGCCCATATCCACGACGGCGGCGCCGAGCTCGGCCTCATCGTCGGCGAGCGCAGCGAGCCCCGCGACATAGGGGCTCGTCACCATCGCCTCGACATCGAGGTGGCAACGCTCGACCGCGAGCATGAGATTGCGCGCAGCCGACACGTCGGTGGTCACGACATGCATATCGATGCCGAACTGGCGCGCCAGCATGCCGCGCGGATCGCTGATGCCGCCGGCGTCGTCGACCACGTAGCCGATCGGCAGCGAGTGCAGTACGGCGCGTCCGGTGCGGGCGGAATGGCGGCTGCCGGCAGTGAGCACGCGCGCGATGTCGCGCTCGCCGATGGTGGAGCCCACGACCTCTACCGACGCGGAGATCAGCTCGCTGGCGGGCCGGCCGGCGGAGACCGCAACCACGACCGAGTCGAGCTGCATCTTGGCGGTGCGCTCGGCGAGATCGGCGCATTGCCGCACGGCGGCCTCGGCGTCGGCGAGATCGATCACGGCGCCGCCCTTCATGCCGCGGGCGAGCGTGTGGCCGAAGCCGACGACGTCGACGGTGTGGGTGCGCCGGTTCGGCGCATCCTGCGGCTTGCGTGGCTTGAGGCGGCCGATCATGCAGGCGATTTTGCTGGTGCCGACGTCGAGCGCGGCGACCATGACCGACCGCTTGGGTGGCAGCGGCTTCATTTTCGGGGTGAGACCGAATGCGAGGGCGCTCATGCGTTGCCGCCCTTCTTCTTCGGCTTGTCCTTGGCGGCGGCATCGATGCGCGCCTGCGCGGCCGCTTCCGAAAGCCGCACAGTAACCCGGTCGGGGAGCCGCAGATCGATCGCGACGATGTCGCGTGAGATCAGGCTCTTTTCGCGTTCGAGCGTAACCAAGCGCTCGAGCGCGTTGGCGATCCCGTATTCCGGGAGCAGCACGTCGAGGCCGTTGGTCAGCCGCAGGTTCCAGCGCCGTTCGCCAACCAGCACCGACGCGCGCACGAGATCGCGCAGCTCGGAATAGCGGTCGAGCAAGGCCAGGAAATCCTTGGCGCGCGTCTGCGCGCCGCTGCCGACCACGAGCGGCAGCCGCACCAGACCGGGCGCCACATAAGGCTCGAGCACGGTGCCGTCGGCGGCGATGACGGAGACGTGGCGGTCCTTCTGCCAGAGTGCGAACGCCGCGCGCTCCTTGATGCCGATCTGCAGCTCGCCGGGATAGAGCTTGAGCACGGTGGCATCGGCGATCCACGGATTGGCCTTGAGCCGCTCGCGCGCTTCGACGACATCGAGGAAAACGAGCGACGTCGTGCCGGTGACACCGGCGCCGGCAAGGATCTCCTCGCGGGTGACGTGCTGATTGCCGGCGAGCGCGACCGCCACGATACGGAATCCGGCCGCATTGGCGACCTGGTCGCGCACATCCTTCATGGCGGCAAGGACAGTCGGGACGTGATCGCCCTTCACCGCGCCGTAGGCGAGGCTTGCCGCGATCACGGCACCTGCGGCGGCGAGGCCGGCGCCGCGCGGCATCCAGCGATCGAGCTGCAACGACCAGCGATCCAGCACATGCGCGACGCGCGAGCGCTGCGGGAAGCGCAGCTCGCCGGGCATCGTGTCATGATCGTGATCCAGACCCGGTGCGGCGCGCATGGCTTCCCCGCCGGTGAGGCGCGTGTCCCAACGCGCGATCCCCGTCAGCGGTTGAGCGAGGCGTCCTCGATCATCCATCGCACCAGCTCATCGAACGAAATCCCCGCATGCGCCGCCAGCTCCGGCACGAGCGACGTCTCGGTCATGCCGGGTTGCGTGTTGACTTCGAGACAGACAACTCCCCCTGTCCCTTCGATGCGGTCGTCGTAGCGGAAGTCCGCACGGCTCACGCCTCGGCAGCGCAACGCGCGATGCGCCGCCAGTGCTAGTCTGCGGACCTGTTGGTAAACAAAAGATGAAATTGGCGCCGGCAGAAGATGTTTTGAGCCACCTGGTGCATATTTGGCCTCATAGTCGTAAAATCTTACCGTCGGCACGATCTCGATCACGCCGAACGCTTCCTCGCCCATGACGGCGCAGGTTAACTCCTTGCCCGGTATATATTTTTCGACGATGAGCCGGTCGCCATAGGCCCAATCCTGGCGGTTGAGCTCCTGTGGGGGGTGGGTGCGGTCCTCGGGAATGATGAAAACGCCGACGCTGGAGCCCTCGGCGATCGGCTTGATCACGTAGGGCGGCGGCAGCACGTGGCTCCTGGCCACCTCGAAGCGCGACGCCACCACCCCGTCCGGCACCGCCACCCCGGCGGCACGGAGCAGGTCCTTGGCAACGTCCTTCTGCATGGCAACCGCCGACGCCATCACCCCGGAATGGCTGTAGGGAATCGCCAGGATCTCGAGGATCCCCTGCAGCGTGCCGTCTTCGCCCGGCCGGCCGTGCAGGACGTTGAGGGCGACGTCCGGCTTCACGGTGGAGAGCACGGTGGCGATGTCGCGGCCGACGTCGATGCGGGTGACCCGATAGCCCAGCCGGGTGGCGGCCTCGGCGCAGGCCTTGCCGGAGCGCAGCGATATCTCGCGCTCGGCCGACCAGCCTCCCATCAAGACGGCGATGTGCTTGCTCATGCCTCCTCGGCTTCAGCACCCATCGGCGCTGATTCGCTGTTGCCCAATAGAATCGAGATTTTCCGCGGCGTCGAGAGTCGCGGCGGATTTTCGTGACGGACGGACGAGCAGCGAAGCTCACGGCACAAGATCGGCTCAGTACCTGGCGGTAACCGCCCAAGGTAAGAGGAAGTTCAGGCCGAGCTTGAAGGTGTGCATCTTCAGGCGCTCGTTCCACGAATAGGTGTCGCCGGCGATGACGAAGTGATGTGATCCGGAGCCGAGATCGACATAGAGGTATTCCGCCTTCACGCTCAGTCGCGGCGTCAGCAGAGCTTCCCAGCCGCCGCCAACGGCATAGCCGTAGTGGGTGCGACGCGAGTAGTCGATGAAGGGGTTGGGAACCGCGAGCGGGACCGCGAACGGAAAGGACAGGCTCGACTGAACCTCGCCGTAGGCGAATCCGCCGGTCGCATAGAGCAACGCCCATGGCGCGAACGAATAGCCGATGCGCCCGCGCACCGTCCCGAAATATCTCAGCTCCGAGTTGACCTCGGTATTGAAGAGGCCACTGGGGAAATTGAAGATCGCGTTCGGAAACAGCACGCTGCCTTTGACGTTCGCCCACTGGATGTCGGTCTCCACGCCGAACACCGCGGCTGACAACTGCCAATTGCAACCGAACTGGCCGCCGGCGAAGGGACCTTTGGTATTGAAATCGAAATCCGTGAAGGCAAAGACCGTCCCGGCCGCGGAGGTTTCCGACGCGTCCCTGACGTGATTGCGGCCCCAGCCGTAGCCGGCGTTCAGGCCCATGTAGCAGCCGGACCAGCTCCATACCGGCGGGGGCGGCGGCGCCTGGACCTTGACCGGCATGTCGGCGGCCGTGGCGACGCCCGCAAGCGCCACCAACGCGACACCGGCAACACCGGCAACAATCCATCTGCGCATGACGTCTTCCAATCCCGACGCGGAATCTGGAAATTACCAGGGCGCGGGGACGCCCGCTGTGATGCGGAAGCCACAGCCGGCAGACTTCCGGAAGGGATTGGACACGGACCGGTATTATGCCACCCCGATTCGCTTGATCTCCCACTCCAGCGTAACGCCGGAATTCTCCTTGACGCGCTGGCGCACCGTCTCGCCCAGCGTCTCGATGTCAGCCGCGCTGGCGCCGCCGAGGTTGATCAGAAAATTGCAGTGCATCTCCGACACCTGCGCGTCACCGACCTTGAAGCCGCGACAGCCGGCGGCATCGATGAGCTGCCAGGCCTTGTGGCCGGGCGGGTTCTTGAAGGTCGAGCCGCCGGTGCGGCTCTTGATCGGCTGCGTCGCCTCGCGCGACTCCGTGATCTTGTCCATCTCGGCGGCAATCTCCTGCATGTCGCCGGGTGCGCCCTGGAACAGCGCCTCCGTGAAGATGACGTCGTCGGGCGCGCCGCAATGGCGATAGGTGTAATGCATGTCGCCGTTGCTGAAGACGCGCACTTTCCCCCGGCGATCGACGCCGCGCGCCTCGATCAGCGCATCCTTAGTCTCGCGGCCATAGGCGCCGCCGTTCATGCGCAGCGCGCCGCCGATGGCGCCGGGAATTCCGCGGAAGAAGGCGAGCCCCGCGATCGCGGCCTCTTGTGCGGCGCGGCTGACCTTCACATCCGGCGCCGCCGTGCCGGCGCGGACGCGATGGCCGGGTTCGACCTTCACCTCGCCGAAGCCGCGGCCGAGCCGGATGACGACGCCCGGCACCCCGCCGTCGCGCACGATCAGGTTGGAGCCGAGGCCGACCACGGTGACGGGAGTCTCCGCCGGCAGGTGCTCGAGGAAATAAGCGAGGTCGGCCTCGTCCTCCGGCATGAACAGCACCTGAGCTGGTCCGCCGACGCGAAACCAGGTCAGCTCTGCGAGCGACTGGTTCGGCATAAGCCGGCCGCGCAGCTCGGGCGCCTTCGCCTTGAGATCAGGGACGATATCCGGAAAGGCCATGTCGACCGCGTTCACGCCACCGCGCCGAGCGCGGCGAGCTCGCCCGGCAGCGCGTAGGCCCATTGCGTGATATTGCCGGCGCCGAGGCACACCACGATGTCGCCGGGCTGCGCCAGCCGCTTGACCAAACGTGCGAGGTCGGGTGCGCCATCGAGCGCGATGACCTGCCGATGTCCATGCGCGCGCAGGCCCTGCACCAGGGAGTCGCGGTCGGCACCCGCGATCGGCGCCTCGCCGGCCGAATAAACATGGGCGACGATCACGGTGTCGGCGTCGTTGAAGCAGGTGGAGAACTGCTCGAACAACGCGGCGAGCCGCGTGTAGCGATGCGGCTGCACCACGGCGATCACCTGGCCCTTGCTCGATTCGCGCGCGGCACGCAGCACCGCCGCGATCTCCACGGGATGGTGGCCGTAATCGTCGATGATCGGCACGCCGTTCCACTCGCCGGTGCGGGTGAAGCGCCGCCGCACCCCGCCGAAATTCTTCAGCGCCTTGCGGATCATCTCGTCGGACACGCCGAGCTCGCGCGCGACCGCGATCGCAGCGGTGGCGTTGAGCGCGTTGTGCCGCCCCGGCATCGGCAAGGTGAGGCCTTTGATCTCGTGCGTGGTCTCGCCGGCGCGATCGCGGAACACGATGGAGAAGCGCGACTGACCGTGGGCATGGTCGAGATCGGCCAGCCGGACGTCGGCCTGCAGGTTCTCGCCGTAGGTGATAATGCGGCGGTCGGTGATCTGCCCGACCAGGAGCTGCACCACCGGATGGTCGGTGCACATGACGGCGAAGCCGTAGAACGGCACGTTCTCTACGAACGCGCGGAACGCGTCCTGCACCGCATCGAAGGTCTTGAAGTGATCGAGATGCTCGGGGTCGACGTTGGTGACGATGGCGACGTCGGCCGGCAGCTTGAGGAAGGTGCCGTCGGATTCGTCGGCCTCCACCACCATCCAGTCGCCGGCGCCGAGCCGGGCATTTGTGCCGTAGGCGTTGATGATGCCGCCGTTGATGACGGTCGGGTCGAAGCCGCCGGCATCGACCAGCGCGGCGACCAGCGACGTGGTCGTGGTCTTGCCGTGGGTGCCGCCGATCGCGACGCAGCGTTTGAGCCGCATCAGCTCGGCCAGCATCTCGGCGCGCCGCACCACCGGCAGCCGCCGCGCCCGCGCCGACGCGAGCTCGGGATTGTCACGCTTGATCGCGGTCGAGACCACCACCACCTCGGCATCGCCGAGCGCGGCGGCGGAATGGCCGACCGAAATCCTCGCGCCCTTGTCACGCAGCCGCTTGACGTTGGCGCTGTCGGCGGCGTCCGAGCCCTGGACCGAATAGCCGAGATTGATCAGCACCTCGGCGATGCCGCTCATGCCGATGCCGCCGATGCCCACGAAGTGGATCGGACCGATGTCGCTCGGCAGTTTCATCGCGGGTTCCTTCCGATTGTTCCGACCACCAGGTCGGCGAGCCGCTGGGCGGCGTCGACGGCGCCCTGCGAACGGGCGGCCTGCGCCATTGCTACGAGCTTTTGCGGCGCGCTGGCAAGCGCGCTGATCTCGGCCGCGAGGCGATCAGGCGTGAAATCGTTCTGCTTGAGGCGCAGCGCCCCCCCTGCCCGTTCCAACACGGCGGCATTCGCGGCCTGGTCCTGGTCGAGCGCATGCGGCAGCGGCACCAGGATGGCAGGCCGTCCGATCGCCGCAAGCTCGGCCACGGTCGAGGCGCCGGAGCGCGCCACCACGAGATGGGCGGCCGCGATCCGCGCCGGCAGGTCGGTGAAGAATGATGCGACCTCGGCCGCAACCTTTGCCCGCGCGTAGATCTCCTTGACGCGGGCGACGTCCTCCTCGCGCGCCTGCTGAACCACGACGAGGCGCATCTGCAGGTGCGGCTCAAGTCGTTCGACCGCGGGCGGCACGATATCCGCCATGATGCGCGCACCCTGGCTGCCGCCGAATGCGACGAGGCGCAATGGTCCGGTCGTGTCAGGCACCGCATAGGATGTCTGTGCCGCCTCCGTCACCATCGGCCGCACCGGGTTGCCGGTGCGCGTCGCCTTGGCGGCAAGCGCAGGTTGGCGCGCCAGCACATCGTCAAAGCTGGTGGCAATTCTATCGACCCGGGACGCCAGAAACCTGTTGGCGCGCCCCATGACGGCATTCTGCTCGTGGATCAGCGTCGGGACCTTGCGCAGCGTCGCCGCCCAGACCGGAGGCAGCGTGGGATAACCGCCGAAGCCCACGACCGCAGCGGGACCGAGGCGCCCGATGAGCCTGAACGCCTGAACCGAGCCGACGCCGAGCAGTGCGGCCGTGCGTGCCAACGCGACCGGGTTGCGGCCGCGCACGGTCTCGCTGGCGATGACGTGGATTTGGCGCGCCGGAAATTTCTTGCCATACCGCTCGGCCCGCTCGTCGGTCGCGAGCGATCGGAC
>Ga0126382_10000076_pt1 | contig 32381 bp, 28 predicted proteins | sample PanSoiMetPlot_30_FD_92548 | JGI IMG/M metagenome (GOLD analysis project Ga0126382, IMG submission 92548) | Tropical forest soil microbial communities from Panama - MetaG Plot_30 | ecosystem: Environmental > Terrestrial > Soil > Tropical forest > Bulk soil | place: Panama | collected 2016-02-17
ACGCAGGCGAGCCTGGCGGCGTTTCGCGCCGCCGTGCTGCCGTGGCTGGCCGACCTCGCGGACGAGCGGCCCCGGACCTTCGCAGGCCGCGCCTATGTCGCGCTCAGCCCGGTCGCGCGCGAGCCGGCCGCCACGGCCGGCGGCATTCCCATCGGGCTCGCGTCCGAGGGCGCCTATCTCGGCGCCGACCTCGCCTATGCGTTTGCTTCGGTACTTGCGGTCCCGGTCGAGGTGGCGAAGCTGCGCGACGTCGATCAGTGGCGTTTCGCCACGCTGCGCCATCTGCTCGCCGCCGCCGACCTCACCTTCATCTCGGTCTGGAGCCCGACCTTCCTCACCGGTCTCTTGGAGGCGCTGCCGACGCTGGCGGAGCCGCTGGCGCAGGCGCTGCATGACGCCGATCCGGCGCGGGCACACCTCGTCGAGACCGCACTGGCGCAGCAGCCGATCGACACGCCATCGATCTGGCCGCGGCTTGCCACCGTGAGCGCCTGGGCCGACGGCGCCTCGCGCGGCTACGCGCAACGGCTGCAGGAGATGCTCCCGCATGCGCCATTGCAGCCGAAGGGGCTGATGGCGACCGAAGGCGCCGTCACTCTCCCGCGCCGCGGCTCGCCCTATCCCGCGCCCGCGCTCACCAGCGCCTTCCTGGAATTCGTCGACGACGCCGGCCAGGCCTTCGCCTGCGACGAGCTCACCGAGGGCACGAGCTATCGGGTGGTGATGACCACGCCCGGCGGGCTCTACCGCTACGACCTCGGCGACCGCGTCGCCTGCCGCGGCCACGTCGGCGGCGTGCCGCGCCTCGAATTCACCGGACGCGCGGTCGCGACCGACATCGTCGGCGAGAAGCTGACCGAGGATTTCGTCGCCGCGGCGCTCGGCCGCGTCGGCGCCGGCGCCTGCCTCGCGGCGCGCGCCACCGACATGCCGTTCTACGAGCTGCTGATCGACGCCCGCACCGGCGAGAACCTCAACAACCAGGCGGCGCTGGTCGAGGAATGCCTGCGCGCCAACCCGCAATATGCCTATGCCCGCGCGCTCGGCCAGCTCGGGCCGGTCAGGCCGCGCGCGGTCGAGCGCCTGATCGACCGCTACACGCACGTGCAGGCCCGGCGCGGCTGCCGCCTCGCCGACATCAAGCCGCCGGTGCTGATCAACGACATCGCCTATGCCGCGCTGATGGCGGCAAGCCCCCAGGGAGCAAGCCCGCAATGAAGATTGCGCTACTGTCGCCGAAGGGACCGCTCTACCGCAGCCGCGGCGGCATCTTCAAGAAGTCGCTACGCTACCAGCCGCTGACCCTGACCACGCTGGCCGCGCTGGCGCCGCCGGAGCTCGACGCGCAGTTCACGCTTCACGACGAGGGCATCGGCGACGTGCCGCTCGATCTCGATGCCGACCTCGTGGGCATCACCATCATCACCGGCAGCTCGCTGCGCGGCTACGAGCTCGCCCGGCACTTTCGCGCCCGCGGCATCCCTGTCGTGCTCGGCGGCCCGCACGTCACGCTGCTGCCGGAGGAGGCCATGCAGAAAGCCGATGCGGTCTGCGTCGGCTATGCCGAGGAGACCTGGCCGCGGCTGCTGCGCGATTTCGCTGCCGGACGCATGGGGCGGCGCTACGACCAGGGGCATGATTTCACCCTCACCAACCTCCCCTTCCCGCGCCGCGAGCTCCTGGACAAGCGGCACTTTCTCACCCAGGCGGTGTTCGAGGCGACGCGCGCCTGCGCGCACGACTGCGAGTTCTGCGTGGTGCCGACGGCATGGGGCCGCCGGCAGTTCCAGAAGCCGGTCGGCCACGTGGTCGAGGACATCCGCCGCGTCGGCAAGCGCCGCATCATTTTCATCGACCTCAACCTGATCTCGGACCGCGCCTATGCGGCCGAGCTGTTCACCGCGCTGATCCCGTTGAAGGTGCGCTGGTTCGGCCTCTCCACCAGCCTGATCGGCCGCGACCGCGAGCTGATGGAGTTGATGGCGAGGAGCGGCTGCGGCGGCCTGCTGATCGGGCTCGAAAGTATCTGCGACGCCAGCCTGGGCGACGTGCGCAAGCGCTTCAACGACCCATCGCTCTATCGCAGCCTGATCGACGACCTGCACGCGCTCGGCATCAGCATCCAGGGCTGCTTCGTGTTCGGCAACGACCACGACACGCTGGATGCGTTCGACGAGACCGTGCAGTTCTCGATCGACGCGGCGATCGACCTGCCGCGTTTTGCGATCCTGACCCCGTTTCCGGGCACGCCGCTGCACCGCCGGCTCGACCGCGAAGGCCGCATCCTCAGCAAGAACTGGGAGCTCTACGACGGCCAGCACGTGGTGTTCCGCCCGAAGAACATGAGCCCGCGCGAGCTGCAGGAAGGCCACGAGCGGGCGTGGCGCAGCGTCTATTCCTACGGCGCGATCTTCCGCCGCCTCGCCGCCTCGCGCACGCAGCTGCCGATCGCGGTCATGGCCAATCTCGGCTATCGCTACTACGCCCATCACCTTGAGACGCATTACACCTGCGACTGGCCGATCGGCTTCCGGGAGGCCGCGTGATGCGCCTGACGCTCGTGCATCCCGCGGTCGGGCGCCAGCCGGGCGTCAACTACATGCGCACCTGGCAGATGGAGCCATTGCCCATCGCCCTGCTGGCCGCGCTGACGCCGCCCGACGTCGACATCGCCTTCCACGACGATCGCATGGAGCCGATCCCGTTCGACCGGCCGGCCGACCTCGTCGCCATCCCGGTCGAAACCTATACCGCCAAGCGCGCCTACCAGATCGCCAGCGAATATCGCCGGCGCGGCGTGCCGGTCGTGATGGGCGGCTTCCATGCCACGCTGATGACCGACGAGGTGAAGGACTACGCCGAGGCGGTGGTCGTGGGCGAGGCCGAGGACATCTGGCCGCAGGTGATCGACGACGCGCGTTGCGGGCGGCTCAAGCCGATCTACCGCTCCAACAGCCAGCCCGACCTCGGCCGAGTGCGCTACGACCGCAAGCTGTTCCGCGGCCGGCGTTATCTGCGGCTGGGACTGATCGAGACCGGCCGCGGCTGCCGCTTTCCCTGCGAGTTCTGCGCGGTGCAGACGTTCTTCCAGCGCACCGCCCGCCATCGCCCGATCGACGCGATCGTGAGCGAGATCGCCGCGCTCAAGTCGGAAAAGAGTCTGTTCTTCTTCGTCGACGACAATTTCGCGGCCGACCTCGCCTTCGCGCGCGAGCTCGCCGAGGCGCTGACCCCGCTCGGCATCCGCTGGGTGACGCAGATGAGCATCAACGCCGCCCACGACGAGGGCTTTCTGGCGAAGCTCGCAGCCAGCGGCTGCCGCGGCGTGCTGATCGGCTTCGAGAGCCTCGACGAGGCGGTGCTGCGCAACATGCGCAAGACCTTCAACACCATGCGTAGCGGCTTTGCGGGCGCGCTCGCCAACCTGCGGCGCCACGGCATCCGCGTCTACGGCACATTCGTGTTCGGCTACGATGGCGAGCGCGCCGACAACTTCGACGAAGCGGCGGAGTTCGCCATCGATCATCGTTTCTATCTCGCCGCCTTCAACCACCTGACGCCGTTTCCGGGCACGCCGCTGTTCGAGCGGCTCAAGCGCGAAGGGCGGCTGATCTACGAGCGCTGGTGGCTCGACGAGCGCTACGGCTACAACGGCATTCCGTTTCAGCCGCAGGCCATGGCGCCCGACGACATCCGCACCGGCTGCCTGCGGGCGCGGCGCAAGTTCTATTCCTGGGCCAGCATGGCGCGGCGCGCCATCGATCCCGTCAATCGCGCCGACGCCTTCATGTTCCGCAATTTCTTCGTGATCAACGGCATGCACCGCGTCGAGGTCGCCAAGCGCGACCACTTCCCGCTCGGAGATCCGACTTGGAACGGAACGCTGCTCAAGGCGGCCTGACCGGCCGCACCTATGTCGCCGGCAGTCTCGCCTTCGCGGTGGCGCAGCGCGAGGACGAGCCGGACATCCGCCGCCTGCTGCGCGAGAATCCGCTCGACGGCTGGGTCCGGCTGTCGCTGGAACGCGAGCCCGACGCCTTCGCAACCGACTTCGGGCTCTCCCGCTCGCACGCCTTCATCGTCGCGCGCGACCGCGCGACCGGCGAGGCCGCCGGCATCTGCGAGCGCTCGGTGCGCGAAGCCTTCGTGGACGGCGAGGTGCGCCGCCTGCCCTATCTCGGGTCGCTGCGGGTCACGCCCCGCTATCGCCACCGCATCCGCCTGCTGCGGGGCGGGTTCGAGGCGGTGCGGACGCTGCTCCACAAGACCTCCGACCTGCCGTATGCGCTGACCTCCATCACCGCGGACAACGAGCAGGCGGCGCGCGTGCTGTGCGCGGGGCTGCCCGGGCTGCCGGCCTACCGGCCCGCGGGCGAGCTCGCGACCTTCGCCATCCGCACCCGCGCGCTGGCGCTGCCGCGCGGGGTCGACCAGGCCACGGCCGACGATATCCCGGCCATCGCGGTGCTGCTGCAGCGCAATTATCGCCGCTTCCAGTTCGCGCCGGTGTGGAGCGCCTGCGAGCTGAGGCAGCTGATCGCCGCGGGCGGACTGCGGAGCGAGGACTTTCTGGTGGTGCGGCGCGGGCCGGGCGTGCGCGGAAGCCTGGCGGTGTGGGACCAAAGCGCCGCCAAGCAGACCGTCGTGCGCGGCTACAGCCCGTGGCTGCGACGGTTGCGCCCGCTCGTCAATCTGGCGGCGCCGCTCACCGGCATGCCGCGGCTGCCGCCGCCGGGATATCCGCTTGCGCAAGCCTATCTTTCGCACGTCGCGGTGGAGGACGACGACCCCGCGGTCTTTCGATCGTTGCTGGCGGCGGGATCGGCGCTGGCGCGCCGCCGCGGCTTCGACATCGCGCTCACGGGTTTCGCGACGGGCCATCCGTTCGCGGCCATCGTCCACGCCCGGCGCGCGGCGGTCTACCGCTCGCTGCTGCACCTCGTGCACTGGCCCAATGCCGCCGCCGTAACGTCGTCGGCGCGCCTGCCCCATGTCGAGATCGCGGTGCTCTGAGATGCGGCACATCACCTTCATCCGCCCCGCGCTCGGCGAAGGCCCCTCGGCCGACGCGATGACGCCGCTGGTGTTCGCCATCCTCAAGGCGCGCACCCCGCCCGAGATCGAAACCACGCTGATCGACGAGCGCATCGAGCCGCTGCACATGGTGCCGACCGACCTGGTGGCGATGACGGTCGAGACCTTCACCGCGCGCCGCGCCTACCAGATCGCGGCCGCCTACCGCCGCCGCGGCATTCCGGTGGTCATGGGCGGGCACCATCCCTCGATGCTGCCGGAGGAATCGGCGCAATACGCCGACACCGTGGTGGTCGGCGACGCCGAAGGCGCCTGGGAGACGGTCATCGCCGACGCCGCCGCCGGACGCCTGCAGCGGCTCTATCGCTCGCAGCCCGGCCGCGGCGGCGCCCCGGCCTACGACCGCGGCATCTATGGCGGCAGGCGCTATGCGCCGATCTCGCTGGTGCAGGTCGGGCGCGGCTGCCGCTTCGCCTGCGACTTCTGCTCGATCCACGCTTTCTACGGCACCTACCGCGACCAGCGCGACCCGGCCGACATCGTCGCCGAGATGCGCGCGCTGCCGCGCGGGCGGATGGTGTTCTTCGTGGACGACAACCTCTATTGGCGCCGCGATGCGTTCGAGAAGCTGATGCGGGCGCTGATCCCGCTCAAGATGCGCTGGTGCTGCCAGATCACCATCGACGTGGCGCGCGACGACGCGCTCCTCGACCTGATGGCCGCCGCCGGCTGCGCGCTCGCGCTGATCGGCTTCGAGTCGCTCGACCGCGACAGCCTCGTGCAGATGCGCAAGAAATGGAACGGCGTGGCCGGCGGCTACGACGACGTCATCCGCCGCTTCCACGCGCGCGGCATCATGATCTATGGCACCTTCGTGTTCGGCTACGACGCCGACACGTCGGCGAGCTTCGATCGCGCCGCCGCCTTTGCCCGCGAGCGAGCGCTCGCCATCGCCAACTTCAATCCGCTCACGCCGATGCCGGGCACGGGGCTGTACGACCGCCTGCGCGCGGAGGGCCGACTGATCCGTGACAGCTGGTGGCTCGATCCGGCCTACCGCTACGGCGACGCCATCTTCAAGCCGCTGGGAATGTCGTGTGCCGAGCTGTCGGAAGGACCGATGCGGGCGCGGCGCGCCTTCTACGGCTGGGGCTCGATCGCGCAGCGAACACTGCGCGGCGCGCCACAGTGGCGCCACCCCTACAAGATCGGAACCATGCTGCTCGCCAACTGGATCTCGCGCCGGGAGATCGTGCGCAAGCAGGGCCGTCCACTGGCGGTGCGCCGGCAAGGCGAATGGCTCGAGGCCAGCCCATGAAGATCGCACCATGAAGCTCACGCTGATCAAGCCGACGATCGGGCGCATGACCCACAGCCTCTATGTCGACGAGGCGCGCATGGAGCCCTTGAACCTCGGCGTGCTGGCGGCGCTGACGCCGGAGGATGTCGACGTCGTCATGTACGACGACCGCATGGAGCCGATCCCCTATCACGAGCCGACTGATCTCGTCGCCATCACGGTCGAGACCTATACCGCGCGCCGTTCCTACGAGATCGCCGACGAGTACCGCAGCCGCGGCGTGCCGGTGATCATGGGCGGCTTCCAGCCGACCTTCGCGCCCGAGGAATGCGCGCAGCACACGGACTCGCTGTTCGTCGGCGACGCCGAGACCCTGTGGGCCACGGTGATCGCGGACGCCCGCCGCGGCCAGTTGAAGCCGCGCTATGATGCGTCGCCCGGCAAGCCGCAGACCGGCACCATCACCCGGCGCGACATCTACAAGGGCAAGGGCTACCTGCCGATCAGCCTGCTGCAATTCACCCGCGGCTGCCGCTTCGTCTGCGATTTCTGCGCGGTGACGAAATATTTCGACCGCAAGCACTATCTGCGCGCCATCGACGAGACGCTGCAGGAGGTGGCCGACTGCGATCACCGGCTGCTGTTCTTCGTCGACGACAACATCGCGTCCAACCGCGAGGCGCTCAAGGAGCTCTGCCGCGCGCTGATCCCGATGCGGGTCAACTGGGTGAGTCAGGCCTCGCTCGACATCACCTCCGACCGCGAGGCCATGCAGCTGATGGTCGATGCCGGCTGCCTCGGCCACATCATGGGCTTCGAGTCGATCACCAAGGCGAGCATCAAGGAGGCGCGCAAGGCGCCCAACATGCCGAGGTTCGACCAGTACGCCACGCAGATCCGCATCCTGCGCGAGTACGGGTTGCAGACCTGGGCCGCCTTCACGCTCGGCTACGACCACGACACGCTCGACTCGGTGCGCGCCACGCTCGATTTCGCGCTCGAGAACCGCTTCACCTTCGCCGCCTTCAACATCCTGATGCCGTATCCCAATACGCCGCTCTACCAGCGGCTCGCGCGCGAGGGCCGGCATCTCTATGACGGCCGGTGGTGGCTGCATCCGCGCTACCGCTTCAATGATGCGTCGTTCGTGCCGGCGCGCATGACGCCCGACGAGCTGACCGCGGTCTGCTACGAGGCGCGCAAGGAGTTCAACCGCATCCCCTCGCTGCTGTGGCGGTTCTCGGATCTCAAGACCAACATGCGCACGCTCACGCGCATGGCGACGTTCTGGCGATTCAATCCGGTATTCCGCCGTGAGGTCTTCAAGAAACACGGAATGCTGTTCGGCCACTTCGGACACTGCTGAGCATGCGACGCCTGTTCGAAGCCTATCAATATGTCATGCCGGCGGTGCTCACTCCGCTCGGTGCTTGGCTGTGGTGGCGCCACTACGACGGCAACGCCGCGCTCGCAGCGATCGCGCTGCTGGTGCCGGTCACGCATGCCTATGTCGTGCCCGGCATCGGCACCAATGTGCTGCGGGTGTGGGAGCTCGACACCCGCCTGAAGCTCGGGCGCTTCCGGCCGCACCACGGCTTCGTTTTCGGCAGCGCGACCGCCCTGCTGATGCTGCCGGCGATCGGTGATCCGACAGCGCAGCCGACCTTCGCCGATGTGGCGAGGAGCGCGCTGATCGCGGCGCTGATCCTCGGCGCCGTCAACTGGCTCTACGACGTTGCCGCGATCCGCGCCGGTATTCTCAGGGTCTACAACCAGCCCTGGGCCGCGGGGCGCGGGCCGGTCGCGATCGTCAACGACTATGCGCTGTGGTTCTTCGGCGGCTTCGGGCTGATCCAGGGCGCAGGGCTGAAGCTCGCGGAAGGGCTGCTGCTGCCGGCCGCCGATCCGCTGCGCGCAGTCGTGGTCGGATGCGGCCTGCTGGCCGCCACCGTCACGCTGCCGACACTCGGCTACATCCTGCAATCCTATCTGCGGCACGGCCACCACGGCTGCCGGCCGGTCGTGCAGCAAACCGGGGAGTGAGCGATGGCGAGCTGGCTCGATCCCGCAGACATCGAACGGCTGGCCAACGATCCGGTGCGGTGCATGCGCATGCCAGCGCTCGACAAGATCGACCTCAGCAAGCCGTTCCTGCCGGAGGAATACACGCAGCTCTACTACACGCCGGTCTACAAGAGCCTGCATCGCCAGCACCGGCTGCGCTACAACCAGCTCTTCGGCGTGCGCATCAACGAATACATCATGATGCTCGAGGCCGACCTGGTGGAGCGGCTGCTGGCGCCGCTGCGCCGTCATCCGAACGTCGCCGGCGATCCGACGCTGGTGCGCTGCCTCTCCACCATGATCGAGGAGGAGAACCACCACTACCGCTGCTTCGTCACGCTCAACCGCGCCTGCTTCCCCGATCTCTATCGCACGCGCGAGCGCCACTTCTCCGACCTGCCGTGGCAGAGCCGCGCGCTGCTCGCGACCTGCGGGCTGCTGGCGGGGCGCCTCGCCTTCGCGCTCTGGTACCTGATGGCAATGGAGGAATCCTCCACCGCGCTCGCGCGCGACCTCGCCCGCAATCCCGTGACCGAGACGCTCGGACCGCTGGAGCCGACCTTCGCGGCGGTGCACGCCGAGCACCTCAAGGACGAGGTCCGCCACCTGCAGATCGACGGCGCGCTGATCGACCGCTGTCTCGGCCGGTCGGGACGCGGGAAACGCGTGCTCAACGCCGCGCTGTTCAAGACCATGCTCGCCGCCGTCACCCGCCCGACCCGCGCCGGATCGGGCGTGAAGGTCATCCGCGAGCTGGTGCGCCAGATGCCCGAGCTGTCCTGGCGCGAGCGCGAGATGGTCGATGCCGTGCTCGCGCTGAAAAACGATCGCGGCTACCAGGTGAGCCTGTTCAATCGCCGGGCGATGCCGCTGACCTTCGGCGTGTTCGATCGCACACTTGAGTTCCACGACCTCGGCAACGCGATGGTGGGCTATGACCGCCGTTGACCAGACCCGCGCGGCCGGGAGATCAGGCGTCACCGGCTTCACGCTCGCGCTCAACTATCTGCCCCTCGCGCAGCTCCTCCTTGGAGTCGCGGTGGTCGCCTCGCAGGCGAGTTCGCTGCGCGCGGCGCTGCTGTGGGCGCTGGGCTGGTTCCTCCTGCTGCCACCGCTCGCCTGCCGCGTGGCGCTGCTGCTGTTCGGCCGGCCGTATGGACGCGGGCTCACGCAGGCGGCCCCTGCCTACAAGGTCTGGTGGTTCATCCACCAGTGGCAGCTCCCGTTCAACCGCCTGCCCTGGATCGAGGAGATCCTGCGGCTGGCGCCGGGCCTCTACACGCTCTGGATCTTCCTCTGGGGCGGACGCGCGAGCCCGCTGGTCTACTGGGCGCCGGGCTCGCTGGTGATCGACCGGCCGCTGGTGCACGTCGAGGCCGGCGCCGTCATCGGCATGGGCGCCGGGCTGGCCGGCCATGCCGGCGGCATCGCCGCGGACGGCTCCTATCGCGTCGACATCGCGCCCTGCCACGTCGGCCGCGGCGCCATGATGGGCGCGCGCTCGGGGCTCGGCCCCGGCGCCGAGCTTGCCGCCGGCGTGCTGCTGCCAGCCGGCCGCATGATCAAGCCGTTCATGCGCTGGGACGGCACGACCAAGCGCAGCATCGCCGACGAGGGAGCGGAGCATGGATGACACCGTGACCCGCGAGACGCTCGCGTCGCACATCCCGGCGATCCCGGTGCGGCTCAACATCGCCATCGCCGGCGGAGCCATCGCCGCCTCCGTCGGATGCCTGTGGCTCGCCAGTCACGCAGCGCATTGGTGGGTGATCGCCGCCGCCGCGTTCGCCTTCTCATTCGTCAACAACACGATCTTCTCGCTGCTGCACGAATGCGTGCACGGCACCTTTTACTCGCGCCGGCGCATCAATGACGCGGCCGGCGTGCTGTTCGCGGCGTTCTTCCCGACCGCCTTCACCATCCAGCGGGTCAGCCATTTCGGGCATCATCGCCGCAACCGCACCGACCTCGAGCTCTACGACTATTACCTGCCGCACCAGTCGCGCTGGCTGAAGACCTATTGGATCTATTGCCTGCTGACCGGCTTCTATTGGGCGATCATCCCCGTCGCCAGCACGATCTATCTCATCTGTCCGTTCGCGTTCCGCAGCCGGTGGTTCCAGGAGGGACCGGGCCGGTGGTGGGGCTTCCGGGAGTTCGTGCTCGATATCGCCAAGGAGCCGATCGCACAGGTATGGCCGCAGGTGTTCTTCACGTTTGCGCTGCAGGCATTCCTGTGGTGGAGCCTCGCGCTCGACTGGACCGGCTGGCTCGCGTGCTACTGGGCCTTCGGCATCAACTGGAGCTCGCTGCAATACGCCGATCACGCCTGGAGCCCGCGCCACGTGCATGAGGGCGCCTGGAACCTGCGGTTCTGGCCGATCACCCAGGCGCTCTTCCTCAACTACAATCTGCACCTGGTGCACCACCGGGCGCCGCATATCCCCTGGCTCGATCTGCCCCGCTTCGTGCGGCCGGACGATCCCAATCCGACGTTCTGGGCGATCTACTGGCGGCTCTGGGCCGGCGCGCAGCCGGCGCCACCCGGACCAGGCCCCGCGCCGCTGCCGGCGGCGGCGATGCGGGCCAGCGGAGCCGCGCCATGACGGATCGCCTTCCCGCGCCTCGGTCCCTGACCTGGCCGACGTTCGAGCGCCTCGCCACCGGGACCGTGGGCTTGCTGATCGGCGCGCTCGTGTTCTTTCCGATTTATATCGGCTGCGCCGCGCTCACCGAGGCGCGCGGCAACGCGCTGCATCTCTATGCGCAGTGGGAGCTCGCGATCCCGTTCTGGCCGTTCATGATCGTACCCTATCTCTCGATGTTCGTGCTGTTCCTGATGCCGCCGCTGCAGCTCGACGCCTTCGAGCTGCGCGCCCTGGTGCGACGGCTGCTCGTCGCCAGCCTGATCGGCGGAATCGTGTTCCTGGTCCTGCCCGCGCAGCTCGGCTTCGCGGAGCGAACCGATGCCGGCATCTGGCAGGGCGTCTACGACACCATCTATCGGCTGGACAACCGCTACAATACGGTGCCGTCGTTCCACGTCATCTATACCGCATCGATCCTGCTGGCCTTCATGGCGGTCGCGACCGCGCCGCTGCGCCGGATTTACCTGGCATGGCTGGTGATCGTGTGTGCGTCCACGGTGCTCACCCATCGTCATCATCTCGCCGACGTCGCCGCCGGCCTCGCAATCGCGGTCGGCGTGCGCGCGGTGTTTCCGCGACCATTGCCATCGCTGTCGACCGAACCGACCTGAAGGAGCCGCCAATGAAACCGCTCGCCCTGGCCGTTGCATTCTGCGTATTGCTCGCCGCGCGTCCGCTCCTGGCACAGCCGGCCTCGCAATCCGCCGCCGCCGACCACGAGGCCCTGCGCAAGCTGAAAACGGACGTCATCAACGCCATCAACACGCGCGACATGCAGCGTGTCGACGCGCTGCTCTACAAGCCGTTCATGTCGACGCTGGTCTCGCAGGACAGCTTCACCGACGTCAATCGCCTGAAGGCGTATTACGACGATCTGTTCACCCGCAAGATTCTGCGTTTCAACAAGATCACGCTGTCGGCGGAGCCGGACGAACCGGCGCAGATCTATTCCGGAACGTTCGCGGTCGCGCGCGGCAGCACCAACGACGTCTACGAGCTCGCCGACGGCCGCACCTTCACCGTCCCGGGCCGCTGGACAGCGACCACGATCAAGGACCGCGGGCAATGGAAGGTCCTCGCCGTCCACACCGGCGTGAACTTCGTCGACAACCCCGTGATCACGGCCATCGAAAAGAGCACGCTCTACTTTGGGGCCGGAGGAGCCGCCATTGGCCTGGTGATCGGGTTCCTGGTCGGCTTCTTCATCCGCCGCCGGCCGCGCGCCGCCTGAGTGGGAGCGCTAGCTAAGGAACGTCCCGCCGTTCACCTGCATGTTCTGCCCGGTGATGAAGCCCGCGCCGGGCCCGCACAGGAAGCGCACAATGGCGGCGATGTCGGCGGGCTCGCCGCGGCGCCCGGCGAGCGACTTCACCAGCGCATGATGCTGCGGCTCGGGCTGCCCGGCCGGGCGCGGCGCCGACATCAGTCCCGGCGTCACGGTGTTCACGCGGATATGGTCGGGTGCGAGCTCGTGGGCCAGCGCGCGGGTCAGCCCGATGAGCCCGGCCTTGGCCGAGACCACGTGCGGACGCCGCGCCGCCCCGGTGTGGGCGGAGAGGCCGCCGATATTGATGACCACGCCGTGGCCGCTCTTCTTGAGATACGGCAGGCAGGCCTGCACGCAGTTGAAGGCCCCGTCGAGGATGATCGAGGTGACCGCTCGCCATTGCTGAAGCGTCATGCCCTCGAACGCCTGCTCGACGCGCACGGCGGCGTTGTTGACCAGGATGTCGATGCGGCCGAATTTTTTCGCGGCGGCGGCGACCATCTTGCCGACAGCGTCGGCGTCGGCGACGTCGGCAGTCACAGCCAGCGCCTTGCCGCCGGCGCGCTCGATCTCGCCCGCGACCGCCTGCGCTTCCTGCATGTTCGAGCGCGCATTGACCACGACCGCCGCACCGCCGTCGGCGAGCGCCAGCGCGATGCCGCGCCCGATATTGCGCCCGGCGCCGGTGACGATGGCGACGCGCCCTTCCAACTCTTTTGTCATGCTTAGCCTCTCAAAGACGATAGATCGATCGTGCCGTCATAGAGCGTGTGCAGCATCGCCAGCGCCTTGCTGGCGCGCGCCTCGTCGAAGCGGCCGTGGCGCGCGTTGAGCATGAATTTCTCCTCGATGTCCTTGCGCGTCAGCGGCTCGTGCGCGCCGCCGCGCATGTGCGGCTGGCGCTCCTCGATCACGCGGCCGTCGGCGAGCACAGCGCGGATGTGGCCAGTGAAGTTCTTGGGATACGGATTCTGCGGGTCGATCTCGTAGCGCACTTTCGAGGCGAGCGCGACGACGGCGGGGTCGAGCACGGCATTATCGGAAAAATCGCTCAGGCCGACATTGCCGCGCACGAAGCCGGCGGCGATGCAATAGGGCGTGGAGAACTTGCCGGCATAGCCGTTGGGCGGATGCTGCTTGGCCGCGAGCGGCTCCCACAGCCGATGCACGGTGCCCTCGCCGACCTCGCAGACCATTTCCTTAATCTCGTCGGCCTTGATGCCGCGCGAGGCCAGCCGGCGCGCACAGTCGATATAGGGATGGGTCATGGTCCCGCAGGGATACGGCTTGAACGCAAGTGTCTCCGTCACCCAGCGCTGGCCGAAGTCGCCGATGACGGCGTCGTAATCGCCCTTGGTGGTGTGGGCGAAGCCGTGGAACAACCCGTGCACGCCCTCGAACACCGTGCGCGGGCCGGCGAAGCCGGCGCGCGCCAGGAGCGCGGCACGCATGCCTGATTGCGCCGCCCAGCCCGCATGCATGCGCTTCGTCCAGGTGCCCTCGGCCAGATATTCGATGATGCCGCCGGCCATCGAACCGACGATGCCGAGCGCATCGACGAGCTGGCGGCGGTTGAGCCCGAGCGCGGCGCCGACGCCGGCCGCCGCCGCCACTGCGCCGAACACCGCAGTGGGATGAAAGCCCGCCTTGTGCACCGCCTTCGGCACCACGACGCTCAGCCGGCAGATCACCTCGACGCCGACCGCGATGCCGATCAGCGCCGAGCGGCCGTCCGCGTAGTGGCGCTCGCAGGCTGCCAGCACGGCCGGCACGATGACCGCGCCGGCATGCACCGGGCCGCCCTCGAAGGTGTCGTCGAAATCCTCGCCATGCGCGGCGGTGCCGTTGACGAAGGCGGCGCCGGCGGCGGTCTTGGTCAGCGCGTGGCCGATCGCGGTGCAGGGCCCGTCGTCGTCCCACCCCGCCAGCGACGCCCGCACGTAATCCTCGTGGCGCGCGGTGAGGCAGAGCCCGACCACGTCGATCAGGAGCTCCTCGCACTTCGCCCGCACCTCGGGCGGCAGCCGCTGGGGGTCGAGCGCGACGATCTTCTCCGCCAGGACTTCGGCGACGGCAGTGGTGGGAAGCTCGGCGGCCATGATTACGCGTTGCGCAGGCGGGCGTCACCGAAGCCGGGGATGCGGTTGACCGCGATGACCACGGCGAAGGTGATGGCGAGCATGATCAGGCCGAGCACCGAGATGGCGCCGAGGTCGCCGGACTCGTTGAGGTCGAAGATCAGCACCGAGATCACCTTGGTCTCGGAGGTGAACAGCATGATGGCGGCGGAGAGCTCGCGGATGACGCCGACGAAGATGAAGCACCAGGTCGCGATCACGCTGGTCCGCAAAAGTGGCGCGGTGATGTCGCGCAAGGTGCGCAGCCGGGTTGAGCCGAGAATCCGGCTGGCGTCCTCGAGGTCGGTATGCACGGAGCGGAACGCCGACTGCATCTGCTGATAGGCCGCCGGCAGCGCGATGGTCACGAAGGCGAGCAGCAGGATCCACAAGGTGCCGTAGAGCACCAGCGGCGGCCGCGCATAGCTCAGGAACAGGCCGACGCCCAGCACGATGCCGGGGATGGCGACCGGCGCGGTGGCCAGAAAGCCGAGCGTGCGGTAGCCCCTGATGGCACGCCGGGTCGTCACATAGGCGATCACCAGCGCCATGATGGTGCCGATGGTGGCGGAGGCGGTGCCGAGCAGGAAGGTATTCTTGACCGCGAGCTTGGTCGCGGACAGCTCGAAGAACACGAACTCGATGTTGTGCAGGGTGAAGTTGTTGAACCACACGAACGAGGTGGCGACCTTGGAGAAGGTGGCGTTGAGCAGCGCGCCATAGGGCAGGAATACCGGGCAGGTCAGCACCAGGAAGACGAAGGCGAGCGCCGCCCATTGCCAGCGGCCGAGCCTGATCAGGCGCGGATCACCCTGCTTGCCGCCCACGACCGAATAGCCGCGGCGGCCGAGGATGAAGTGCTCGGCGCGCAGCAGCGCCACGGTGAGGACCAGGAGCGGCAGCGAGGCCGCCGCCGCCAGCTCCGGCTTGGGCGGATAGTTGAACAGGCTCCAGATCTTGGTGGTCATGGTGTGGAAGCCGGCCGGGATCGCCAGGATCGCCGGCGAGCCGAACAGCGTCATGGCCTGCAGGAACGCCACCAACGCCCCGGCCAGCAAAGCAGGCATGGCTAGCGGGATGGTCACGCGCCGCGCCGTGGTCCAGGTGCGGCCGCCGAGGATCGAAGAGGCGTCCTCGAGGTCGCCGGGGATGCGGTCGAGCGCGTTCGCCAGCAGCACGAACACGTACGGGAAAGTGTAGCAGGAAATGACGAAGATCAGGCCGGGCAGCGAATAGATGTTGAAGAGGTATTCGTCCTGCGGCGCGCCGGTGACGGCGCGGTAGATCTTGTTGAGCAGCCCGCTGTTGGGCGCCGCCAGCAGTTCCCAGGCGATGGCGCCGAGGAACGGCGGCGTCACGAACGAGGCGGTCACCAGCGCGCGCACGGTGCGGCGCAGCGGCATGTCAGTGCGTGCCACCAGCCAGCCCATCGGCGCGGCGAAGGCGCAGCAGATCAGGCTCGAGGAGGTCGCCAGGATCACCGTGGTGACCAGCGGATCGACGAAGACCGGATCGGTCACCAGCGTCTTGAAATTGCCGAGCGTGAAGGCGCCGGTGCGATCGACGAAGCTGTAGTAGATGAGCCACGACATCGGCAGCACGATCAGCACGCAGAGCAGCACGGCGAACAAGATCAGGATCGGCCACGACAGATCGAGCTTGTTTGTGCGCGGGGCGACGTCCTCGGCCGGCAATGCAATGGTCATTCACTCACACCCCGAAATACTTCGAATAGCGCGCCTTGATTTCCTCGGCCTGAGCCTCGACCGCGGCCGGATCGTCCTTCATCACCTTGATCTCGGCAAACGGCTTGCGTCCCGGCTTCTCCTTGACCTGGGCATGGGCGGAATGCTGGGCGGCGAAGTCGATCAGGAGCTGCTGGCCTTCGCGCGAGAACAGGTAGCTCTGGAACAGCCGCGCTGCGTTGGGATTGGGCGCTCGCGCCAGCACGGCGTTCGGGCAATTGATCAGCGGCGAGCCCTCGGTCGGATAGACGATCTCGACCGGCTGGCCCTGCTCCTTCAGCAGCACCAGGTTGAAATCGTTGCCGTCGGCCATCACGGCGCGCTCGCCGAGCGCGAGCTTCTTCGGCGGGTCGACCGAGGACTGCACCTGCAGCACCTTCTGCTTGGCGAGCTTCTCGAAATAGCCCCAGCCGAGCTCGCGCGCGATCTGGAAGGTCGCGGTCATGATGGTGCCGCTGTAGCTCGGATGCGCCTTGACGATCTTGCCGGTCCATTTCGGCTCCAGCAGATCGACGAACGACCTCGGCGCGTCCTCGGGCTTGACCATGTTGGTGTTGTAGCCGAGCGAGGACACGTAGACGCGCGAGGTGGCGAACAAACCGTCGGGGTCGCGGTGCTCGGCCGGATAGAAGCGCGCCACCTCCTCCGGCACGAAGGCCGCGAGCCATTGGTTGCGCTTCCAGGCGATGAAATGGGCGGCGTCCGACGCATTGATCACGTCGGCGACGAAGATGTTGGCGGCATATTCCTGCGCCAGGCGCTGGAACTGGCGCTCGGAGCCGGTGCGCTCGATGCGCACCGCGATTCCTGGATACTTCGCCTCGAAGCCGCGCGCGACCCGCTCGGAGACCGGCAGGTCCATGGCGGCATACCAGACGACCTTGCCCTCCTTCTTCGCGGCCTCGATCAGCGCCGGGGTGACCGCCACCGGCTCCGGCGCCGCCGCCCGCACCCGCGCGGGCGCAGCCGCCAGGGCGGCGGTGGCCACGGAAGCCTTGAGAAGGTCGCGGCGGGAGAACCTCATCGGCGGCTACACCCGGAAAATCTGCGCGTAGCGCGTCTTGATCTCGTCGCCCAACTTCTCGACGCTCTCGGGGTCCTCTTTCATCAGCTTGATGTCGGCGAGCCGGCGGATGCCGGGCTTTTCCACGGTCTGCTTATGCGGCGAATACTGGCGGGCCCAATCGACCAGAACCTGCTGCGCCTCGCGCGAATGCATCCAGTTCTGGAACAGGCGCGCGGCGTTCGGATTGGGAGCGGCCTTGAACACCGCGCTCGGCCCGGCAGCGAGCGGGGTCCCCTCCTCCGGATAGACGATCTCGACCGGCTGGCCTTCCTCCTTGTTGCGGATGACCAGGTAGCCGGCGCCGTCGACCATCACGGCGCGTTCGCCGAGCGCGATCTTCTTCGGCGTGTCGGTCGCCGACTGCACCTGCATGACCCGCTGCTTGGCGAGCTTCTCGAAATACTCCCAGCCGAGCTCGCGCGCGGTCTGGAAGGTCGAGTTCATGATCGTGCCGCTGTAGGCCGGATGCGCCTTCACCAGCTTGCCCGCCCATTTCGGATCCAGCAGGTCGGCGAAGCTCTTCGGCGCCTCCTCCTTCTTCACCAGGTTGGTGTTGTAGGCGATCGGGGAGATCAGGATCCGCGTCGTGACGTGCAGGCCGTCCGGGTCGTAATAGGCCTTGTCGTAGTGCTGCGCCACCTCCTCCGGCAGGTAGGGCGCGAGCCAGCCGTTGCGCTTCCAGACGATGCAGTGCGCCTGGTCGGACGTGTTGACCACATCCACGCCACGGATGTTGCCGCCGTATTCCTGGTCGATGCGGGTGAAGATGCGCTCGGCGCCGGAGCGCTCCACGCGCACGGTGATGCCGGGATACTTGCCTTCGAAGGTCTTGCCCAGCCGCTCCGCGAACGCGAGATCCATGGCGGTGTAGAAGGCGAGCTTGCCCTCCTTCTTGGCGGCCTCGATCAGCGCGGGCGTGATCGCCGAGGTTTCCGGCGGCGCCGCGCGCAATGGCGATGCAAAAACGGTCGCCGCCAGCGCGGTACCGGCCTTGAGGACATCGCGCCTGGAGAAACGATGCTTGGTCATGGTCTCCTCCCGGTGGAGGCGAGCGTCACACCCCGAACAGCTTGCTGTAGCGGGCCTTGATCTGCTCGCTGTTCTTCTCGACGCCCGCCGGGTCGTCCTTCATCTTCTTGACCTCGGCGAACGGCTTGCGGCCGGGCTTCTCCTTGGTCTGCGGATGGAGCGAGCGCAGGCCCCCGGTGTCGATGATGAGCTGCTGCGCTTCCGGCGAGAAGCAGAAGCTCTGGAACAGCCGCGCCGCATTCGGGTTGGGCGCGTTCTTGAACAGCGCGTTGGGGCCAACGATCAGCGGCGAGCCCTCGGTCGCGTAGACGATCTCGACCGGGTTTCCCTTCTCCTTCTCCACGAACATGTTGTACTCGTTGCCGTCGGCCATGACAGCGCGCTCGCCGAGCGCGAGCTTCTTGGGCGGATCGGCCGAGGACTGCACCTGCAGCACGCGCTGCTTGGCGAGCTTCTCGAAATACTCCCAGCCGAGGTCGCGCGCCATCTGGAAGGTCGCGGTCATGATGGTGCCGCTGTAGCTCGGATGCGCCTTGACCATCTTGCCGGTCCATTTCGGATCGAGCAGCTCGGCGTAGCTCTTGGGCGCGTCCTCGGCCTTCACCATGTTGGTGTTGTAGCCGATCACGCAGACCCAGGCGCGGAAGCTGGCGAACGTGCCGTCCGGGTCCTTGTGCTCGTCCGGATAGTACTTGGCCACGTCCTCCGGCAGGTAGGGCTCGAGGATACCTTCACGCTTCCAGACGATGAAGTGCGCGGCATCGGACGAGTTGACCACGTCGACCGCATAGATGCGGCTGGCATATTCCTGGCCGATGCGCTGGAACACGCGCTCGGCGCCGGTGCGCTCGACCCGCACCGCGATGCCGGGATATTTCGCCTCGAACGCCTTCGCCACCTTCTCCGCGAGCGGCAGGTCCACCGAGGTGTAGTAGACGACCTTGCCCTCCTTCTTCGCGGCCTCGATCAGCTGCGGCGTGACCGGGCTCGCCGCCGGCGCCGCCGATACCACGGATGCGAACACGCTGGATGCCGCGACCGCGGTCGTGCCTTGGAGCACCTCGCGCCGGGAAAATGTCAGTTTCTTCATTGTCGTCTCCTCGCTGGATCTGTTGTTGTTCTTCTCGTTCTTCGCCCGGTGGGTCCCCTACCCGCTCAGCACGCGGCAACGGTCCGGCGGCAGATAGAGCCAGACCGAGGCGCCCTGCGGAATGTTCTCGGCCGCCGACGCCACCACGCGCAACTGGCTGCTGTCCGGCAGCTCCACCAGATAGTCGCGGCTGGCGCCGAGAAAGACCTGCCGCACCACGGTGCCCGGCACCACGTTTTCCGTGTTGTCGGGCTTGCTCGCCCACAGCCGCACCACGTGCTGGCGCACCGCCACCGCGCCCTCCGTGCCGGCGACGAGCTTGCCGCCGGTGCAGCGCAGCGTCGCGCCCGCGCATTCGAGGTGAGCCTCGTCGATCGCCTTGCCCTTGATCACGTTGCTCGAGCCGATGAAGCGGGCGACGAATTCCGAGCGCGGGCGGTCGTAGATGTCTTCCGGGGAGCCGGCCTGCTCGATCTTGCCCGCGTTCATGACCGCGATGACGTCGGCGGTGGTCATCGCCTCCGACTGGTCATGGGTGACATAGACGGTGGTGTAGCGGTATTCGTCGTGCAGCCGGCGCACCTCGAAGCGCATCTCCTCGCGCAGATTGGCGTCCAGGTTGGACAACGGCTCGTCGAGCAACAGCGTCTCCGGCTCGACGATCAGCGCGCGGGCGAGCGCGACGCGCTGCTGCTGACCGCCGGAGAGCTCGCCGGGGTAACGGTCGGCGAGCTCGCCGAGATGGGTGGTGTCGAGGATCGCCGCGAGCTTCTGTTTGATCGTCGCGCGGTCGATCTTGCGCAGCTCGAGCCCGTAGGCGACGTTCTCCGCCACCGTCATGTGCGGCCACAGCGCGTAGCTCTGGAAGATCATCGACATGTTGCGCCGCTCCGGCGGCACGGTACGCGCCGGCGAGGACACGAGCTGCTCGCCGACCCGGATCTCGCCCGCCGACGGCTCGACGAAGCCGGCGATGAGCCGCAGCGTCGTGGTCTTGCCGCAGCCGGACGGGCCGAGCAGGCAGACCAGCCGGCCATGCTCGATGGTGAGCGAGATGTCGTCGACGACCGGAAGATCGCCATAGCGCTTGGTCAGACTCCGCAATTCAACCGACGCCACGCCCGCCCTCCTCGACGCCCGGCCGGCTTCCCGGCCGCTGTCGTCCTGGCTATTGAAACACCAAACCGCTGCCCGGCATCCGCGACAGCTTGCCGCTTATGGAGCATTCTTCGGAAGTGGGTAGCGGTTTTCCGCAGAAAATACGACGGCCAACAAGGCCTATTTGCCCTTGAATGCCGGCTTGCGCTTCTCCATGAAGGCCCGCCGGCCCTCGATGAAATCCTCGCTGGCGAAGCACTGCTCTACCATTTCGGTGCAGCGCGCAAGGTTGCGCTTGGATTCGTCCTTCATCACCTCGCCGACGATGTACTTGACCGCCTTCACCGTGAGCGGCGCGTTGGCGGCGATGGTCTCGGCGTAGCTCTTGACGTAGCTCTCGAGTTCGGCCTGCGGAACCACGCGGTTGACGAGACCCATGGCGAGTGCCTCGGCGGTGTCGAACTGGCGCGCGGTGAAGAAGATCTCGCGCGTGAAGGCGGGGCCGACCACGTCGGCGAGCCGGCGCAGCCCGGCATAGGAGTAGCCCAGCCCGAGCTTGGCCGCCGGTACCGCGAAGCGCGAATTGTCGGAGCAGATGCGCAGGTCGCAGCAGACCGCGAGCCCGAGCCCGCCGCCGATGCAGTAGCCGCGGATCATGGCGATGGTCGGCTTGGGGAACTCCTGCACGCCGGCATAGGCCTTCTCGACCGTGGCGTTGTAGTGCTTGGTGGCATCCAGCGTCGCGCGCTCGCTCTCGAACTTCGAGATGTCGGCGCCGGAGACGAAGGCCTTGCCACCCGCGCCGGTGAGCACCACCACGCGCACCGAGTCGTCCTTGGCGAAATCCTCGAGGATCTTCGCGGTCGCCGCCCACATGTCCAGTGACACGGCGTTATGACGCTCGGGGTTGTTGAAGATCACGTAGCCGACCGGCCCCTCTTTGCGCGAGAGCATCTTGTCGGTCTTGTTCTCGGTCTTGGTGATGTCGTCCATCGTTCGTCCTCCGCGCGTGGTTCTCGCGCAATGTTATTCGTCAAACCGCCTTCGCCTGATGCAGCGCGGCGATCTCCTTCGCGCTGAAGCCGAACTCCTTGAGCACCGCATCGGTGTGCTCGCCGAGATCCGGGGTCGGCGCCACCAGCTTGCTCGGCGTGCGCGACAGCGTCATCGGCTGGCCGGCCATGCGCTGGTTCGACTTCCTGCTCTTCACCGGCTGCGCCATGTCGAGGTGGATGACCTGCGGGTCGGCATAGACCTGATCGACCGTGTAGATCGGTCCGCACGGCACGCCCGCCTTGTTGAAGCGCTCGACCCAGTCCGCGCTGGTGCGCTTGGGCGTGTGCGTGCCGATCAGATCGTTGAGCGCGTCGCGGTTCTTCGAGCGATCGGCGCCGCTCTTGTAGTCGGGATGATTGATCAGCTCCGGCGTCTCGAGCGTGTTGCAGAACCGCTCCCAGATCTTCTGCCCGGTGGCAGCGATGTTGATGTAGCCGTCCGCGGTCTTGAACACGCCGGTCGGAATGCTGGTGGGGTGGTTGTTGCCGGCCTGTTTGGGCACCTCGCCGCCGAGCAGCCAGCGCGAGCCCTGGAAGTCGAGCATGAAGATCTGCGCCTGCAGCAGCGAGGTGGCGATGTGCTGGCCCTTCTTCGACTTCTCGCGCTCGAGCAACGCGACGAAGATGCCCATGGCGCAGAACAGGCCGGCGCAGAGATCGGCGATCGGGATGCCGACGCGCACCGGTCCCTGCCCGGGCAGGCCGGTGATCGACATCAGCCCGCCCATGCCCTGCGCGATCTGGTCGAAGCCGGGACGGTCGGCATAGGGGCCAGTCTGGCCGAAGCCGGAAATGCTGCCGTAGATGATCTTCGGGTTGATCTTGACGAGATCCTTGTAGTCGATGCCGAGGCGGCGCTTCACGTCGGGGCGGAAATTCTCCACCACCACGTCGGCCTTCTTCACCATGCGCTTGAACGCGGCGAGCCCCTCCTTGGACTTCAGGTTCAAGGTCATGCTGCGCTTGTTGCGGTGCAGGTTCTGGAAGTCCGAGCCCTCGCGCGGCCCGCCCATGCCTTCGCCGGCCTCCGGATCGGGCGGTAACTCAATCTTGATGACATTGGCGCCCCAGTCCGCCAACTGCCGCACGCAGGTCGGGCCGGCACGGACCCGGGTCAGGTCGAGCACCGTGAAGCGTTCGAGCGCACGCGAGGCCAATGGCCGCGCAGACTTGCGAGAGGGCATGGTTTCGGCACCTATTGCGGTGTTTTCTCTTGTGAATTTCTTGCCCCGGTCGGGCACCGGGAGGCCCGACATTTGCCGATATCCTGCCTGATGTCTACCGCGGAACGCCTTTGAGCCGGCCCGGCGGCTTCCTATATGGTTGCCGGCAAGACCGGGGGGCGCCGCAGGATCGACAGGCCCAGGACGCCCGATGAACCTTCTCAATATGACCAAGCTGAACCGCCTGCTTCTGGCGGTCATGGTGGCTGGCGCGGCAACGCTGGCCAGCGCACAGGAGCACACACAGGAGCGTGCGCGCCGGCCGCTTGCCCAGGCGACCGAGCAGCGCCAAGGCGAGCAGCAACGCCAAGGCGAACAGCGCCCGGGCGAGCGGCGCGAGAGCGTGCTGAGGCTCCTGCCGGCGGACTCCGTCACCGAGCACAGCGTCGATCTCCCGGCCGGCCGGCTCGCCTATACCGCGACCGCCGGCACGCTCTCCCTGTTCGACCAGTCGGGCGAGCGCTCGGCCGCGATCTACTACACCGCCTATGTCGCGAAGAACGCTGAGGCCGCGAGCCGACCCGTCACCTTCGCGTTCAACGGCGGACCCGGCGCGGCGTCGGCCTTTCTCACGCTGGGCCTGGTGGGTCCGCGGATTGCCGAGTTCGTCGGCAACGACCCCGCCGCCACGCGGCTCAAGGACAACCCGCAGACCTGGCTCGCCTTCACCGACCTGGTGATGATCGACCCGGTCGGCACCGGCTGGAGCCGGCCGGCCAAGCCCGACGGCGCCAACGCGTTCTACGGCGTGCGCAGCGACGCGCAGTCGCTCGCCAAGGCGGTCGCGCTCTATCTGTCGAAGAACGGCCGCAGCGCGTCGCCGAAATACCTGCTGGGCGAGAGCTATGGCGGCTTCCGCTCAGCCAAGGTGGCGCAGACGCTGCAACGCGAGCAGGGCATCGCGGTCAACGGCATCGTCATGGTGTCGCCGCTGATCGAGGGCAGCCTGATCTTCGGCGGCACGCGCTTCGCGCTGGGCGCGGCGCTGCAATTGCCGTCGCTGGCGGCGGCCGAGCTCGAACGCAAGGGCGCGTTCAGCAAGGAGGCGCAGGCGGAGGCCGAGCGCTTCGCCCTGACCGACTATCTCACGACGCTCGCCGGGCCGCCGCCCAAGGGCGACGCGGCGCGCGACTTCTATGCCCGGGTGGCGCAGATCAGCGGGCTCCCCGAGCCGATCGTGACGCGCGCGCGCGGCTTCATCCGCGACGCCTACGTCAAGCATCTGCGCTCGGCCGAAGGCAAGATCGTCAGCCGCTACGACGCGACCTTCGCGGTCGCCGATCCGTTCCCGGAGCAGGAGACCGCACGCGGTCCCGATCCGCTGCTCGACGGGCTCACCCGCGGCTATGCCAGCGCCTACGCCACCCACGCCCGCGACGAGCTCGGCTTCAAGACCGAGATGACCTACATCCTCCTGGCATCCGACATATCGGGCAAATGGGACTGGGAGGGCGGACGCGGCGGCGCCAGCGCCAGCGACGACATCCGCGAGCTGCTCTCGCTCATCCCGTCGTTCCGCCTCATGGTCGTGCACGGCTACAGCGACATGGTGACGCCATATGCGGCGAGCCGCTACGTGCTCGACCACCTGCCGCCGATCGGCGATCCCTCGCGCACGCAGCTCAAGCTCTACCGCGGCGGGCACATGTTCTACATCGACCAGGATTCGCGCAAAGCCTTCAGCGCGGACGCCAAGGCCTTCTACCAATCGACGCAATGACGACAGCAGACCCGCGCGACCAGTTCATCCCGGTCCGCAAGGCCGACCTGCTCGACGCGCTGGTCGGACAGGTGCCGTTGCGCGGCGCAGAGGAGTGCGAGGGGTTCCGGCAGGTCTGCCGCTTCCTGGCGGCGATCTATCACCACGAATATTTCGCTGAGCTGGAACGGCTGCGCCACGACTACTTCTACTTCAACCCCGAGCTCGACCCGCATGCGCGTTTCGATCGGGCGACGGCGGAGACCGCCTATACCGAGCTCATGGAGTCGTTTGCGGCGGTGCTCAAGGGCGCCAATTTCGTCGAGCTGCCGCATGCCGAGATCGAGCAGGCCCACCGCAGCCGCGCCATGCTGCGCGTCACGCTCGAGGTCGCGCTCGAGGACTTTCGCGACGTTCGCTTCTTCCGCCGCGGTCACCACCAGGACTCGATCGAGATCGAGAGCTGGTTCGGCCTGCGCAAGCAGCGCCACGACATCACGGTCTATGACGACGTCATCCTGTTCGTCGCCATGAAGCCGGACATCGACATCAAGTCGAAGCGCGAGCGCAAGCGGCTGGCGCAGCGCCGGATCCGGCCGGGCTCGGTGCTGATCAAGTATTTCCGCAACATCGCGAGCAAGGACCTCAATGCCTTGTTTCCGAACGTGCGCGTAGTGATGGGGACGTTCGACAAGCTCGTGCTCAGCGTTCCGGCGCTCGCCGGCGCGGTGCCGATTCTCGTCAACCTCGCCTCCACCGTGACCGTGCTCTTCCTCGTCATCGGCTTCTATCTCGGGATCGTGGCGTCGGTGGAGCACGACCATCTCAAGACCGCGTTTGCGGCCATGAGCGGGCTGGTCGCGCTCGGCGGCTTCGTGATGCGGCAGTGGCTGCGCTATCAGCGCCAGTCGCTGAAGTATCAGAAGGAGCTCACCGACAACATCTACTTCCGCAACATCAACAACAACGCCGGCATCTTCGACTACATGATCGGCGCGGCCGAGGAGCAGGAGTGCAAGGAGGCGTTCCTCGCCTATTACTTCCTGCTCACAGCGCCGGCACCGCCCACGCAGGAAGAGCTCGAGACCCGCATCGAGCTCTGGCTGAAGGACACTTTCAGCGTCGACGTCGCGTTCGAGGTCGACGACGCGCTCGCCAAGCTCGACCGCCTGGGCCTGCTCCGGCGCAGCGGCGAGCGGCTCGCGGTGCCGCCGCCGGCGCAGGCGTTGGTGCGGCTCGACCAGGTGTGGGGCGACTATTTCCAGTTCGAGGTGCCGTCGCCGGCAACCGCGGCGGAGGGGTGACAGCGTGAAGTTCGAGGCCGCACCGTAGGGTGGGCAACGTCAGGCCGTTCCTTCGAACTCCAGTACGTCGAAGCCGACGTGGCGGTCGACCACATAGATGAGGCCGCGCGCGTCGAGCGCCACGTCGTTGCTCTGCGGCGCGGACTTGCCCGCGACCGGCTCCGGGATGAAATGGCCGATCTCGCGCGGGCTCAGCGGATCGGCGACGTCGACGATCCGCAGGCCGCCGCCGAACCAGACCGCGTAGACGATGGTGCCCGTCATCCGCTCGCAGAACTGGTGCGCGCCGAAGCGCGCGCCAGGCGTTCGGCTGAAGGGAGAATCCAGCTCGCTCACCTGGAACTGGCCGAGCGGCTTGATGTTGCCGAGATCGCTGACGTCGAACGTCAGGATGCAGGCATGCGCGCGGCCGCGCCGCGCCTCCTCCTCGCTCGCGCTCTGCGCCTGGTCCTCCTCGTCGATGGCGAGCGCGATGCGGCGGCCGCCGATGCGGCCGGGCACCGGCATCACCGTATGCGTCGGTTCCGGAAACAGCGGATGGTAGTTGTAGCTGCCAGCGGTCTTCGGCTTTCCGAGATCGGACACGTCGACCACGTTGAAGCCGCCGTGCCAGCAGCTCGCCCACATTTCATTTCCGAAACGCAGCGCATGGTGGAGGCGATGCCGCCGCCCCGACCAGGTCGGCGTCTCGCCGCCGGCGAAATGCTGCCCCGGCATCCACCAGCGTCCGACCTCGGACGGCTTGCGCGGATCGCTCATGTCGTAGATGACGAGGATGTTGCCGACATAGCCCTGCATCTCGGTCGAGATGTAGGCGTAGCGCTCGTCCATGTCGAAGCGGTGCACGCCGATGCCGCCGGTTTTCTGATAGTGGATCGGCTTGGGCTGCGCGGGGTTCGCGACGTCGTAGACCTTGAAGCCGCCGTTGTGATAGCCGCGCTGTTCGAATGCCTCGAGCGCCTGCAAGTCGTTTTCGGTCACGCTCATCTTGGCGGCGATCTCCGCGCGCGTCGGCTCGCGTCCGAGCGCCTCGGTCAGCGCCCGCCGTGCCGCCGGCAGCTGCTCGGCGCGCCGCCCGATCTTGCTCATGTTGCGCTCGTGATTGACGATCAGGATATCGCCGGCAACGCGCGCCTTGTGGCTATGGGAGCCGGGATCATCGAGCGTGATGGTGGCGACCACGCGCGGCTGCCGCGGATCGGAGATGTCGACGATCGAGGTGCCGAGCTGATCCGCGTTCGGGATGTGCCCGACATAAGCGTGCGTGCCCACGACCGCGACCTGGCCGGCGCCGGCGAGATGGAGATGGCCGAGGCGGCGGACCTTACGGGCGAGAGGTGCGGTTGTTCGTTCGGGTTTGTTCATGTGGTCCAGCGAGTAGCGAATAGCGAGTAGCGAATAGTAAAGCGACGGCAGTCCATTCGCTATTCGCTACTCGCTATTCGCTCCTTTCCTTTTCAATCGAGCTTGGCGCCCGACGCCTTGATGATGGCGGTCCATTTCGGGATTTCGGACTTGATGTAGGCAGCGAAATCCTCCGGCGTGCCGCTGATGATATCGACGCCGAGATCGCCCAGCGACTTTTTCACGCCCGCGTCCTCGAGCGTGGTCGCCAGCGCACGATGCAGCGTCGCCACGATCTCCTTGGGCGTGCGCGCCGGCACCACCAGGCCGTGCCAGGTGGTGGCGTCGAAGCCCTTGATGCCGAGCTCGTCGATGGTCGGGATCTCGGGCATGACCGCGGTGCGTTTGAGGGTGGCGACCCCGAGCGCGCGCACCTTGCCGTCGCGGATGTGCGGTACCACCGACGAGGCGGTGGCGAACATCATCTGCACGTGGCCGGCGATCACGTCCTGCAGCGCGGGCGCCGCGCCTTTGTAGGGCACGTGTACGAGGTCGATCTTCGCCTCGGCCTTGAACAGCTCGCCGGCGAGGTGGGCAGCGAGGCCGTGGCCGGACGAGGCGAAATTGAGCTGGCCGGGCTTCGCCTTGGCGAGCGCGATCAGCTCGGCCATCGACTTGGCCGGCAAGTCCGGGTTCACCACCAGGATATTGGCCTGCGAGCCGATCATGCCGATCGGCGCGAAGTCCGCTTCCGGGTCGAAGTTGATCTTCTTGTAGAGCGCGGCATTGGTGGCGAGGATGCTGTTGTTGCCGTTGAGCAGCGTGTAGCCGTCGGGGACGGCATGGGCGACGGCATCGGCGGCCACGTTGCCGCCCGCGCCCGGCCGGTTGTCGATCACGAACGGCTGTCCCAGGACCTGCTCCAGCTTGCGGGCGAGGATGCGCGACAGCACGTCGCTCGCCCCGCCGGGCGGGAAGGCGACTACCAGCGTCACCGGCCGCGTCGGATAGTCCGCCGCTGGCGCCGCCGAAGCGAACGGCAGCAGGACCAGGAATGCCAGGGCTAACGACGCTTTTCGGAGCAATTTGTCCTCCCCTGATCCTTGTTATCGGCAATAGGCCGCCGTTTCATAAGCAATCGAGCATAGCCGCGATCGGCCGCCGATAGTATCGGCCGCCCCGCACGGGCGATATGGCGCGTTGCCGCGGCGCAACATTTGCCGGCGGTCGCCGCCGACGGACGAATGCGAGCTTGGATGTACAGACGCAAAGTGGTTAATTCAGCCGACCGAGTACCGCGGAAGGGGGTGATACCGTGGTCGGCGTGTTGTTCGTAGGCGTTTTTCTGGCAGTTTGTTTCGCGTATGCCTGTACCGAATTCGTGATGACGCAGTGTGACGTCCGTCGGCGCGTGATGACGGGCGACAGCGGGCTGCCGTTGATTCTGGCGGTCAACCTTTTCTGCCTGCTCGTGCTCTGGGCCGGCGCCGCAATCCTGGTCGCGATCAGCGGCCAAGCTCTTTACCTGCATGTGACCATCATCGCCATCGGCGCGCAGGCAATCTGGCTGGGCGAGCATCTCTGGTTCTACCGCCGCGACCATCTGCGCGTACGGTACGAGAACTGACGATACCAGAACTGACTTTAAGTTTGACGCGTTTTCTACCGCGAACCGGAAGTCCACTTCGCGGGAAAACGCTACGTCAGACGAACTGCACCGCGATGCCGCCGAGCGCGCCGAAGTCGGCGTGCAGGGTGTCGCCTTTTTGCGCGAACACCACCCGCGTGAACGAGCCCGCCAGCACCAGATGGCCGGGCTCGAGCGTGACGCCGTGCGAGCCCAGCTTGTTGGCGAGCCAGGCGACGCCGAGCGCGGGATGGCCGAGCACGCCGGCGGCGACGCCGGTCTCCTCGATCTCGGAATTCTTGTACATGATGCCGCCGACCCAGCGCAGGTCCACGTCCATTGGCCCGACCGGCCGGCCGCCGATCACGATGCCGGCGGCGGCGCCGTTGTCCGCCACGGTGTCGAAGATCTTGCGCTGGTCCTGGATGCGCGCATCGACGATCTCGATCGCCGGCACGACGTATTCGGTGGCGCGCAACACCTCGGCCAGGCCCACGCCGGGGCCCTTCAGCGGCTTGCCCATGATGAAGGCGAGCTCGATCTCGACCCGCGGCCGGCAGTAGTTCGCGTGCGGAATCTTGGCGCCGTCAGCGATCATCATGTCGTCGAGCAGGTGCCCGTAGTCCGGTTCGTCGATCTGCGACGAGCGCTGCATGGCCTTGGAGGTGAGCCCGACCTTGTGGCCGATCAGCTTGGCGCCGGCCGCGATCTTGCGCTTCGCCACCTCGGTGGAGATCGCGTAGGAATCCTCGATGGCGATGTTCGGCCAGGTGGTGGAGAGCTGGACCGCCTGCTTGCGCTCCTTCTCCGCGGCCATGAGGATGTCGGCGGCTTTCTTGCGGTCGGCGTCGGACAGCATGCTGGTTTCCTCTCCTCTTCGACGGCTCTAGTGCGGTGGCTCTGACGTTCCGATCAGTCTCGCAGCACGCTTGTCATCGGAACGTCAGAGCCAAAACCGCACTAGAACCATAAACTTTGCTAGTGTCCCTTTGTTTCCGACGTTCGCAAAAGTGCGTGCTGCAAAGTGATGCGAACGTCGGAAACGGGACACTAGTCTACCGCGAAACGACCCGCCGCAAAGGGTCACGTACCGGGAGGAGGTCTGCCATGTGCAGCGCATGCACGACGTCCGCGCTATTCAAGTGCGATACCGCCTCGCCCTCCCGCCGCACATTGCTCAAATCGGGCGCGGCGGCGGTTGCCGGCGCAACCGTGACTTCGATGCTCCCAGCAACAAGCGTTGCCCAGGGCGCGGGCCCGCTTGCTCGCATACAGGGCGAGCGGCGCATCCTGCTCAAGGGCGGCGTGGTGCTCACGCTCGACCGCCAGATCGGCGATTTCGCCCGCGCCGACGTGCTGATCGAGGACGGCAAGATCCGCGAAGTGCGGCCGGACATCGCGATCGCGGACGACGCGGCCGCGGTGATCGACGCAACCAACCGTATCGTGCTGCCGGGATTCATCGACACTCACCACCACTTCTATCAGGGCCTGTTGCGCAACATCCTGACCAACGGACTGCTCAATCCGGACTATAGCCGCGACATCGGCAACACCCTCACCCCGGCCTACGCGCCGGTCGATGTCCATGCCGGGGTGCTGATCACGGCGCTCGGCATGATCGATATGGGCACCACCACCGCGGTCGACACCTCGCAGGTCTCGCATACGCCCGAGCACAGCGACGCCTGCATCCGTGCGCTCAAGGAGTCCGGCATCCGCGCGGTCTACGCCTATTGGCGCGGCAGCGGCCCCGACGTCCAGTACCCGCAGGACATCGTCCGGCTGCGGCAAACCTATTTCAGCTCGCAGGATCAGCTGCTCACGCTCGCGATGGGCGCGAGCCTCGATGCCAAGATCTTTGCCTATGCGCGCGAGGTCGGCGTGCGCACCGTCTCGCACGGCGTCAACAGCAATACCGAGCGCACGCTGATTGAGCTCGGCCGCGCCGGGCTGCTGCGGCCGGGCGACGAATACATCCACTGCACCCATCTGAGCGATGCGGCCTGGCGCCTGCTCAAGGACACCGGCGCGCTGATTTCCATCGCCGCCCCGATCGAGATGGCGATGGGCCACGGCATGCCGCCCATTCAGGACGCGCTCGACCACGGCATCCGGCCGTCGCTCAGCTCCGACGTCGACGCCACCATGGCGCAGGACCCTTTCACCCTCATGCGCTCGGCCTTCACGCTGCAGCGACTTCTGCTGCTACAGCGTGCCCGCAACGGCGAGCAGAACCTGGCGCCGCTCCTGACCTGCCGCGATGTGCTCGAGTTCGCCACCATCGAGGGCGCGCGCTGCGCCGGGCTCGAGCACAAGGTCGGCACGCTCACGCCGGGGAAGGACGCCGACATCGTCATGCTCGCCGCCGATCGGCTCAATGTCTGGCCACTCAACAATGCCCCCGGCGCGGTCGTGAACGTCATGAATCCCGGGCATGTCGATACCGTCTTCATCGCCGGCAAGGTGAAGAAGTGGCGCGGCAACCTGGTGGGCGTCGATGTGCCGCGCGTGCTGCGCCAGGCCGCCGAGGCGCGCGACGCCGTGCTGCGCCGCGCGGGCTTTCCGATGAACCTTTTGGGCTGATGGGAACCGCGGTTCCGCCGGCCTCGCAGGAAACGGCGAAACCTGGCTGGCCGTTGCATCCATGCGGCGGCGGCCCCCGTATCTCGAGCAAGGCGCAAGCCCGGAGGTCTTCGCGGGGAAGACCCACATGAAAAAGGAGATCGAAAATGCATCCGGTATTGAAAAGCCTGGCCGCCATCGTCCTGCTCGGGTCCGCCGTGCCGCTCGCGGTGCAGGCGCAGATCCGCCCGGACATGGCCGACTGGACCACGTTCTATGTCCCGGATTTCGGCACGCAGATCGAATATCCGGCCGCCATCTTCGCGAAGGATGAGGGGAACTCGGAGAAGGGCATCGGGCGGCGCTTCAGCACCAACGACGGCAGCGCGAATCTTACCATCTACTCGCGTGCCAACGACGCGCGGGAGACGCCGGCCTCGTATCTGCGCGAGAACCTGCGGGTCTCACGCTCGACCTTGGACTACGAGCGGGTCACGCCCACCTTCTTTGCGATCTCCTCGGTGCGCCAAGGCATGATCTTCTACAGCCGCTGCAATTTCTCGACGGATGCCGGGGGCGCGATTCATTGCTTCGATCTGGTCTATCCGCAACAGGCGAAGCGGGCTTACGACTACGTCGTGACCCGCGTCAGCCGGTCGCTGCGCCCGCTCGAGAGCTCGCAGAGCGCCACGCGCGGCTCGTGAAGCCCTCGACATTGACCGCGCGGGCGCGCGGTGGAGCACCAACGTGAAAGGCCCCGGATGGCGACATCCGGGGCCTCTTTAGTTCGTCGTCCGGCCGCGGCGAATCACATTCCCGGCGCGTATTTTAATGTCCACCGATTCGCGGGATGCGCTCAGACCGATTTTTCCGACTGCGGCCGGGATTGCCGCGGGCGACCCCGTGCGCCCGCCCGGCCATCAGGAGCCAAGGGGGGCTGCCGCCGGCGGGGCCGATGGAATCATCGCAAAATTCCGCCCCTCCGCCCCGAATCGACCGCTTAAAACCTCCGGATACCGCCCCTCCGGACCGCGCTATTGCTCGACAAGACAAGTCGAGGATGTGCTCTGCCGGCCACAGTAATTTGGATCGATCGGGGCTATGAT
>Ga0126382_10000077_pt1 | contig 32358 bp, 21 predicted proteins | sample PanSoiMetPlot_30_FD_92548 | JGI IMG/M metagenome (GOLD analysis project Ga0126382, IMG submission 92548) | Tropical forest soil microbial communities from Panama - MetaG Plot_30 | ecosystem: Environmental > Terrestrial > Soil > Tropical forest > Bulk soil | place: Panama | collected 2016-02-17
TCAGGCAAAGGCTTCGTCGGTATCCACAGCGCGACGGACACCTTCTACAAGTGGCCCGAGTATGGCGAGTTGATAGGCGGATATTTCGACGGTCATCCCTGGCATCAGGATGTAACAGTCAAAGTTGAAGACAATCATCATCCTGCAACTCGGCATCTCGAGAAATCATTTAAGATCAAGGATGAGATTTATCAGATGAAGAACTTCTCGCGGGATCGAGTGAATGTGCTGATGAGTCTCGATACGACTTCTGTAGATCTAACGTTGCCGACAGTCCATCGCACAGATAAAGACTTTGCACTCGCATGGTATCGCGAGTACGGGAAGGGCCGCGCGTTCTATACCGCCCTGGGACACCGAGCCGAGGTCTGGCAGGATGCGAGATTCCAGAAACACTTAATTGGCGCGCTTCGCTGGGTTACGCGTCAGTAAGATCTAATAGCTCAGCTCGCCTTTGTAAACCATCTTATCCACTTTGAAGCTTACAAGCAGCTTCTGTCGGTTACTTTGTCCTCCCGCACTGCGGTCAACCAATGGAATCTCAAACTCGAACCGAATATCTTTGTCGCCTTGGGCGATCACTGGTTTACCATTGACCTCGCGAGGAAAAACAAACTTGGCGCCGGTCCCATCCGAACTGGGAGGAAAGTACTCGCGCAAAGGAACTCTCCCGAGTCCCTGGCTGATCAGATAAGCATCCTGCTTAATCGAATCCGTTCGGGCATTGGCTAGGAACTGTCTCATTTCGCGATTGGCGTCCTGGTCATTAGAAGCGAACTCCAGAGCGACTATCACCTGGCTGTTTACATCAAGGTTTAGCGCACGCTTGAAGCGTGAATCGAACTCCACGCGCTGCTGTGGTGTCATGTCGTCGTACTTGTTAAGTAACTGCATCATCCGTACGTAAGCTTCTCGGACCGGGCGCGCGGAGAAGAAGCGCACGGTAAACTTGTTGAAAATCTCTCTCTCTCCTTTAAGTCCCGCATCACGCCCGACCAGAGGCGTACTCAACGTTTGATTCCGCGCCCACGGTGACTCGTTAATCATTATGCTGACCTGTTTTGAGTTCCATTTTTCGAAAGGCGCAGTCCAGAAATCCTGACCGAACAAAACGGTTGAGTTAAGAACTATGAGGAGAGCGCCAAGACATGGTTTTTTATAAGCGCGCATGAAAGCCTCCGGCCTAATATTTCAGCAGTTTAGTGTGACTCTGATTATAATGATCTTAGCACGACAGGCCTCAGCCTAGAACCACGCATTGTCACAAGCGACTGAAGCTTTTGAACTAATATTTTACTTGATACAATGGCGAAACTAAATCCGATCAGTTGAGTAAAAAAGCATGTTGTCTGCGAGCTATTGGGCGCATATGTGGAGAGCCTTAGGTTGCGCGGTTCTTATCATAATAAGTCTATTTATAGCCAACGAAGCCGTTTACAGCAGGCAAACCACAAGTCAAACCGTTCAACTAAAGGAAGCAGCGCGGTACTTAAAGGAAGGTGAGTTCGATAAAGCCGAGCAGTTACTCCAAACGCTATCAAAAACTAAGGCACTTCCGGAGGCTTTCGAGATGCTTGGTTTGCTGCGAGTCAAGCAGCAACGACTCAAAGAAGCAGAGTCGTTTTTCCAAAGCGCTATTCGTCTCAATCCGCGACTCGCCAACGCCTATGTCAACCTCGGCTATTTATATAAGCAAACTAATCAACCAGAGCTTTCGCTTAGGAACTTTCAAACTGCTGCGACGCTTCTTTCTAACAATTCAGAGCCTCTTTTTAACATTGCTTTGCTGCTTGCTGACAGCCGTCAATTCGATAAGGCAATTCAAGTGCTCGAGGCGATACGAATCAACGCTCGGCCAGACGATTATTGGGATTTACTCTCACGCTTATATCTAAGCGCTGGTAATTTCCCGAAAGCCGAAGATAGTCTTCGCAAGGTCTTAGCACGTAAACCGGATTCGATTTCTACTCTTCGTCAGCTTTCCGGTGTTGCGCTCAAGCTTAATGAACCTCAACGTGCGTGGCAGTACCTGGGTGATGCAGTGCGATTGGCTCCTAACTCCCCTGATCTGCTTTATGAGTTTGCGCAGCTCAGCCTAAGAAATAATCTGGGTCAGGAGGCCGTAATCGCGACACGAAAGGCTCTCTTTTTGGAACCCGACCGCCACGACTTCTTGCTGTTCCTGGGGAACGCGTTGTTAAACACCGCGAGTTTCCACGATGCGCTCACTTATCTCAATCAATACGTGCGTCTCAAGCCGGACGATGCTTCAGGACAGCTGTCTCTTGGATGGGCACTGTATCTCGAGAAGGATTTTGACGGCGCTCGCAAGCATCTGGAGGAGTGCCTGCGGTTGAGTCCAGACCTTATAGATGCTTACTACCATCTTGGGATGATTGCATATGAAACCGGCGATCGGACTCACGCGCGGGATTTTTTCACCAAAGTAGTCGATCGTAAATCCGACCACGCGAGCGCACTTTTAGGGTTGGGCATGATTTACTCGTCCGAACAGCAATATGAGAGGGCGCGGTTATCGTTTGAGGCTTCGGCCCGGGCTAACGGCGATGAGCCCAAGGTCCATTACCAACTGGCCCAGGTTTATAGCCGATTGGGTAATCAAGATGCGGCTCGTCGAGAACAGGGCCTCTATGCCGGAGCACAGAAAAGAGTAGAGGAGAGAAAAAAGCTAAGCCAAAGCTTACCCTTTTCAGCCGCTGCTATAGATCGCTCGAAACCCAATCAACATTGAACTGCTTTCATGAAACCAGTTTTTACGCTAGCCGCAATTCTCACTGCCGTGCTGCCGTATTTGCCGCCTAAGACTCAGGCAGGTCCGGAATTCGTACGCTTTGTAGACGTCACTCAGGCCAGCGGCGTTCGGTTTAAGCACAATACAGCGCCTGAAAAGAAATACATCGTAGAATCGATGAGTGGAGGCGTAGCCTTATTTGATTACGATAACGATGGCTGGTTGGACATCTACCTTACGAACTCTCTTACCGTTGATACCGCTAACGACGCAAAGAACTCCCGCAGCGCACTATATCGCAACAATCGCGATGGCACTTTCACCGACGTTACCGACAGATCGGGGCTGGGGTATCCGGGTTGGGCAATGGGTATAGCAACCGCTGACTACGATGGTGACGGATGGATCGACGTTTACATAACTTGTCTGGGTCCAAACCATCTTTACCATAACAACGGTGATGGTACATTCACCGATGTCACTCAAAAGGCGGGTGTTGACGATACTCGATGGTCAACTGGGGCAGCGTTTGGTGATTACGACAACGATGGCAATGTCGATTTGTTTGTCGCAAACTATGTTGATTTTCGGATCAAAGACTTGCCTGAATTCGGCAAAGGTAAGTTCTGCCAGTTCCGCGGGGTACCGGTTCAATGCGGTCCCCGTGGACTCCCGGGAGCCGGTGACTCGCTTTTTCACAACAACGGAGATGGGACGTTCACTGAGGTGTCGAAGAAGGCTGGCGTATCAGACCTAGATGGCCGATTTGGGATGAGTGCGCTGTGGACCGATCTTGACGGTGACGGATGGATGGATCTCTACGTCGCCAACGACTCGGGCCCGAATTTCCTGTATAAGAACAACCGTAACGGGACATTCAACGAAATCGGTCTGCTATCTGGCTGTGCTGTCGGAGAGGACGGCAACGAACAGGGCTCAATGGGGCTTGCCATAGGAGATTACAATCATGATGGATTGCTGGACATCTTCGTGACAAACTTCTCCGATGAGTACAACACTTTGTACCGTCAGGAAAAGGGGATGTTTTTTTCCGATGTCTCTTTTGCCTCAAAGCTAGCTCAAGTCAGCATCCCGTATGTAGGCTGGGCCACCGATTTTATAGACTTCGATAATGACGGATGGGTAGACCTTATGGTGGTAAACGGTCACGTGTACCCTCAGGTCGACAACATAAGCGTAGGTATAACGTATGCCCAGCGCATTCTCTTGTTTCATAACGAACACAATGGCACCTTTTCGGAGGTTGCAGCAAACTGCGGCGATGCATTGACAGCCCGACGCGTGAGCCGCGGAGCGGCTTTCGGTGACATTGATAACGACGGCGATGTTGATGTGGTGATAAACAATCTCGACGGTTCTCCAGTAGTATTAAGAAACGAGGGCGGCAATAAAAACAACTGGATAAATATCAAGACCATAGGCTCAAAGAGAAATCGTGAGGCGCTGGGAGCACAGGTCACAGTCAAGGCCGACGACCTCGTACAAGTCAAAGAGGTCTATAGCGGAGGGTCGTATATCTCGCAAAATGATACTCGACTTCATTTTGGTCTCGGTAAGAAAACGAAGATTGATTTGATTGAGGTTCGATGGCCCGCTGGCAAGACAGAAGCATTTCGAGACGTGCCTGTAAACCAATTCGTAGTAATCCAAGAGGGCAAAGGTTTGTCAAAGGCGATAACAACGTCATCCCCACAGAGTAATAAGTAATAGACCTAGAGTTGCCCGAGCGGAGCAATCCCCGAAGAGCAATTGTATGGACACTCTGATGCGGTAGCTGCAGTCATTACGGAGGTTCGAACATGCGAAACGTACTAATTCTTGTAACAGCCCCGGCGCTGTCGGTCCTCTTGTTCATAAACATCCATTATCAGACTTTTGCTCAGCAGGAGAAATCGGACGCAATCAAGCTTCGTTCCACGGAAGTCTTAGTGGATGCAGTGGTCGTTGATCGCAAGAATCGGCTTGTTACCGATCTATCTCCGCGAGACTTCCAGGTCTATGAGGACGGCGTGCTGCAGGAGGTCACTTCTTTTCGCGTCGTACGGGGCGCCAATTCAGAGTCATTGCGCGAGGGCACCGCTACCGCGAATGTACAGCCAACACGCGATGACGCAAAACCTGCTGTACCTCGAGAGATGCCACCCAATCTGACAATAGTTTTGCTGGATTACTCCACCACGCAGTTTGAACATCAAAAGCTGATTCAGAGTGCTTCAATAAAATACGTGGAGCAGAAGTTACAACCACGTGATCTGATGGCGGTATTCGTTTTAGGTTCGGGTCTGCGGCTTTTAACCGATTTCACCAACGATAAAGCGAAGCTAATCGAGGCGCTGAAAAAGACGGATCTCACCGGCTCGGCGCTGGCGTATGATCGCTCAAATTCAAATGTCGTTATCCGTGCCGGCCAAGCTCCGGGCGTGCAGTTTCAGGAGAACACGTATGGAGCCACCCCGTCGGGGCAGAGTGCGGCGGCACAGGCTGCAGAGTTCGCGAATAGATTTGCCGGATTGGGAGCCGCAATCATAGCTCAGCATCTTGGGTCACTTGAGGTCGCTATGCGTTCTGGTATGGATCGCAGGCAAAGTCTCGGCGTAATCTCTGCCATACGCGCCATTGCGGCGGGCGTGAAAGGAATCGAAGGCCGCAAAACGCTGCTGTTATTCTCCGAAGGATTCGTAGTAGGACCCTCCACTGAAGAAGACCTTTATGCAGTGGCTGGCGTTGCGAACCGAGCTCAGTTGGCCATCTATAGCATTGAGTCTCAGGGGCTGCTGGCCAGAGACCTGAGGGGAGACCTGGTCCCACGTGACGATCTCACGAGCGCCATTTCGAACACATCAACCAACAAGATACCAAGGGGAGGCGAAACAGGGTTTGATCGCGCACGGCAGGCGGGCCAGGATCTGCCCGAAAGCGCTCTGCGTTACATCGCCAACGCTACTGGAGGGTTTCTGATCAGAAATACCAATGATCTAAGCGTCGGTCTCGATCGCGTGGACCAGGAAATGAGAAGCTACTATCTCCTTTCATACCGCTCGCAGAACGAAAAAATGGACGGACGTTTTAGGCAGATCCGGGTGTCCGTAAATAAGCCGGATCTGTCCGTTCGAGCGCGCAACGGCTACTATGCGATGCCCGCAGGACTCGAGCTTTTGACGCCACCTGAGTTTCAGCTTATAGAGCAATCTCGAAAGGGCGATTCTGCGACCAAAATACCTGTGTTCATGCGGGTTGGCGGCTTTCAGGAAGGCAAAGAACAGTACCGCGTTCCGGTGATTCTTGAGATTCCATCCAAATCTCTCCGATTTGAAGTCAATCAGGGGAAACGTTCGGCTCGCCTCGTGATTTTGGGGCTGGTTCGTGACCGCGCGGGCGCTCTAGTCAAGCGGTTTGGCGGCCCCGTGCAGGTGGAAGTCACCGAATCCGAATTCGGTGTTTTGAAAGCAGGAAGCGTTAGCTTTGTAAATCATATTCGAGTCCCCGCCGGGGCCGATTATTCGTTCGAAGTATACGTTAAGGATTCGGCGTCGGGAATGGTCGCGAGTAGTCAAAAGACGTTACATCTTCAGCAGACAGATCCTGTTCTAGCCATAAGCGAAGTCCTGCTAGCCGCCGAGGTCGACAAACCTTCAGCCCTTGATGACCAATTTCTGACAGTCAACGGTGTGAAGATTTTGCCTTCGGCACGCTGTCAATTTCACAATGGAGACAATCTGATTTTCTATTTTCAGATTTATAACTCACGGTTTGACCGAGAGAACAAGAGATCGGATATTTCGATTGAACTATCACTGATACGGGACGGGAAAACGATGAATGTTCGACTTCCTAACTATCGGCTATTAGACCACGCTGGCGTACCTGATGCACCGATAACTTTTTCTCGTTTTCTCCACCTCGCCGGACTGACGCCTGGCGATTACACTCTATCCATTGATGTTCATGATGCGATGGGAGATCAGAGAACAAAGGGACAAGCAGTGTTTACGCTGGTGAACTAGGGACGCCAAAACCTTCTAAGGAGAATTACCACGCTCCTTAGCTTTCAGTTCACGGTAGCGAGACATTGCATCTTCCGCAGCATTCTGTCGGCCTGCTTTCTGATATGCCTGGGATAGCTGATAGTAGCCGTAAGATTTGTTCCGATCTAACTGCACCGCTTTTTCGAGCAGTCTAATGGCGTCATCAATGCGATTTTGTTGAAGGCGAATTTTACCGAGCTCGTAGTAAGCATCCACATACGTCTGATCGAGGCGGATTGCTTCGGCGAATTCCGTGTCTGCGTCTTCAGTGTGCTGTAATGAGACAAGGCCAAAGCCCAGGTGGTAATGAGCCTTTGCGTGAGCCGGATTGCGCCCAAGTTCTTTACGGAACTCATCCACTGCTTCCGCAAATTTGTATTGCTTCAAGAGCGCGAGGCCGGCAAAATAATGGGCATCAGGCAACGACGGATTCAGGCCCAGCGCTTTCTTGAACTCATCGTCAGCGCCGGCGTAATCCCCCGCCAGTGCGTTTGCCCGCCCCATCGCCAGATGGACTTCGGCAACTTGCGGATATCTCTGAAGCAAGTTCCGAATTATTTGTGCGCCACGGGCCCGATCACCTGTGCTCGCAAGTGAGAGTCCCATAGCAAATAATACCTGAGGATCATTAATACCTGAGTCGACTAATTCGCCGAGTTGCTGTGCGGCGCGGGCGTAGTCGTCAATAAAGAAGTAGCTGAGCCCCAAGAGCACCCGTATAGGTAGTCGATCTGGTTGTCGCTTGCGCGCTCGCTCAAGTGGCGCAATCGCTTCACGAAACTGTTCACCCCTAAATCGAGCGAGACCCAAATTGTAGTCGATATCCGGAACCTCGGGATCCCAGTTGACTCCCTGATCGAAATATCGCGCGGCGCGCTTGAAGTCGGACTGTCCGGCCGACAAAAGACCTAGCTGATTATAAGTATCCCCGACTAGGTGAACATAAGTCCTCCTGATTTCCTCGAGCTTTGCCGTCTCACTGTCATCCAGACTCCGTGGCTCAACGATAATTGCAGGCTGGCTCGGACCTGTTAAGGCGTTATTGAATCCTTCGGGAGTATCGGAACTGCTCTTCAAAAAGGATTGCAACACCTCGACGCTCTGGCTTGCCTCCTGGGCCTTGTAGCTTGCCGCCAGATCGGCGTGCGTTGAGGCCTCGTGCACTTTGCCCTGTCTGCGCAGTGACTGGGCTAGCAAGTAATGTGCTTTGGAAATCTGGTAATGATTGCGACTGGGATCAGGAGTGAGTTCAATTGCCCTCTCCAGGATAGGGATTGCCTTGAGATCCTGTCCTAGAAGCGAGAGAGCCTGCCCGAGGAACAGCGGGGCGTCCGGCTTCTTAGGGTCCAGTGACATGGCTTTTTCCAACAGGGGAACCGACTCCTCTAACCGCCGCTCGCTCAAATAAACCAGGCCTAGCAGGTAATTAGTCAGATAGTCATTCGGGTCGCGACGCAATTCAGTCTGGAATTCAGCGATCGCCTCCGGCATTTTGTTTCTCCCTTGCTGTGATAAATAACTCAGGCCCAGATAATAGTGGACGTGCGGGTATTGGCCATCCAATGCGGCCGCGCGTTTGAATTCAACGACTGCCTCGTCGAGCATGTCGGCCTGACGATAGACAACGCCGAAGAAAATGTGTAGCCGAGGAGAAGAGCCAATATTATTCAACATGCGGGCGAAGATTTGCCGGGCGTTATCCAATCTCTTTAGTTTCAAATAGGCCATTGCTAACGTAGTAGCGATGTTGTAGTCATCCGGCGCCAACCGTTCGGCTTCCTCCAGTTCAAAAACCGCAGCATCGTTGCGACCCATACCAAAATACAGCTTTCCAAGCATATGCCGGGCATCGCGATGAAATGGTTTTTGCGCAAGTATAGACTGAATAGCATCGATGCCCTTCTGAAACTCTCCTTTTCGCATATACACTATCGCCAAGCCCAGAAGCGAATCATCCGAATCAGCCTTGGCTTCCACTGCTGACTTGTATGCAAGTTCGGCCTTTTCCAGATTGTTTAGAGCCCGATAGATGCCGCCCAATTGCTCTAACGTCAATCCAAGTGCTTCACGAAATTCGCTAGCAGACCGAATGACCTCACCTGCTTGTTGTAGCCTTCGAGCTAGCTGTAAGTGCTCATTGATCTCAATCGAAACAGTCTTCTGCACGAATGAGAAACTGTATGGCTGAATTCCGAGAAGTAAAATCGATAAGGAGGTACTCAAAAATCGAGAGATGATTCTGGCGGCAGACATCAAGACTTCCCCTGCAGTATTCTTGCGATTTATCGAACTGTTCTGGAAGCCAAATTATAACATAAGAAAAGGCGCACCGAGCGAAAGCTGGGTGCGCCCGAAACGAATGTTCTACTGCTGAATTAGAAGTAGAACTTTAAGGCGAATTGGATTTCGCGAGGCTCTCGCGCCCTCGTTGGCCGTCCAAAATTAGCGTTGGTGTTGCAGGGATTGGCGCACACCAGGCTATCGGTCTTGGGATCATACGAAATCGTATTCGCCGAGAAGTTCGTATCGACGTTTAGGAACTGGGTGTGATTCAAGGCATTGAAGAACTCGGCTCTGAATTGTACTGACATGCCTTCCCGAGGAAGCGGGAAATTCCTATACAACGCCAAGTCAACATTGTTAATCGACGGCGCCCGATCCAGACCTTTTGGAGCGTAGCCGAGGCGACCTAATGTCGTTGGGAATGCAAACGCATTCGGGTTCAGCCACTGGTCTGCGTTGTGAGCTCCTTCTGGGTTACCAACAAGATCCGGCCTATCTCTGAAAACGCCGACCAAGTCGGTACCAAGAGTGACGTTTAATGGGACCCCGGTCGCGTATGAGTAAATCCCAGTTCCCTCCCATCCGCCTAGAATGTGTCTCACATAAGGATGATATTTCTCAAAGGTCGGTAACCTGTAAATCGCATTCCAGCTCAGGATGTTTGTGCGATCATAGGTTCCCAGTGAGCGATCGTAGTTCGGATGTTCGGGATCCGAAAGCCTGGTACTGTCACCGCCCCCGCAGCAGCTTATGTCGGCCAAGGCGAGCAGCTTAGACCAGGAATACGATAGCTGCGTAGAGAAACCCCTCGAGAATCGTTTCACGAATTGAACTTGCAACGCGTTGTAGGACGAGTTTCCAGAGTATGATTGGTAAATTAAGGAGCTGCCTCCCTTCAATGGGGACAAAAGCCTCAATTCATCTCCGTTGAGGGCGGTATCCGTATCGAACTGTTCTCTCGCATATTGCGCCCTCAGAGGGGAAGGAACGTAATTCAAGTCCTCGTTAATCGGGAGATGGTGGCCTCGGTTACCGACATAGCTAACTTCGATCTTGGCGTCCTTAAACAACTCGCGCTCAACGGTCAGGTTCCACTGATAGCTACCTTGGTTCTTACCCGCAATATCAGCGGCAGCATTTGGAGTCCCGAGGGTGCCGCCAGGAGGCGCTCCGGGAATGGTATCTAAGGGTCTTCCAGACCCCCAATCAATTCTTGCTACGAAAGGAGGATTCGCCAGAAGACCTTGAATCGGATTACTAAGATCAGAACGACCATAGAACATTCCGACGCCCGCTCTAATCGCCCACTTGCCAGCTCCAGTTGGATCCCACGCCACACCAAATCTCGGCGCAATCAGGTTGTGAGAGTTTTTCCTGAGTGCCCGGCCCACATCGACGCCCCTCAAGTTTGCCTTCCCTCCCGGTATGCCTTGATCGGGCAATGACAAATCCTTCGGGAAAATCATGCCATTAAGAGGCGTTGCTCCCAATTTGGGGTCATAAAGGGAAAGCAAGAAATTACCTATCCGATTGTCATCCTGATAGGTTTGCGGCAGATATGTGTATCGGACTCCATAATTCAAAGTCAAGCGAGGTCGGATTCTCCACGTGTCGGCGGCATAGAACTCGTAATCGCGCCAGCGTACTAGAGACTCCGGTACAGTTGACTGCTCGTCAGCGCCGCCCCAGTAAGCCCCTTTCAGGAGCAGATCCGCAAGGCCATTCCCTGTAACTTGCCCTCCATTGCCTGGAGCATTTGGATCTCCCCAACCACCACCGACGCCCGCGCCTCCTGGTACGGCCGTTGGCCCCCAGAATTGCGGAGTTTCGGCGCTCTGGGCACTCTTCTCGTCCTTCTTGTTAGTGCTGAACAGCGCGCCGAACTTTAAGGTGTGCTCCTTATAAGTTTTGGTCACATCATCCTTGAAGATCCAAAGATCCTGACCATTCTCCCAGGGGAATGCATTCCAAAGGTTTGCGCCGATTCCCGGAAGCGGTGCCCCCCAGAACGTGGCGTGTGCTCGATCCGCGGGTCCCGGAAAGACTTGCGGGATCTTCGAGTTGATCTCATTGTTGATGTCCTGTCCTAATCCGGGCGTTATGAAAATCCGGTTGTTCGCGTAGGAGAATTGGAACTCGTTGACGAGAGTCGCCCCAAAGGTTGAAGTCAATCGGGCTGCAGCATTCTTCGAAGGCTGGTCCCAGGTGGAGTCGACAGTTGGGAAACCGGTATCGCCCCATAGCCCACCTTCGGCGCCGAAATTTGGCGCCGGATTTTTCCAGGCATCCTGCGTGTACCTCAACATCAAGGTGTGTTTGCCGTTGATATTCCAGTCACCGCGAATTTGCTCTTGCCTTGTGGGGATGGACGTCACAGGAGCCGCTACCCAGTTATTAACTGTCTTATTATTGGTCGGAAGCGGGTATAGCTTCATTAGCGACAATCCAGCGGGACTGAGCAGGTTCGCAGGAATCGCATTGTTTGGGAACGCGTTCCCGGTGAAGGGATTCGTAGGCGTAGGAAGGTCGCCCGAATGAGGACCGCTGAAGTTGCCCTCGCGCTCTAATAGAGTGGGAACGGTCGACTGCCGCGCAACACCTCGGAGTTCACGACGCCACTCCTCTGACCAGAAGAAGAACGCTTTATTCTTCTTTATCGGTCCTCCGATAGTGTAGCCAAAGTTGTTGAATCGCAGCTCGGCCTTTGGTGCTCCACCTGCATTCAGGAAGAAGTTAGTCGCATCAAGCGCATCATTACGAAGGAACTCATATACGGACCCGTGAAACGCATTCGAGCCCGCCTTCGTAACAAGGTTGACCTGGGCTCCTCCTGCGGATGCCATCTCCGGGCCATAGGAGTTATTTTGAACTTTAAACTCCTGGATCGAATCGACAGAGGGATAAACCAGAATCGTGCGTCCCGATCCGTGATCAACGTTATCTACGCCGTCGACCAACCATGCATTGGCGTTCGCCGGGCTGCCGCTCATAGAGATGTCCACGCCCGCAAGCAGTCCTGTATGTGTTGTTATTGAATCGCTCGGAGAAGCACCCGGCACCAGCAACGTCAACTGAACAAAGCTGCGGTTGTTAAGAGGCAGCTCTTTCACCTGCTCCGAATGGATCAGACTGGATACTTCTCCGGTTGTCAGTTCTACCTGGGCGGCTCCACCCTGTACTTCCACCGTCTCGGTCACCTGCCCTATTTCAAGTACAGTCGGCAGTACTTTATCCTCAGCTACGTGCAGGTCGACATTTTTGTGCTCCACTGTCTTGAACCCCGTAGCCTCGATCTTGACGGTATAAATTCCAACAGGCAGCACTTGGATGCTAAAGGAACCGTTGCTCTTGGACGTAGCTGTTCTCTTGAGACCTGTCTTGTCGTTCGTGACCGTCACCTGGGCGCCAACGATTACCGCGTTCTTTTCATCGACCACAGTTCCGCTGATATTACCGTCCTGTTGGGCTTTGACGGTCGACGCACAGAACAAGATCAGACAGATCAGAGACAGCTTCACAACTAAACCTCTGCCCATCTTTGCCTCCTTCAATACGATCAGGAATGGTATTTTCGGTTAGGAACTAAGTGCTTGCGTCTAGACCTTTGTTTCCCTGTGGAACGAAGGCTGTCGACAAGTTGCTGCGCAAAAGGATAGACAACAGACGGTCTTTAGACAAACCTCTATCGCCGTGAATCCTTAAATATTGCTGACTAACGCTTAAAGCTGCGTGAGAAGTTGCTTCCGGTCCTCAAAACCAGATTACGCAGATGATAATGCGATATTACGCCGACTCTCTTATACACCTTCTCGGCCTTGCCGGGGGAGTAAATAGGGGTATAATACGTCTGCTCTTTTTCCTAGAGGTATTTAGCTCAGGAAAAGGAGTAGTTCCTCACAAGTCCCTGTAACGCCCATGTAACAACGTTAAATACCGATGGAAATCGATAAGAAAGATCGATTAGCCCAACTAGAGCGCATCCTGCACAGCCGCGCGCTCCATGGCTCTGAGAGCCTTCGATCCTTCTTGCAATTCGTCGTGGCCAGGACCATAGACGATCACGAAGACCAGCTCAAAGAATATACGATTGCAACTGAGGTATTCGGTCGAGGCGATAGCTACAACCCCAAAATCGATTCGGTTGTTCGCGTACAGGCCGGCAGACTTCGATCCAAACTACAGGAATACTACGCGACCGAAGGAAAATCGGACACCATCATCATCGATTTGCCGAAAGGTCACTATAAGCCCGTATTCCTTTCCACCGACGCAGCAAACAACCAATCTGACTTCGCCGTTTCGCATGGGACTGCTACCAATGGCGCCGAGAACGTCTCAAGCCGCTTTGCAGCGCCGGTTTCAAAAACGTTAGAGAGAGCATGGTTAGTCGGACTCAGCACGGCTGTGATTTTGCTTATCGTCACTACAATGATGTTGGCATTTTCTAATCTCAAATTCCGAAGGTCCGCTGAGGAAAACACTTCATCCAGCGCGAATCACGCCTACGGATCCAGCTGGGAGCCGTTGCTGGAGAGCTCCTCTCAAACCCTATTGGTTCTCGGTAATCCGCCGGTTTATCGCTTTACAAACGCCATGGACCCGCCTGTAGCTATGGCCCGCTCGATTCCCCTAACGCCCGAACAAACCAACAACCTCGCCGATGAGCTTGGAAAGACGTTCATTACCAAGAATAATCCGGCGCCCAAACTGCTGCTATGCCCGGATGAGTATACTGGCATGGGGGAGGCGATCGGACTTCATCGATTGACTGATGTCCTGCGAACGGCGGGAAAGAATGTCGTAGTGAAGCAAAGCCGTACCGTTAGCGCCGAGGACCTGAAGAATCACAACGTCATCTTACTCGGGAGCATATTTGTCAATGAGTGGTCCGGTAAACTGCCTGTTAGAGAGGATTTCTTATACACCGGCAGAGCAACGATTGAAAACAATAATTTGCTGCCCGGCGACGATACCGAATACAAACCGAAGTTTGATCCTGCGACCGGTAGGTTGATAGAAGACTACGCACTAATAACAGTCAAGCCTAATATTTCGGGGAAAGATACCGTGATTGTTCTGGCAGGCATTCACAGCGAAGGAACTCAGGCAGCAGCAGAGTACTTCACTTGTAAAGATTGCCTGGAGATCCTGCACGAACGGCTCAGACAATCCGGATCGACTTCCGAACCCGCAAAGTATTATCAAGCGCTGCTCAGGGTGGCGGTCGATAACGGGATTCCCACCACTGTTAATTTGATTTCAGTTCACATTCTAAAATAGGACATATGGTCGTATAGGTCCTAAATTGTGCTGGTAACCTTCAGCAGTGATCGAGGCTGATCTGGGCTCAATCCCTTACATTCAGCCAGCAGAGCCGCAAACATCTGTGCAGGAATAATGTAAGGAATCGGCGAAAGTTCTTCGCTAACCGGTTCCGGGATTCTGAGAACACGTGTAGATCGCGCGAGCGACGCTCTGTCGCTCGAGATAACAACCGTTTCAGCGCCGAGTTTCGTTAACCTGGCCAAAAGCTGCTTCATCCCTGCAAGTGTTTTTCCCGGTGGAGCAAAGAGAAACACGGGAAAGTTACGCTCGACCATCGCAATCGGACCGTGCAAGAAGTCAGCAGATGAGAATCGCTCGGCAACCACGTAGCAGGTTTCCATGAGCTTGATCGCAAACTCATAGACATTTGCATAATTCAAACCGCGACCAACCACAACACAGTGTTCCATAAAGGCATACCGCTCGACAATTTCTTCGACCTGCGGACGCATCGTAAGTGACCGCGCGGCGAGTTCTGGAAGACGCGAGATCTCCGCTCCTCGCTTGCTCCGGTTCAAAGCAGATGACAGAAGGTGAAAAATCATAAGCTGGCCTGTGTAGGTCTTTGTCGCCGCCACGCTGCGCTCTCGTCCTGCATGGATCAGAAAGGTTTCGTTCGCGATCCTGGCCATCGTGGAATTAGCCTCGTTGGTAACTGCAACAGTCGTCACTCCACGACGTCCGACCTCCTCGAGGACCATGTTAATATCGCCGCCCTCGCCCGACTGTGATATGCCTATCACTAAAGCATCCCTCAGATCGAGCTTCGTCTTGTAAAGCGTATGGACGGCAGGAGCGCTGAGTGAAACTGGGATTCCCGTGCTGATCTCCAGGAGGTAACGTCCGAAGAGTGCGGCATTGTCAGAGCTTCCCCGAGCGACCAGCACAATGAGCCTAATGCCTCGTTTCTTAAGCGAACTCGCGAAACGCGCAATGCGGCCTGATTCACGTTTTATTATGCGCTCGAGTGCAGCGGGCTGTTCCTGAATCTCGGAAAGCATCAGTGACATCGGTTTACAATCGAATCAGTACTGTCTCCGTGACCATGGTATCCAACTCTGTACGGGCGTCCCTCCGTGGGCGCCCCTCATTGTAGATCCGCAGTCCCGAACGAGGGGCACCCACGGACGCCCGTACAGCCGATTAACGCGAACCGCCTTTGCTGCTTTTTTCCGCAGCCAATGTTCGCACCCGCTCTTTCCACTGCGATTGAGGAATCTGTCTCAAGTTCGCCAACTCCGCAGCCAACACAACAAGCTCCCTGACCGCCGGGATGATGGCGAATTCGACTTCCGCCTTCGGCTGCGACGCTTTTTCGAGCCTGTCCATCTTTGTCTCTCGCCACTGTACCGGCGGCGTTACATCTGCAGTAATGTATGACAATGCCTCCAGACCTATTGTTCCAATCTCCGAAAGATCGCCGGGAAGCTGTTCGGCTTCGCGTAGAATCGGAGCTCTATCAATCATGGCGTCGAGAGTCGGCCGTACATCGCGCCACTCGAGAAGGATCGACTTAATTCGGTCTCTATTACGGCCCAGATGAGGTGCATCAGACAGCATGCCATCAAGCAGCGTAGAGAACCGTCGGGCCGCCTCGCTGTCCGGGCGTGCTGCATCTATCAACCGTGTTAACGGAGTCAGCATGGTTGCCGGATGTGCTTGGGTGCGCCGATATTCCTTTACAGGTTCAACCACCGATACAAGCGTCTTGAGGGGGCCTATTTCTTTTGTCCCTGTCAGGCGACGCAGCATCATGTCGGTATTCTTGTTGTGTGTCAGTCCAAGTTCTTCAAGCTGGATGCTCACCGACTCAAGCCGCCTGTACATATCATCAACATCATTCACAGTACTCTTTGACCATAATCGTTCGGCTATTGCGGCGGTGCGCGGCCAAATTCGGGAATCTATTGTTTCAGGACTGACCCACTCTCCCCACATCGTCGCCTCACCTCCGAGAATGTGTCTCAATTCTTGTTCTGTTAGATTGGCGTCGGGAGCGACCGGATCCACTTTGTAGTGCTCCCTTGTTGAGAACATCAGATCAATGTAATAGCCTGACGATAGGATGCCGTCGTAACCCTTTCGCGCGGCGTCCGCAAGGGAAGCCGGCCCTCGCCACGATTGAATCACCGCATCTTTCGGCAGATCGGGATGTAATATCTCCTCCCAGCCGATCATTTTCTTACCGTTTTTTTGAAGAATTTTCGATACGCGTTGATTGAAATAGGCTTGAAGCGCGTGATTGTCCTTTATGTTTTTCGCCTTCATGAAAGCTTGAATCTCCGCATTGCTGCTCCATTGTTTGCCCTCGTTTTCATCGCCGCCGATATGAATGTAATCGTCAGGGAATAGGGCGGCGATCTCGGCGAAGAAATCTTCCAGGAACTTATAAGTTTGCTCGCGTGTGGGATCAAAGGCCGGGAGCATAATGCCAGCCTTTCGTTCGATGGTGTACGGTCCGGGTGCGCTTCCGAGTTCAGGGTGCCCGACCAGCCAGCTGGTGATGTGACCGGGCATATCGAATTCGGGCATCACTCGAATTCCGCGGTCGCGGGCATAAGCGATCACTTCACGAATCTGTTCTTGAGTATAGAAGAGGCCATCGCTTCCCATCTGGTGAAGTTTGGGGTAGCGCTTGGATTCGATTCGAAACCCCTGATCTTCAGTGAGATGCCAGTGCAGAACGTTGAGCTTAACAGCGGCCATTGCATCCAGGTTTCTCTTGAGCACTTCCACTGGTTCATAGTGGCGGCCCACGTCTATGAGCAGCCCGCGCCATGGAAAACGCGGTTTATCCTGAATACTCACTGACGGAAGAAAGTATCCCGACCGATCGCCTTCCAGGAGCTGCAAGAATGTTTCGAGGCCCCGCATCACTCCAGTTACGGTCGCGGCTTTGAGAACGGCTTGTTTGTCGGAAACATCGAAAGAATATGACTCATCCTCTCCTAGCGAAGGCACGGGTTTACCCGGCCCGCTGCACTGAATCAAAAGGTTGGCCGATTCGGGGTCGGACACCGCCGCACGAGAGAATTCAAAGCCAGTCCGACCTTCGAGCCTTCGAGAAATGCGATTAATGGCGGCTTCGAGTCTTGCGTCGGAATGGCCCTTTACAAGTGCGGTGAAAGACGAATCGATTTTTAGCCTTCCGGTATGAAACGCTACACTCGCAGGCACCGGCATCAAGCGATGCTGTCGAGAGCCTGATCCGCCTGAGTCGGACTGTGTCGCCGATAAGCAAAGCGAGCACAGAAGAAGCAAAGTTGTTATAAGCTCAACCGTTTTCATAATGCCTCACCTTAAATGATTAGGCTTCAAGTAGTAACGAATTTATTCGTTCTGATTGCAGCCGGTTCTGTATTGGGTTCCTTCTCATCATCTGCGTGATCTGCGTAATCCGTGGATGGATTCGGTAGTCTTTGAAGAATCCAACTTTCAATGCACAAATCCGTCCACAGATTACGCAGATTACACAGATGATAAACACGACTAGCGAAAATTTCCTTACCAGGTGGACAACAATTGTCGCTTAACTCAGACTGCCGAAGCGCGGACATTATAAGGATGGCTCGTTCAGATTCAAACCCTGCGGAACCACTCTGGCCATCTGAGATGCTCCTTGCACGTGCACGCTGACCTGACTATGATCGCGAGACACCGATTTTCATTTAAACTCGGCTCGAAAGGAGCACAAATGGATCAAATTACCCGCAGAGAGTTTGCCGGGATCTTAATGGCAACTGTCGGAGGCATCCGGTCGTGGTCAGCTGATAAAGTCAAGCCCTCAGTTTTCGGCGGCATCGAGGTCGGCGTCCAAAGTTACACCTTTCGCGCCTTCAGTATAGATAAAATGATAAATGCAATGACGAGCGTTGGTTTGAGCAGTGTTGAACTCTGGGATGGGCACCTCAACCCGCAAAAGGCTACTGAGGCTGATTTCAAGGCGATCAGGAAAAAGTTTAACGATGCGGGAATTAGAGTGAGCGCGTATTGCGTTAACTTTCCTGAGAACTCGAGCGACGATTATCTTGATCGTGGATTTAACGGAGCTCTGCTGCTGGGTACAAACGTGATGACCGCCTCGGTTCAGAAGAGCATCATTCCTCGCCTCGATCGTTGGTGTCAGAAATACAAGATCAAACTCGGACTACACAATCATTGGTTTGGTGATGCGTGGTTCAAAGGCGACCGGACAAAAGAATTCGAGTCACCCGACGATTTGATGGGTGCCCTGAATGCTTCATCCAACTACCTCAGCATCAATCTTGACATAGGCCATTTCTCCGCAGCGGGATTTGACCCGGTCAGTTTCATCCGGCAGCATCACGATCGAATCGTAAGCCTGCACATCAAAGACCGTGATCGGGATAAAGTGCACACCTACCGGCAATTTGGTCAGGGTGCAACGCCGATAGCCGAGACAATGAAGCTCCTCAAGCAGATCAAATTCAAATACGCCGCCAACATCGAATATGAGATGGACGAAAAGGACCCGACGAACGGCGTTCGTGAATCGTTTGAATATGTAAAACAAACGCTCGCGTAGCTGGGAGTCTGCGCATATCAATCTCGTATCGTAGACCACCAAGTCTGCGCCATGTCCACCGTGAGGTAATCCATGGCAAAGCAAGAAATCTTCGATGCAGTCATAGTGGGGTCGGGGGCTACAGGTGGGTGGGCAGCAAAAGAACTTACCCAGAAGGGTCTTCGCGTCGCGGTCGTCGAAGCCGGTCGAAAGCTTGATCCGCTGAAAGACTATAAAGAGCATACGTGGCCGTACGAGCTGAAATTTCGAGGTTTCGGCGACAAGCAGGAAATGGAGCGAACACAACCTATTCAGAGCAAGTGCTACGCTTGCAATGAATATGGCAGGCAGTTTTTCGTTAACGATCTGGAGAATCCTTACACCACGCCACCGGACAAACCGTTCTACTGGATCCGATCTCGTCAGGTCGGAGGCCGCTCAATTCCCTGGGGTCGTCAGACCTATAGGCTTTCCAATTATGACTTCAAAGCCGCAAGCCATGATAGCTATGGCGATGACTGGCCAATCAGTTACGAAGATCTCGCTCCTTACTACGACAAGGTGGAAGAATTCATCGGTATAAGCGGGTCTTACGAGAACCTCCCACAGTTACCCGATAGTCGATTCCTGCCCGCGATGAATCTTACCTGCGGCGAAGTAGTACTGAAGAAAGCAGTCGAAAAGTTTAACGATCCACTGCGGCGAGTCATCATCGGCCGGTGTGCGATTTTGACCAAACCAATTCATCAGGGAACGCCTGACGCGCGCTCAGCATGTCACTGGTGCGGTCACTGTGATCGAGGTTGCACGACGAAATCATATTACAGCAGTCCGGCTTCTACGCTTCCGGCTGCGGAGCGTACTGGCAAAATGACGCTGTTAACTAATGCGGTTGTAAGCCACATCACCGTCGACCGGAACAGCGGCAAAGCCAGCGGCGTTCATTATGTCGATACTGTGACGCGCAATCATCGTGAAGTGCAGGGTCGAGTGGTCGTTCTTTGTGCTGGCACTCTCGAATCGACGCGGATCTTGCTTAACTCGACATCTTCACTCTATCCAAATGGAATAGCGAACAGCTCAGGCGTTCTCGGACATTATTTGATGGACCACGTGGGTGGCGGTGGAGCAAACGGCAGCCTGCCTATGCTGGACAAAAGCACGCTTGTACAGGACGGCCGAGCAAACGGCATTTACATTCCCAGGTTTCGAAACATCAAGTCGAAGCACGATCGCTTCATAAGAGGCTACGGATTTCAAGGCGGCGCGGGGCAGCCGCTATGGGATCACGCGAAAGGAATGCCCGGGTTTGGCTCGCAGCTAAAGAAAGCGGTGCGGGAGTACCATCCATGGGGCATTGGTCTCGGCGGCTTCGGCGAGTGTCTCGCCCGGTTCGAGAACCACGCGAAGCTTGATAAGAATGTTGTCGATTTCTGGGGCATACCCGTGCTGCATATCGAAATGACTTTCGGCGACAATGAGCGCGCGATGGTCAAAGACATGGGTGAGACCGCAGCTGAGATGCTTGAGGCGGCGGGGGCTAAGGACGTTCGCGTGAGTTTCGGCCCTACCTCTACGCCGGGCATCCTGATTCACGAAGTGGGAACGGCGAGGATGGGCTCTGATCCGAAGAAATCCGTGCTCAACAGATTCAATCAGACGCATGATGTCAAGAACCTCTTTGTTACCGACGGGGCATGTTACGTTTCCAGTGCGAATCAGAATCCTACGCTGACGATGATGGCAATCACCGCGCGAGCGTGCGACTACATAACTGAGGAGCGACGCGGCGGTCGCTTGTGAATGTCAGACGGAGATCGCAATGTCAGAAAAGGGCAGGACAATATTTATCTTTCTGTTGGCTCAATTATTCATCCTAACAGCTTCAACAACTCCGGCATTCCAATTCTCAAATGAGCTGAAAGTAAGTGTTAGAAAAGCGGTCCCTGCACCCATCGAACCTTTGAGAGCGATTAACGGGCAGATGCAGGGCCGCACTGTCGCGGGACAGTTTGTCCGAAATGGTAAACCGACCAGTTTTTCGCTCACGATCACAAGAGCTGAAGTTGTCGGAGCGAAGTTAGAACTGCTGGGAGCCTTTCAAACCGGTCCCGGTTCGCGAAGCACCCGGAACATCAGAGCAAAGATCGCCGGCTCTATGTCGATGGCCGCCAATCCGTGGCCGCACGCATCTGATAGTGATGAGACTCCTGACAACATCTCCGGTTGCGGCGTGTTATTCCTGAGTCTCGAATTGCCGTCAAATTCGCGGGCCGCATTGGGCGTCGCGCGCCCAGTCCAGGTGGGAGTCGTGCTCGCGCCTTTGGATAATAAGTTGGGTGAAGAGATCAACAAGAGGATCTGCGCGATAACGCACGGACTCGACGGCAGGAGCGACACTAAACAACTAACCGCGGCGCTTGCTGATTTGAATAGCGTTCTTGCTAAGTAACGTCAGGTAAGATTCCTAACCCCCCCCACCGGGCATGATGATTCACCAACTGTGTTGGTTGAATTACGCTATGCGTTTTGGCTTCTGACAATCCGTCCGAGGCCGGTTGTTAGTTTCAACAATGACTCAGGTTGCGCGGCGCACGCTTGGCTGCTCGCGATTGATTTACCGAGGCTAATCTTACAGACGGAGATGCGAGTGCGGTGCCCGCTCTGGTGAAGGTTCTAACACTCGTCCCAGGAGTTCCGATACCTTCGGCTGCTTCATTCGACCGAGGTAGAAACGCTCGCCTTGGTTAACGAGGTAATAATACCAAAGATGCTTGCAGGGATGAAATGGGGTTGAGAGTATGGGTCCTATGGGTCTTATTGGTCCTATAGTTGTGGCATTACCGGCAGTCCAAGCTACATTCCAGATGTCGTTAACAATGCCTCCGAGATAAGAATTCTATTAAGAAGCACCTGAGCCTTGAAGCACGAACGGCACCAGCCATAAAGACAACGGTCGACTAGATGATACGCAACGTTCTCGTCATCGCTGACGAAGTTGTGGCATTCTTTACATTCCCACAGCCGAACCAATCCACCGGTAGTCCGAACAATAGCTGAAGCCATTTCAGGTTCCCCTTTTTTCTCGCAGCCGACATAGGCGCTCCAGCTTTTAGTGTCCCACCAGTTGAAAACATCACCCGGTTGGGAGTTAGCGGTATGGGGGTTGGGGCTCGCAGCGCTACCCAGCGTCCAGGCCAGATCCCTGCGCTGCGCGCCCTAATCCCCAACCCCCAACCCCCAATTGTGATGTTTCCGTGTATTGCATCACTTTCATTTGGACTGTTGTTGAGCCAAACCATCTTGAGGATGAAGCCGGTGAACGCAGATTCCAAAGCACTAACAGAACACAAATTAATAGGTACATCGGCTAAGCTGAAAATGATTTATTCGACGCGCAGGCGATTTGATCGAGTTGCGGGACATCTTTGGACCATAATTCCAGGACTTCTCTCTCTGGTCAGCCGCCCCACACAACCAAAGGCCCGCCTCTTTCGTACGGTGACGCCAGACCCAGTGTTGGGTCATGTGCGGTTGACCGGTTTGCTGTCTGAGGTGAGCGGCGCGGACACGATTGTATTGATCGTCCATGGCCTGTCCGGTAACGCGATGAGTCATTACTGTGCGCACGCCGCCAGAGCCGCGGTACGTGCGGGCTATTCTGCGTTGCGATTGTCGCTTCGAGGCGCTGACTATTCCGGTGAAGACATCCTCCATGGCGGAATTACTCAGGACATCTGGGCGGCCCTCGCGGCGCCTTTGATTGCTGAGTATAAGCACGTCCTGCTGCTTGGATACTCGGTGGGCGGTCACGTCGTCCTGCGAGCAGCCGTCGAGCAGCTGGACAGGCGGGTTCGCGGCGCTGCGGCGATATGCCCTCCGTTGGATCTGAATCATGCGACCATCGCGTTCGACGATCCGACACGAGCTCCCTATCGAAGTCACATCTTTCGCGGCTTGAACAGGGCGTATGCGGCTACCGCTGCACGCGGTCGAGTTGCAGTGCCACTGTCAGTTGTGGAGCGGGCTCGAACCTGTCGTGAGCGCGACGCGCTTACGGTGGTCAATCGCTTTGGATTTCGTAATGTGGATGATTACTACGCGCGCGAGAGTGTAGCCCCGAGGCTCAAGAATCTGCGCGTTCCCTCCCTGGTCGTTTCGAGCCGTCATGATCCACTGGTGCCGGCTGAGACAGTAAGGCCTGCGCTCGAGTCTGCCTCTCGCGCGCTTTCAGTAGCGTGGGTTGAAACGGGAGGGCACGTCTATTTCCCGAAGAGTCTGGATCTCGGCCAACCTGGTCCGACTGGGCTGGAAGCTCAAGTTATTCGGTGGCTAAGCGAGCAGTGATTGTTTTCAACTACAACGCATAAAGAGAAAAACCAAATGCAGAACATCGAAACGCGGCTTACATCGTTCGGGGTGGGCCAGAATGTCCCGATGGGTCTTACGCGGATGCTGAAATCGGTAGAGGCCGGTCTGCCTGATGACATTTCTTTTGAGCTGGAGTTTGGTGGCGAACTGTTTCGCATCGGCAACGGAGCGGTAGCTTTCCGGGTGCTTGTTCACAACACGCGGGGCGTGAACGCGCTGAGCTCGCTCGATGAAAAGCGGATCGGCGAAGCCTACCTTAATTGTGACATTACCATCGAAGGTGATCTGGTCGCAGCGTTTGATCTGCGCGCGAGTCTTACAGATCGGCATTTCTTGTTTTACCTGTGGTCGACTTATGGGCAGCGCTTATTCTTTGGCCAGAAAAGGAAGGACAAACAGTGGATAAGCGAGCACTACGATAACGAATCGGATTTCTATTTGCTGTTCCTGGACAAGGTACACCGATGCTACTCACATGGTTACTTCAGAGATGCTGGCGAGACCCTCGATGCTGCGATCCGTCGGAAACTGGATACCGCCATCGAGGCCTGCAGGATCAAACCCGGCTCGCGAGTGCTTGATATTGGAGCTGGATGGGGCGCTTTTACAGAGCACGCAGGCAAGCGTGGAATTCGGGTGACATCGCTTACGATTTCTGCAGAATCAGAGCGCTACGTCAACGATTTGATTGCTCGAGAACAACTGCCTTGCGAAGTGATACGCGAGCACCTTCTGGAGTATCAATCAAAGGAGCGATACGACGCTATAGTCAATCTTGGAGTTACTGAGCACTTGCCTGATTACCAGGAGACGCTTGCGCAGTATAGAAGATTGTTGAAGCCAGGCGGTCGTGTGTTCCTCGACGCGTGCGCGTCTCGCGTCAAGTATCCCTTCTCGTCATTCGTGCTCACGCACATTTGGCCCGGGAACACGACGCCTATGAGTCTCGCGGACTATCTCACGGCGCTCGCGAAGACGCCTTTCGAGGTGATTTATGTTCGAAACGATCGGCGCAATTATCTTTTGACGACGAGACACTGGGCCGAGAACCTGGAGAATCACCGGGAGGAAATCATCGCGAGGTGGGGTGAGCGGTGGTATCGCCGATTCCGGCTTTATCTTTGGGGGTGTGTTCACTCGTTTTCGAGAGATGAGGTCAGTGCATATCGGCTATTGCTTGAGTTGCCGTTAGAGTAGTAACGAATGTCCAAAACCACTCACTTGCCAGGGAGTGTACAACGCTCAAGTAACCCATGGGGTCTTCAGACTCTCAGCGCTCCTCCTGTTCCTCTTCTTCTTCAGACTCAGTTCGAATAGTCCCCAGATCTTTCGCGAATTCGACTTTGCGCCGTCTCTCTGCCGATTCAAAAAATCGTGCTTCGAACTGACGGCGTTCGCGATCGCTTAGGCCGCCCCTAACGTATTCATCAATCAAATCGATTTCAACCGACTGGATCAGCTCCGCGTAAGCAGGATCCTGAAATGCGCGCTCTTCTATTTCAACCTGCTGTTCTTCAGGAAGATCGCCCAACAGGTAACGATTCAGAAGGGCTATATGGGCAGGATCGTCTTTAAATCTGTTCATCTACATATCAGTGACGAGGCCTGCTTATTCATCACAAGGAGCAGCATGTTTGTCAAGCATTAACACTCATTGATCACATTGCCAGCCGACAATATAATTGCCGGGCCTTTGAAGGTTGTTTAGAAGGGTGCTTACCAGGAGGTGCGCGGCGAATGAATCACTGACGCGAGCGCGCGCCAAAGAAAACTAACGAGGAATAGGGCCCGAAGCGTCACAGACGGCAGCCTTGCTTTCATATGGTCTCTCCAGACAATCACTTATACGAGTTCAAACCTTTTGCCCTCGATGCAGCCAACCGGACGCTGTTTAAAGATAACGAAATCGTCCATCTGACGCCGAAAGCGGTCGAGACTCTGCTGGTGCTTGTACAGCATCGGGTTCAGGTAGTAGAGAAAGAGCAGCTGCTCAAAGAAGTCTGGCCTGACAGTTTTGTCGAAGAAGGCAGTCTCTCCAGAAACATTCATGAACTAAGAAAAGCTCTGGGAGATGATTCCTCCGAACCACGCTACATCGCCACCGTACCGAAACGCGGTTATCGCTTCATCGCGGCGGTGACAGTACTCATCAGAGAAAACCCGGAAATGAGGGTTTCTGGGATTGACGGCGATACCACCGTAATTGAAAAGCACACATTCGCAAGGGTCATCAGCAACGAATTTGAAGGATCCGATCAGCCCTTCGAAAGCTTGCCAGGCGCAACAACCGCCAGAGGGGAACGCCTCGACTCTAGCGTGGTTGAAAAAAAGGTTCAGTTCAGGCGCGGCATCAGTGTAGTGATTACGCTTCTTCTCGCCGGGCTTACAGTAGCGGTCATCTATTTGGTGTTTCTGCAAAAGTCCTCGAATCGCGAGCAGGTACCTCCGGCTTCAACGTCACGAGCAAAAAGCACATTAGTTAGATTGACGAACAACAATGCCAAGGATGGGACGCCAGTATGGTCCCCCGATGGAAACAAGATAGCTTTCTGGAGCAATCGCGACGGCAAGAATGAAATTTACGTGATGGATTCCGACGGCTCGAATGTAAAGCGCCTCACCAACAATATGTCCGACGACAACAATCCGAAATGGTCACCTGACGGACGCAAGATACTCTTTGATAGCGATCGCGACGGCAATCTGGAAATTTACGTTATGGAGGCGGACGGAACGAATCAAACTCGGCTCACAAAAAACAACGCGTCTGATAGCGCAACGTCGTGGTCCCCTGACGGCAGCAAGATTGCCTTCGCCAGTAATCGCGACAATAGCTATCCGCACAACTTTGATATCTATGTGATGGACGCTGATGGCTCGAACATAAAAAAGATAGTCGATGATCCTGAATATGACGCTGAGCCGAGGTGGTCTCCCGATGGTCACAAGATTCTGTTCGTAACCAGACGACATGGCGATTTCGATGTTTACGAGATGAACGCCGATGGAAGCGGGCAAAGAAACATGACCCCGGACTACAAGCAGGGCAATGGCGCGGGAACCTGGTCTCGTGACGGGAAAAGAATCGCGTTTGTAAGATATATCAATAATAAAAATCAAATATACGTAATGGACGCTGACGGCGGAAATCTCCTGAATGTAACGCACAACTCTGCGAATAACAGCGCGCCATCGTGGTCACCCGACGGCTCGAAACTGGCGTTTGAAACTGATCGAGACGGCAATTTCGAGATATATGTGATGAGCGTCGATGGCGAGCTGCTTCAGGTCACCGACGACCCTGCCGATGACGCATCCCCAGACTGGTCCCCGGACGGGAGTAGGATTGCATTCCAAAGCAATCGCGGTGGCAAGCAACATATTTACAAAATGAATGCTGATGGAACTGGAGTGATCCAATTGACCAACTCGGATGGGGACGACACCGAACCTTGCTGGTCGCCAGACGGCAATCGAATTGCTTTTACCAGCTCGCGAGACGGCAACCGCGAGGTCTATACCATGAGCGCCGACGGCAGCAATCAATCTCGACTGACTGCGGAATCGGGTTCTGACTTTAATCCAAAATGGTCGCCTGCCGGAAGAATCCTGTTTACGAGCTACCGGGACGGTCAGAACGATATTTATGTAATGGATGGAGATGGTCGAAATGTTACCCGGTTGACAAAGATGAAAGCTGGTCAGGGATCCTGGTCTCCGAATGGGAATAAGATTGTTTTCATTGCACCCAGCCTCGAGGAAATGCCCGGGCAAAGTGAGCTTCAAAAAAGAGTGGCCGGAGTTTTGCCGTTGGAGGTGTTCACTATGGATGCTGATGGCGGTAATGTCAGGATGTTGACAAAGAGTCTCACATCAACCGGAGTACCCTGCTGGTCCAGCGACGGCACAAACATCGCGTTTTTCGTTGATTTTTTGGACGACACCGGAAACATCTTTCAGATAGATTCGGAAGGCAACAACTGGAAGCGGATAACGGCGGGACCCAAATTCGATTTTCGCCCGGCATTTTCACGCGACGGTTCGAAGCTGGCGTTTCACAGCAATCGCGACGGCAATTATGAGATTTACATTTTGAATCTTCGCTAGCGTTGCGCAGCAACGAATGCCGCAAGCCCGCGCCAGCGGACGACAGCGTGGGTTCGAGTCATTCGCGACCCATTATCTCAGACCGGAGGACTCTGGTGGAGACGCTGCCGCTCGCTGGCGCGGGCTTACAATCATTCGCTCCTGCTTTACCCAAGGCTCGCGGACTCGCCCTGACACACTGACGCCGCAAATTGATTTGAAACACTCCTCTCTTCGCGCATCTTCTGAGCCCGGCCGTAAGTCATCGAGCGCCATAACCATTCCGCGGGTCCAAACCTGAAGCGCGTCAACCACCAGCTGCTTAACGGAACCTGGATGATCGACACCGCAATCGCCAATAGCAGTCCCATCACCGGAGTAACCCGATCGAACAAGTCGAATGCGATACACAGCGGTATGAGAAGCATCGATTGCAACAGGTAGTTTGTTAGAGCCATCCTGCCGACCGCACCGAGAGGCGAGAGAAATCGCTGCCAGCTTTGCCGTTGCAACAGCAATAATAATGATGAGGAATAGAATGCGGCGAATCCCCACGCATGCAAACTCTTCAGCAACGTCGGCAGGAAGAACATCCAGATCGGCGGACGGGACTTCGCCCACGCTCGAATCAAGAATTCTATTCCCGCGTCTCCTGCTACTCCCAAAATCAAACCGCCAATAAGAGCTCCAAACAGCAACCTGCGATGTGGTCTCAGGTCCTCGAAGAATCGTCGCCTGCCCAGATACATCCCCAAACAGGAACATCGGAATCGACGCCGGCCAGATAGTAATCGCGGTGGAATACCAGTATCGAACCCAGACAAAGTTGCTCGAGAGATGGCTCATGCCCTCTGTGTCGGGGCGGCGCGGGAAGGGTATGCCGGACATCCCCCAGACAATGCGAACGATTTCCGGAAAAAATAATCCGATCAATCCACATACAAGCAGCGGCCGATTAGATGCCTTACGCAAAAGCGGAAGAAGAAACCCAATCGTGGCATAAGGCACCAGTATGTCTCCATTGCGCAGCAAGAGAGCATGAACGAGACCGATTGCAATGAGCGCCAACAATCTTCGCACGTAAAATGGAACGACATTCACGCCACGATCGGAGGCTCGAGCGAGCTGTATTGAAAAGCCCAGGCCGAAAAGGATAGCCAGAGTGGTATAGGCTTTTGAATCGACTAATACTGTAGCCACCCACTCGACTATGCGATCAGCCTGACTATACGTTCGTTCTGGAGGGTTTCCCAGATTCCACATAGCATAGGCCAGCAACACGCCCAACATTGCGAACCCGCGCAGAACATCCACAGCGAGAATGCGGTCACCTGGTTGGACGGGCCGTAGAAAGGCGCGCTTATCCTCGATCGATAAATCTCCGTCAAACATTTGGATTCGAATTTGGGAATTCACCATTAGCTTTCTCTCTGCTTTTAGAAATGTCGACGAATCTCAATTAGATAGTGACGAGAATTCGAAAGCATAACGGCGGTAGCGATATTTAAAAAAAACCACCCGGGGCAGAGCCGTGGGTGGTATTTAGGACTTTTCGCACAACTCTCCCGCGACTGCCTCAAGTGACTTTGCAAACTCGAGCTTGCGCCGTCTCTTTTCTGACGCGAGAAATCGCTCCTCAAATTGACGGCGCTCAACCTCCGACAGCGCTCCACGTACGTAATCGTCAATCAAGTCGCATTCAACTGCTTCAATCTCAAGCAAATATCGTCGATCGCGGAAAGCGCGCTCTTCGATCTCCACCTGCTCTTCCTCTGTCAGCTCTCCAAGCAGGTATCGAGTAAGCTGAGCATCGTCCGAAAGATCGTCTCTCATATCTCTGTCCCTTATGTATGAGTGACGAATTTCAGCCATCCATCACAGAATCTCCGAAGTACGCCGACAGAACATTCGGCGTAATCTACGAAAATCTGCGGGCCGACACCGCTATCTCATCGCCTGACAGTGTTCGTGACCATTCTCAGCACAGCGCTGAAGCTCTTCTCTGATCCGCAACGCCCGCATCCTGAGAGTGTTGACCGAAATCCCCAACCGCTCGCTCAATTTCCTTCTGCTGTCAATTTTCTCCCCTTTTTCGCCGTGATAATACTGGAGAATAAGCTGACGGTTTTCATCAGATAGGTGTCGCAAACAGCTTCGTAGCAACTCGATACGCTCATCAAAATCTTCGGACGATTCAGATTCAAATTGTGATATAGGCATCTCGGTTAGCGCCTGCTGCTCCCGAATGCGTTCTCGATTGATTTCCAGCAAAAGCATCCGCGCCACTCCAAGGTAATAACTGGCCGGATTGCGAATCTCTTCCTTTTCAGAAACACGCTTTGCAATTCGATTGATAGTCTCGTCAGCATGATCCTCCGGGAATGGAGTACCCCGCCATTGGAAGAATCGAATCAGGTTGCTGCGAATCTCGAGATACTTTTCACTGGCAGTGTCTCGATCTTCGTCCAGGCTGATAAGCAGTTTATCGAAGGCATCCTGCGTTAAAACCCATCTGCGACGAGGCGTGGGCGCAGCATGCATTTCTGGGAAAATACAATTCTGAATAGTCAAAACTGATGAACTCATTTTTTTAAGCTCCTAATATTTGAATCCCGGTGGGGGGTAACGATTTCAGACACACAAAAAGAGAACCATTTGGATCCTCTCTAAAATGCACGGAACCGGTCTCGACCCAGCGATAAATCACTCGCATTGGGACCTTGGCTAAGACGGCAGCTTGTTCGGGTGCAACCATAAGCGCGTCGCCAGTGGAGCAATCGGCGCAGAGCGGGGGTAGTGAACCGCTCGCCGTCCTGACAACATAGAACTCGTGAATCTCTACTGTTTTTTCCGTCCTGCGACCTTTTGACACGATGTTTTCTCCAAATCCGTAACCGCTGTTCGACTTATTGCTGTCGTGACCAGCGGGCAATATAATTGGCAAGACTTGTAGGTTTGAGAACGTCCCTTCATCGGCCTCGCCACGCGCCAGACGATAAACCGGGAGCTCTCGAAAGTCTTTTTGGTTTTCTTAAGTTGCGCTGAAAGTTCTCTTACCAAGTTCTTACAGACTTCTTACTGAGCTGTATGCTCTTGCAGGATAACCACTTATACGAATTTGAGCCCTTCCTGCTGGACGCGGGCAGCCGGATTCTTCTCAAGGATGGCGCGACTGTCAGACTGACCCCAAAGGCCTTCGAGACTCTACTTGTCCTCGTGCAACACGGCCTTCAGGTGGTCGATAAGGAGCAACTTCTCAGGGAGGTCTGGCCCGACAGCTTTGTCGAGGAAGGCAGCCTCTCCCGAAACATACATGAATTAAGGAAAGCGCTGGGCGACGACTCGTCCGTGCCGCGCTACATAGAGACGATCCCAAAGCGCGGCTACCGGTTTATTGCACCGACGAAGAGATTCCTTCCCCAAGCCGGTTCCGGCGACATCGCTCCAATGGAAGTCGATACTACTGTAATTGAAAAACACACTTTCGCTCGGGTCATCAGCGAAGAATTCGACCCAACGGACCTCCCAGCTGCGGGACGGCCCATTGCATCCCTTACCGAGGCGCAACCTCTTGCGCTACCAGCTGTCACTGAGCATCGAACCAGGACACTGCGAACGGTACTGGTAATTGGCATCGTCCTCGCCGCTGCGATCGCAGTTTTTGTCTATTTGAGGCTTGCTCGCATTTCTGCGACCTCTCCGCCGCGTGCGAAGAGCACTCTTGTCCGATTGACCAACAACAATGCGATGGATAGTGGTCCTGCATGCTCTCCTGATGGGAGCAAAATCGCGTTTTGGAGCAATCGAGAAGGTAAGAACAAGATCTACGTGATGGATGCTGACGGTTCCAACGTCAAACAACTCACCAACCTTGATGGCGTCGATCCGGTCTGGTCGCCGGATGGGCGCAAAATACTCTTCGGTAGTGAGAGAGACGGCAACCCGGAGCTCTATGTCATGGACGAGGATGGTGGCAACCAAACACGCCTCACCAGAAACCTCGCCGCTGATGGTGCAACGTCATGGTCTCCGGACGGCACCAGGATCGCATTCGCCAGCAATCGGGACAATCCTAATCCTTACAACTGGGATATCTATGTGATGGATGCGGATGGATCTAACGTCAAGAGGATCGTAGATGATCTCGAATATGACGCGGAACCGAGATGGTCGCCCGACGGGCAGAAAATGCTTTTCGTAACCGGAAGAAATCACAGCTTCGATGTTTATGTAATGAACCCTGATGGCAGTGATCAGAGGAATTTGACGGCGGATATTGATGATCCATGTGGTTCGGGCACGTGGTCTCGCGACGGCAAATCCATTGCATTTGTCAGGACAATTAAAGGAAAGGAGCAGGTCTATGTGATGGACGCCGACGGCGGAAACATCATGGCTGTAACCAACAACACTGCGAGAAATGAAAATCCTTCATTTTTTCCCGATGGCTCGAAGCTGCTTTTTTCAAGCGACCGCGAAGGCAACCTCGAGGTCTACGTAATGAGCGTTGATGGCGAGCTGCTACAGCTCACGGATGATCCGGCTGACGATATCAACCCAGCCTGGTCACCTGATGGAAATAAGATTGCGTTTTCAAGCAACCGAGACGGAAAGCATCAGATCTATGCAATGAACTCCGATGGCAGCGGGTTGATGCGAATTACACACTCGACCGCAGCGGATTCGGAACCGTCGTGGTCGCCCGATGCTGAGAAAATTGCTTACACCAGCGATAGAGACGGCAACAAGGATATACACGTGATCAATGCCGACGGGACCAATGACAAAAGCGTGGCGGCCGATCCGACTAATGATATGTCTCCAAAATGGTCACTTGACGGGAGGATCCTGTTCAACAGCTACAGAGAGGGCCATTCAGCTATTTATGTGATGAGCGGCGATGGAACGAATGTCACGCGACTGATAAGAATGCGCGGGCGTCAGGCTGCCTGGTCTCCGGACGGAAGCAA
>Ga0126382_10000078_pt1 | contig 32347 bp, 35 predicted proteins | sample PanSoiMetPlot_30_FD_92548 | JGI IMG/M metagenome (GOLD analysis project Ga0126382, IMG submission 92548) | Tropical forest soil microbial communities from Panama - MetaG Plot_30 | ecosystem: Environmental > Terrestrial > Soil > Tropical forest > Bulk soil | place: Panama | collected 2016-02-17
GAACACCGATGCAGGTGCAGCGCACCGGCGGCGGCTACGTGCTAAGCGGCGCCAAGAAGGTCGTGCTCGGCGGTGGGATCGCAGACACGCTCCTGCTCTCGGCGAAACTCGGCGACGGCACGGCTGTTTTCGTCGTACCCAAGGAGACACGCGGACTCACGGTGCGGCCCTATCGCCTGGTCGATGGCAATCGCGCCGCCGACGTGGAGCTCACCGACGTGACGGTGCCGGCGTCGGCGCTGCTCGGCGGCAACGAGGACGCCGGCGAAACGATTGCCGCGGTGATCGATCGTGCGATCGCGGCGCTGTCGGCCGACGCCATCGGTGCGATTGCCACGATGGTGAAGGCGACGGTTGATTACTCCAAGACCCGGGTGCAATTCGGCCAGCCGCTTGCCAATTTCCAGGCGCTGCAGCACCGCATAGTGAAGCTCAAGATCAAGGAAGAGGAGGCGCGCGCCGCTGCGCTGTTCGCAACGCTCAGCCTCGATGGATCGGCAGACATGCGAGCGCGCGCCATCTCCGGCGCCAAGGCCAAGATCGGCCGCTGCGCGCGCTTGGTGCACCAGGATGCGATCCAGCTCCACGGCGCCATCGGCACCACCAACGAGCTGTCGCTCGGCGGCTACGCCAAGCGCCTCATGGCCTATGAAATTCTGTTCGGCCCGACCCGCGAGCACCTGCGCCGCTATGGCGCCATCATCGCCGACCCGCAGGTCGCCGCCCAAGGGCTGCTGCTGGCGCCGGTGAACTGAAAAAAGGACGAATTGGGAGACGTGCCTTGGATCTGCTGCTGAAGCCCGACGATATCGCCTTCCGCGACGAGGTGCGCCGCTTCCTCGCCGATCACGTCCCGCACGGCATCGGCCGCGCGATCGATCTCACCACCGGTTTCATCGTGGACCCGGAGATCCTGATCGACCTCCATCGTGCGCTCCACCGCAGGGGCTGGGACGTGCCGCATTGGCCGGTCGAGCACGGCGGCACCGGCTGGACGCCGGTGCAGCGCTACATCTTCGATCTCGAATGCGGCCGCGCCGGTGCGGCAATCTACAACGCGTCAGGCTCGCATTTCGTCGGGCCCGTCATCATCCACTACGGCACGCCGGAGCAGAAGGCCAAATATCTGCCGCGCATCCGCTCCGGCGAGGATTATTGGGCGCAAGGCTATTCCGAGCCGGGCTCGGGCTCCGATCTCGCGTCGCTCAAGACCAGGGCCGAAACCGACGGCAACGACTACGTCGTCAACGGCCAGAAGATCTGGACGACCAATGCGCACAAGGCCAATCGCATCTTCGCGCTGGTGCGCACCTCCAGCACGGGCAAGCGGCAGGAAGGCATCACGTTCCTCTTGATCGACATGGACACGCCGGGCGTCACCGTGCGCCCGATCATCGGCAACGGCGGCGACCACGAGTTCAACGAGGTGTTCTTCAACGACGTGCGGGTGCCGAAGGCGAACCGGATCGGCGAGGAGAACAAGGGCTGGGAGGTCGCCAAGTTCCTGCTCGAGTTCGAGCGCGGCGGCCGCGTGCTCGCCGGCCAGGTGCGCGCACAATTTGCGAAGCTGGTGCAACTGACCGCCGCGCGCTGCCCCGACGACGGCGACATTCGCATGCGGCTCGCCGAGATCGGCACCGACCTCGACGCCATGGAGATGATCGACATCTCGGTGCTGTCGACCTTGCAGGCCGGCGGCAATCCCGGCTCGATCTCCTCGCTGCTCAAGCTGCGCTGGAGCGAGATCCGACAGGCGATCACCGAGCTCGCGGTCGACGTCGTCGGCGACGACGCGCTGCGCTGGATTCCCGCGCGCCCATTCTACGAGACGCTGCAGCTGCCGCCCGAAGACGAGACGATCCTGGCGGCCACGCCGCGCTATCTGAATGCGCGCGCCTTCAGCATCATGGGCGGGACCTCGGAGATCCAGACCAACATCCTCGCTAAGACGTGGGTCGGACTTTAGTTCAGAACACCGGATAGGCCTCGTTGCGGCCGAGGCCGAACTCCACCCGCCCGAAATTCTCTGCCGCCACATCCCAATTCATCACCACATGCGACGAGATCGCATGTACGTCGCGCCAGCAGCGCTGCACGCAGTTCTCGTCGCGCAGTCCGGCCGAGCCGCTGATCTTGATCAGGTCGTCCATGGCGGCGCGCAACATGCGCATGGCGTAGGTGAAATCACGCCGCAGCAGCAATCTCTGTTCCATCGTCACCTTGGTGTAGTCCGCCCGTGCGATCTGGAAGCAGCGCCGGGCCAGAAGCTCGGCGGCGTCGATCTGCGCCGCGATCTCCGCGACGCGGATCTGCACCGGCACGTGCTGGGCGACGTTGAGTGCAGTATAGGTGAGATAGCGCTGGCGCGTCCATTGTACGAAATCGGCATAGCCGCCGCGCGCCAGCCCGAGCGCCGGGCCGAGCAGCGCGTAGGTGTGCACGGCGATGAACGGCGTACGGTAGATCGGCGCGGTGTTGATCTGCGAGCCGGGCGAGCAGGCGTCGCGCAACGTGCTGAACGACACGCTGCGGTGCTCCGGCACGAATATGTTGTCGAGCGCGACCGTGTTGGAGCCCGAGGCGCGCAGGCCCGCGCAGTACCAGGTATCGAGAATCTTCAGGTCGGACGCCGGCACCAGCAACAGCCGCATGTCCGGATGGTGTTCGCCCTCGCGATGGATCAATCCGCCGATCATCACCCAGTGCGAATGACGGATGCCGCTCGACCACGACCATTGGCCATTCAGCCGATAGCCGCCGGGGGCGACCTCGGCCTTGCCGGTCGGCGCCGCCGAGGTGGCGATGCAGGCGTCGCGGTTCTTGTCCCAGACGTCGTGCTGCGCCTCGTCGGGGAAGTGCGCGAGGATGCCGGCATGGTCGCTCAGGTAGTTCAGGCACCAGGCCGACGAGCCGCAGGTCGAGCGGCCGAGCTCGATGGCGATGTTAAACTGGACCTCGTGATCGTGCTCGTAGCCGCCCCAGCGCTTCGGCATGATCGTGCGCAGCAAGCCGGCCTGGATGTACTCCTCGACCGATTCGAGCGGGATGTTGCGCTCGCGCTCGGCCTCAACTGCGCGCTCCTTGAGCTTCGGCGCCAGCGCGCGTGCGCGCTGCACCAGGTCGTCGCCGCTCGGGATGCCTTTTGTGAGCGTAGCGGACGCCAGCATTTCCACGGCACTCATGCGTGCCTCCCTTCGATGCGCTTTTTCTCTTTGTCGGCGCGCTTAGTGCCCGCCTTCGACATCCGCCGCCGAGCGGATGCGTTCATTGTAGATCGGCATGGTCAGGCCGCACACCTCGAAACGCGGCAGATAACCCATGAGGAACGCGTTCACGCCCAGGCGGTAAAGCTTGGCGACGTCGCCCGCGAGCAGCGCCTGGCGCTCCTCGTCGGTGAGATCGCATTTGGCCAGCGCCGCGGCCGGGTCGGCCTTCATCGCGGCACGGAACGCGTGGTCGCGCAGCACTTCCCGGCAGAGATAGTTCACCGCATAGACCGACATGATTCGACTCCCGGCTCAGGTCCAGTGCCAGGCGGCATAGGCGTGCCCCTGCTCCATCTGCGGCGTGACGAACCGCGGCCGGTGGTCGCCGACCGCGCCCAGCATGGCGATCCAGTCCAGGAGCTCGCCACCGACATTGCCGGCGCGCAGCATCTGCTCCTGCGTGGCCTCGTTGATCAGAGTCTGCGTCCATCCCTGCCCGATCAGCGCGCAGACCCGCCGCGCCCATTCCGGATCGGGCACGCCGTCCGACTTGCCCGGCGCGATGCGCGGCCCGAATACTTCGAGCGAGAAGCTGCCGCTGCCGATGACGACGATGCGCAGCTTGTCCGGAAAGCTCTCGATCGCGCGCTTCACCGCCACGCCGAGCTCGTAGCAGCGCCGCGCCGGCGGCAGCGGCGGAATGTGCCCGCTGACGAAGATCGGAATGACCGGGATGTTCATCGCCGGCGTCATGAAGTGGAGCGGCACCACCACGGAATGATCGACGGTGAACTCCTGCGTCAGGGCGAGGTCGAAGCCGGCCTCGATGCACACGCGCCGCAGATGCGCGGCGACGTCCGGCCGCGACTTGATGGTGTAGACCGGCACCGAGCGCGGCTCGTCGTTCGGCCCCTTGAACGCGTCCGTCACCCCCACCGCGAACACCGGCAGATTGTCGAGAAAGAAGGTGTTGAGATGATCGGTGTCGTACATGACGATGAGATCGGGGCGCATCGCCTCGAGCTCCTTGGTTACCGAGGCGAAAAGCCGCGCCGTCTCGCATTGCGGGCCCTCGCGCTCCACCAGAGAGGGAAAAAACGGCGTGTGCGGAACGCCCAATGCGCCTACGATTTCAGCCACTTATGCCCCCCCTCCACGTCCGACCCTACTCGCTGTATTTTCCCGGCACTGAAAAATCCTGGCTGCGCGCCCCTGCAACGGCCGATCCATTCTCGTAATCTTTTGCACTTAGCTCAAGACTCCCTGCTTCGCCTCCGCCGCCTGGAATCGAGCACTCCGGCTTGGTGCTGACCGTGCCGAAGCGGCTCGCCAAGATCGCGCGCATCGGGATGATCGAGCTTGCGGAATTCCGCTACATCCAGGTCTGGCATCCCCGCATGGATCCCGCCCACCAATGGCTGCGGCGCATGTTCGCGGAGGCGGCGGTCGCTGAGTGAGTGGGCGCCAATCTCCATCACAATTAACCCATATTCAGGGGCAAATTAGCGGCCTTCGCGTCTTTGCGGTCGTCGCGAGAACGACCGCGATCCCGGCGCCCAAATGATCGCCCCCTCCTCCCAATTCGGAGCCAGCCGGACGCTCTTTCGTTAATGTCGTCGCTCCCATGCAGCCGATCATTTCCGTCTCCGACCTCTCCAAAACCTACGCCTCGGGCTTCCAGGCTCTCAAGAACGTCAACCTGGACATCCGGCGCGGCGAGATCTTTGCGCTGCTGGGCCCGAACGGCGCCGGCAAGACGACGCTGATCAGCATCATTTGCGGGATCGTGAACCCGTCGGGGGGCGCGGTCACGGTCGACGGTCACGACATCATCACCGACTATCGCGTCACCCGTTCGCTGATCGGCCTCGTGCCGCAGGAGCTGCACACCGACGCCTTCGAGACGGTGTGGGCGACCACGACCTTCAGCCGCGGGCTGTTCAACAAGCCGCGCAACCCCGACTACATCGCCAAGGTGCTCCAGGATTTGTCCTTGTACGACCGCAAGGACAGCAAGATCGTGACGCTGTCCGGCGGCATGAAGCGCCGGGTGATGATCGCCAAGGCGCTCTCCCACGAGCCGCAGATCCTCTTCCTCGACGAGCCGACCGCCGGCGTTGACGTCAACCTGCGCAAGGACATGTGGCAGGTCGTGCGCGCGCTGCGCGCGTCCGGCGTGACCATCATCCTGACTACCCATTACATCGAAGAAGCCGAGGAAATGGCCGATCGGATCGGGGTGATCAACAACGGCGAGATCATCCTGGTCGAGGAGAAGGCCGAGCTCATGCGCAAGCTCGGCAAGAAGGAATTGACGCTCCATCTGCAGAAAAAGCTCGACTCCATACCGGCCGAGCTCGCCAAGCACCGCGTCACGCTCGCGGCCGACGGGCATGAACTGGTCTACACCTATGACACCCAGGGCGAGCGCACCGGCATCACCGCCCTTCTCGGCGATCTCAACCAGGCGGGCATCAGGTTCAGGGACCTGCACACGACGCAGAGCTCGCTGGAGGACATCTTCGTTGGCCTGGTGGGGCAGAAGCAATGAACCTCAACCTGCGGGCAGTATGGGCAATCTATGTGTTCGAGATGTCGCGCACGGGACGCACCCTGATGCAGAGCATCCTGTCGCCTGTGATCTCGACCTGCCTCTACTTCATCGTCTTCGGCGCGGCCATCGGCACGCGCATCAGCGAGATCGACGGGATTGCCTACGGGGCCTTCATCGTGCCGGGGCTGATCATGCTCATGCTGCTGACGCAGAGCACCGCCAATGCCTCGTTCGGCATCTACTTTCCGAAGTTCGTCGGAACGATCTACGAGCTCCTGTCGGCGCCGGTCTCGTATATCGAAATCGTGCTCGGCTATGTGGGCGCAGCCGCGACCAAGTCGATCATCCTGGGACTGCTCATCCTGGCCACCGCAAGCCTGCTGGTGCCGCTGCGGATCGCCCATCCGGTCTGGATGCTGTTTTTCCTGGTGCTCACGGCGGTGAGCTTCAGCCTGTTCGGCTTTATTCTCGGGATTTGGGCGGACGGCTTCGAGAAGCTGCAGGTCGTACCGCTGCTCATCATCACGCCACTGACATTTCTCGGCGGTACCTTCTATTCCATCGGCGTGTTGCCGCCGCTCTGGCAGACGGTGGCGCTGTTCAACCCGGTCGTCTACCTGGTCAGCGGCTTCCGATGGAGCTTCTTCGAGATTGCCGACGTGAGCGTAGGTATCAGCCTGGGCATGACGCTCGCGTTCCTGGCTCTGTGCCTGGCGACGGTGTGGTGGATCTTCAAGACCGGCTACCGGATCAAGCGATAGCGCACGTCGCGGAAAAGTGAAGACCGGTTTTCCGATAAGGACATGCGCAAGATCAAAGCGCGCGGTACGCAGGGGCAACTCACATAGTCGTGCATGACGGCATGGACCGGCTGTGCAACCGAAATGGCGACGCTAATATGCGCGGGCTGAATCACAATACGACGGCGTCGGGGGTGAAATGAACGGCGACAGACCACGCAGGCGAAGCGATCCGCGGGACACCGCCGAGGCCGCGTTCAAGGCCGCGACGACCAAGCCTCCGGAGCCTATACCGCAGAAGCCATCGCTTCCGCACGCCAAGGAGACCGTCTCGCTTCGCATCGACCGCGACGTGCTCGACTATTTCCAGGAAGACGGTCCGGGTTGGCAGGAGCGGATCAACGCCGCGCTGCGCAAGGCGGCCGGCAAGTAGACCATCGACAGGGACACGACCGTGAACGACATCTTCGACGAAAAACCCGAACCGGCGCCGGTCAAGACGGTGCCCCAGCACGAAATCGATGCGCAGATCCTGCGTGAAAAGACCGCACGCCTGCGCGCGCTGCGGCTGGCGCAGGAAGCCGCCAACGCCAGCATGAGCGGCACGACAGGCAAGCGCGGTCCTGCCAAGAAGAAATCGCCGGTCAAGGCCGAGGAAAAATCGGTGTCCCTATCGGACTGGCTCACCACGCAGGAGAAGGAAGGTCGGCGCAATTAGGCGCCGAATTCTCCCCGCTGTCATTCCCGGGGCGCCGCGCAAGCGGCGAGCCCGGAAACAGCCGAGAGTTCTCACGCCTTCTTCTTGTGGATATCCTTCACGTCGGTGAAGACCATGCCGGGGCTCTGCTGGCCGGTATAGTCGAGGTTGAAGGCGTTGCGCGCGAGGAAGACGAGGTCGCCGTCGAGGTCCTCGGCGATCGCGGCGCGGTGGTTCGCCACGAACTGATCGAACGTCTTTCGATCGTCGGCTGAAATCCACCGCGCGAGCTGGAATTCGGCCACATCCCAGTTCACCTCCAGCCCGTACTCGTCGCCGAGCCGCACCCGCAGCACGTCGAGCTGGAGCGGGCCGACCACGCCGACCAGCGCGGGCGAGCCGTCGGTCGGCCGAAACACCTGCACCACCCCCTCCTCGGCCATCTCCTGCAGCGCCTGCTTGAGCTTCTTGGCCTTCATCGCGTCGGGCAGGCGCACGCGGCGCAGGATCTCCGGCGCGAAACTCGGCACGCCCACGAAGTTGAAGTCCTCGCCTTCGGTCAGGGTGTCGCCGATCCGCAACATGCCATGATTGGGAATGCCGACCACGTCGCCGGCATGGGCCTCCTCCGCCAGCGCGCGGTCCTGCGCGAAGAAGAATTGCGGCGCGGTGAGGCTGATGAGCTTGCCGGTGCGCACCTGCTTGACCTTCATGCCACGCTTGAGCTTGCCCGAGCACAGCCGCACGAACGCGATGCGGTCGCGGTGGTTCGGGTCCATGTTCGCCTGCACCTTGAACACGAAGGCCGACATGTCGGGTTCTTCTGCCGTGACCAGGCGCTTGTCGGCGGCCTGCGCGCGCGGTGGCGGCGCCACGCCGGCGAGCGCATCGAGCAGGTCGCCAACCCCGAAGTTCTTCAGCGCGCTGCCGAAGAACACCGGGGTCAGATGTCCTTCGCGGAACGACGCCAGATCGAAACGCTTGCACGCCTCCCGCACCAGGTCGAGCTCGCCCGCGACCGCGGCCGGGTCGAGATTGGGATTGAGCGCGGCCACCTCCGATACCGGCATTTCCCGCAGCTTGCCGACGACGCCGGCGTCGCCTTCGAGCAGGCGCACGCCGCCGGTCGCGATGTCGATGGTGCCGACGAAGTCGCGCCCGCGCCCCACCGGCCAGGTGATCGGCGCGGTGTCGAGCGCCAGCGTCTTCTCGATCTCATCGATCAGGTCGAACGGATCGCGGCTTTCCCGGTCCATCTTGTTGATGAAGGTGATGATCGGGATGTCGCGCAGCCGGCACACCTCGAACAGCTTGCGGGTGCGCGCCTCAATGCCCTTGGCGGCGTCGATCACCATGACGGCGGAATCGACCGCGGTCAGGGTGCGGTAGGTATCCTCGGAGAAGTCCTCGTGGCCGGGCGTGTCGAGCAGGTTGAAGACCCGGCCGTCGTACTCGAACGTCATCACCGAGGTGACGACCGAGATGCCGCGCTCACGCTCGATCGCCATCCAGTCCGAGCGGGTGGTGCGCCGGTCGCGCTTGGCCTTGACCTGGCCGGCGAGTTGGATCGCCCCACCGAACAGCAGGAGCTTCTCCGTCAGCGTGGTTTTGCCCGCGTCCGGATGGGAAATGATCGCAAAGGTCCGGCGCCGCTCGACTTCGGTTTCATGGGGAGACCGGGCCGGGGCGCCGTCGGGGGCGCGAAGGGGCATATTCATGGCGGGCTGGATGTGGCAGTTCCGGCCGCCTGGATCAAGGCCGGAAATCGCCCGCCGGGCCGGTATGACGAGGGTCCTGCCGGTCTATTCCGCCGCCGCGCGCAGCTCGCTTGCGAGCGGAAGACCGACGGTTCCCTGGATCGATTGGTGATAATGGATCATGGCGGGTTCGTTGCGGCCGAAGACCGTATGGGTCTGCGCCCCCGACGTCAGTCCGGGCTGGATGCTGCGGCCGGCCGGGAAGTCCTCGCCGGTGACGACATCGAGCACGAGCTGCATGTTCTTGTCCCAGTGCGTGCGCTCATCCTGCGTGACCGGCGCGCGCGGAACGTAAAGCGCAAGCTCCATGACGGCGCGATCGACGCGGCCTTCGCACGGGAAGATTCGAGCAAGCTCGACATGATCGCCCTGCAGCATCAAGATCGTATTCGGGAAGAGCGCGTAGATGACTGTCGTGTTCCACATCAGGTCCCAGCTCTCCTCCGGCTCGGCCTTTAGCCGCTCGAGCTTCCTGCGGGGGAACGCGAGGCGGTGGTTGCGGCCGAAGGCCTCGAAGTCGGCAACGTTGCCATGCAGGATCGGTCCCAGCGATTCCCGATGCAAGAAGCCGATGTGATAGCCCTCATGGAAGGTGTCGACCACGAGCTTCCAGTTCATCGTTTCCGGAATCACCCGCTTGTCGTAGAACGCCCAGGACCCGAACCCGAACGAAGCGAGCTCGGGAGCGAGCCCGCCAAGCCAGGGGTCGATATCGAAACTGTACGAGCCATCCGCGGCCGGCGTGGGAATGACCCAGACAAGCCCGTGCTTCTCGCAGAGCGGCAGCGCCGTGAGCGATGACCGCTCGTCGCGCACATTGGGAAAGCAGCGCTCGTCGGGAATGCCCGTCACCTGGCCGGACAGATCGTAGGTCCAGGCATGATAGGGGCATGAGAAGGCGCGGGCCTCCCCGCAGCCTTGGGCGACCTTGGCGCCGCGATGCCGGCACACATTGAGAAACGCCCGCAACTGCTTGTCGCGGCCGCGGACGACGAGGATCGGCACCCCGGTATATTCATCGGTGCGGAAGGCGCCGGGCGACGCCCATTCCGAGGCGAAGCCCATAAGGATCGGATGCCGGCGGAACAGCGTCTGCTGCTCGCGCGCCAGGTACTCGGGATCCGCGTAGACCGAGACGTCGTTGCGCCAGGGCGCATCGGCCAGGGACGTGGTCCTGGTCTCGACGAAGTGCAGCAGCCGCTTCAAGAGATCGATCTGTTGTCGCCGGTCCATCGCGGACTCCCTTGTCGTCGCGTCCGATCCCTACTTTGCTCCTGTTCGCGAGTCTGATACGGTACCGTATCAAGACCGGCCAGCTTGTCAATACGGCACCGTATCAAGAATTCTTGAGGTGGCTCATGACGGACGCCAGCGGGCGCGACATGTGGATCGAGGCCGCCCTGAAGGAGATTGCCCGCGGCGGCGTCGAGCGCGTGCGGGTCGAGGTGCTGGCCGAGCGGCTCGGCATCACCAAGGGCGGGTTCTACCGCCGTTTCAAGGACCGGCGCGCTCTGCTCGACGCTCTCTTGGAGACCTGGAAGCGCGGCCGCATCGCCGCGATCGAGAGGCAGACCGAACTCGGCGGCGAGAATGCCCGCGACCGGCTGAAATCGCTGATCAGGCTTTATTCCGAGCGCCGCAATCCCGAGGGAATGGCGATCGAGCTTGCGATCCGCCAGTGGGCACGCTCCGACGCAGCGGCCGTCGCGGCGGTAGCGAGCGTCGATTCGGCGCGCCTGAGAAACGTCGAGCAGCTCTACAGCAAGCTCGGCTTGTCGCCCGACGACGCGCAGGCGCGTGCCGTCCTGCTCTACTCCTTCATCTTCGGCCAAAGCCTGCTGTTTCTCGAGCAGGCGTCGCGCAAGCGCGCGAGCCTGACTGCCGCCTGTGCCGACGTCTTGACGGAGGTTGGGGCGGCCTAGCTAATCGAGCCGCGCCCCCGACCGCTGCACCACATCCCGCCACTTGGCGGAATCCTTGCGGATGGTCTCGGCGAACTCCTCGGGCGTGCCGCCCGCCGGCTCGTCGCCGATCATGGCGAAGCGGTCCTTGAAGGTCTGCGACGCGATCGCGCGGTTGATCGCGGCATTGAGCTTGTCCACGATCGGCCGCGGCACGCCCGCCGGTGCAATCACCCCGCTCCAGGTGGGCGCCTCGTAGCCGGGCACGCCCGCCTCCGCCACCGTCGGCAGCTCCGGAAAGCCGGGAGAGCGGCGCGCGCCGCTGACCGCGAGCGCCCGCACAGTGCCCGATTTCGCGTGCGGCGCGATCGAGTTGAGGCTTTCGAACATCAGGTGCACGCGACCGGCGATCAGGTCGTTGATCGCCGGGGCGCCGCCGCGATACGGCACATGCACGATATCGGTGTCGGTCATGAACTTGAACAGCTCGCCCCCGACATGGCCAGGCGAGCCGTTGCTCGATGAAGCATTGAACAGCTTGCCCGGATTCTTCTTGGCATAGTCGATGATCTCCAGCACCGACTTGAATGGCACCGTCGGCGAGACCGCGAGCAGCAGATGTCCGCGTGTCGCCAGCGCGATCGGCTGGAAGTCGCGCTCGATGTCGTAGGGCAGCTTCGCTACCATGTGGCGGGTGATAGCGAGCGCGCCGATCGGCCCCATGCAGAGCGTGTAGCCGTCGGGCTCGGCCTTGGCGGTCAGGTCGAGGCCGATGGTGAGCGCACCGCCGGGGCGATTGTCGACTACGACCTGCTGCCCGATCTCCTTGGCGAGCTCCGCGCCCATGATGCGGGCCACGGTGTCGGTCGCGCTGCCGGCGGCCTGCGGCACGACCAGCCGGATCGGCTTGTCCGGGTAGTCGGCCGCGGCACCGGTCGCGAACGCGCAGGCGAGCAGCATCAGGGTCAATCGAAGTCCGCGCATGTCTTTCTCCGGAAATTGTGGATCAGCTTGGACGGACGAGCTCCGCCGTATGAAACGGCTGCAAGGTGTCGATGGCTTCGACCGGCTGGGTGTTGATGTCCCATTTGAAGAATCGCAGTACCACCTTGTCCGCGCTGAAGTCGACGAGCGTGAAACCGTGCTGTTCGATCGGCTTGATCCGCTCCTCGAGGTCGAGCACTGCCGACGGCGTGGCGGGTGTCCCGCGAATGCCCGACGAGGGCCAACCGCCGGCCCAGGTTCCGATGGTTCCCGACAGCGCGACATTGATGGGACTGCGCTTGAGGTCGAGTGAGCCGCTGCGCAGCATCCTGCCGAGCGCGATCGAATGCATGTCCCCGCTGATGACCAGCGGCACACGAGCGCTCATCGCCGACATCGCAGCCATCAGCCGGTCATGTTGCTTGAGCCAGCCCGACTGCCAATAGGGCTTGGGCACCGCCGTTGTCAGCTTCTTGTCGGGCCCGAGAATGTCGGGGTACCACTCGCCCCATTTCCCGGCGGACCACCCCGGCGGATTGGAGGGCGCGTGAACGATGTGGGCGACCTCGGTCGCCGCCATCCTGGACTTCAGCCATTTTTCCGCTTCGACATCGACATAGACCGCGCTCGGTCCCGCCAGCGTCAACGTGCGGCGGATGTCGTAGAGGAGCACCTCGGCCAGCCGGCCGTAGCGGATGGTGCCGAAGCTCTCGGACACTCCGTCGACGCGATCGGCCGCGGACGACCACGGCAACCCGCGCGGACGCGCGACATCGGGCAGAAATTCGGGGTAATACATCTGCTGCGTGGCGCGCGCGAGCTGCAGCATGAAATGCGTCGGCGGAAACGTGATGATGTCGTCGGTGGCCTCGTCATTGTCGAAGTAGTCGTGGTCGTCCTGCAGGAAGAACACGGGCGTGGAGCGGAACTCCGCGCCGTAGACCGGGGCGATCTGCGGGCCCGCAGCGCGCTTGAGCACAGTCTCGTTGTCGCCGCCCAGGACCACACCCGCACGGTCGAACTTGCCGGCAATCGCCTGCGCCTCGGGCGATGCGCCATATCGCTTCGACGTCAACGGCGACAGCAGATCCCAATAGACGTGATCGCCGTTGGCGACGGCCGCCTGCGGTTGGAAGCTCAGCGCTCGCCGGAAAAGCCGGTTGCGTACTGCCGGCGGCAGGAATTTCATGGCTTCGTGGCCGCCGGCACAGGAAAAAAACAAGACCCGGAATTGCTCCGGCCGCTCGTCGGGACCGGGGAAGGTCGATAGCTCCCATGGCTGGCACAGCGCGCGTCCGCCGTCGCCGGTGAGTGAAAGCGAATGCGCGACGCCCGGTTTCAGATCTGTCGCATGGAAGTGCCAGAACTCGCCGCGCGTGTCGCCCATCCGGCCGCGCACCGAGGTGCCGCCGACGTGCAGCGTCGGCGCATCGGCAAGAGGCGCGTCGAATGAAACCTTGATCAGCAGCCGGGTGTCGTTGACGGTTGGCAAAAGGTGACGCACCCGGCCAGCGTCCCATGCGCCGCTGGCGGGCGCCGCTTGGGCGGCACCGGCAACCAAATCGGCAGGCGCATTCACCAGTAGCGCAGCCGCAGTGGATGCTTTCAGGAACTCACGCCGATCGAACAGCATCGCCGGCCCTCCCCGTCACGGACTGGATTTTCCCAGACCTGTTTTGGAGATTATGCTCTCTGCCTTCGGCGGCCGACAAGGGCGATGCGGCCGAGGCTCGCAGCACGGCTGCCGACCGAAAGCCGTGACTCGGGCACCCGACGATAAAGCCCGCCCCGCCCTTTAGCCGGCAGCGCTGCGGTGCTAGCCTCGGCCGTCCCTTAAAACGGCGGGAGTCGTTCGACATCCCGCGCGGCCCGGTAAAAATGCCGGCCATGGGGTGGAGGACGCCATGAAGGATCTCATCAAGCAGTATCTCGACAACGGCATGTCCCGGCGGCAGCTGATGACCGGCCTGAGCGCGCTCGGAATGAGCACGGTCGCCGCCAAGTCGGTGGCGCAATCGCTGGAGACGTTCGGCCAGGGCGCGGCGGCGCCTCCCCCTTCGGCGATGCGGCAGATGAAGGGCACCGGCGGCGCGCTCTTCGTCCAGCAGATGAAATCTGCGGGCGTCCAGCACATCTTCTTCAATCCCTCGACCGGCGACTATCCGATCTTCGACGCGCTGGTCGACGAGCCCGCGATCCAGCTGATCAAGGGCATCCACGAAGGCGCCGTGGTCGCCATGGCCGACGGCTACGCACGCGCCTCCGGCAAGACCGGCGTCGTGATCGTCGCCAATATCGGCTTGCCCAACGCCATGACGCAGATGGTCAACAGCTGGAAGGACCAGATTCCGGTTCTGGTCGCGGTCGCTTCGGTCGAGCAGGACGCGCTCGGCCGCGACCTCTTCCAGGAGCCCGAGCACACCGAGGTCATGACCCAGCCAATCACCAAGTGGTACTGGGCGGCGAAGACCACCGGCTCGATCCCGGAGACCGTGCGGCGCGGCATGAAGTTCGCGTCCACGTCGCCCTGCGGGCCGGTCTTCCTCTCGCTGCCGACCAACGTGCTGCGCCAGGAGGCGGACGCCGCCATCTGGGACCAGGCAAAGTTCGACGTGCCGATGCGCATCCGTCCGGACCAGGACGACATCTTCAAAGCAGCGCGCCTGCTGCTCGAGGCCAAGAACCCGATGCTGAGCGTCGGCGACGAGGCGACCTGGTGCCGCGCCAACAAAGAGCTGGTCGAGCTCGCGGAGCTGCTCGGGCTTCCCGTCAGCGGACAGGCCGGCTCGCTCGGCTTCTGGTCGAAACCGTTCCCGACCAAGCATCCGCTCTATATCGGCCCGCAGCTGCGCGACATGCGCTTCCCCGGAAAAGTCGACGTGCTGCTCAACCTTGGCAACCGCTACGGCGAGCGGCCGGCGCCCGGGCAGCAGCTGATCTCGGTGCGGCTCGATCCCACGAGCCTCGCCCGCGGCGCGCCGGTCGATCTCGGCATCGTCGCCGACATCCGCCTTGCCACCGCCGACCTGACGGCCGCGATCCGCAGCCTGGCGACGGATTCCCGGCTCAAGGAGATCGCGGCCGAGCGCGCGGCGCGCACCCGCGCCTATACCCACGAAATGCGCGCGTTCCGCCAGCAGATCGCGCGAGAGAACGCCGACCGCACGCCGGTCAGCCTGGAGCGCATCGGGCTCGAGCTCGAAGCCGCGCTCGACAAGGATACCTGCTACGTCTGTGACGTCGATTCCGGCAAGACAATCGATCCCGTGATGTCGTTCGGCGGCGACGACAAGCAGTACATCGCCACCGGCCCGAACGTACTGGGCTGGGGCATGGCGTCAGCGTTCGGCGTCAAGCTTGCACGTCCTGATCTGCCGGTCGTGTCAGTGGTCGGCGACGGCAGCTTCTGCTTCTCCGGGCCGCAACCGCTGTGGACGCAGGCGCGCTACAAGGCGCCTGTCATGAACATCGTGCTCAACAATCACAGCTACAACAACGAGCGCAACCGGATCTGGCATTACGGCGGCCGCCAGTTCAAGACCGGTCGCGACATGACCTGCTATCTCGGCAGCCCCGACGTGGACTACGCCAAGGCGTCGGAAGCCTTCGGCGTCGAGGCCGAGGTGGTGAAGGAGCCGGGCAAGCTCAAGGACGCGATCAGTCGTGCCAGGCGCGTGGTCGCCGACGGCCGGCCCTACCTGCTCGACATCCACACCTATCGTGACGGCGTGGGCGCGGCATCGACCTGGCATCCGCCCTACTCCGTGGCGGACCTGCGCTCCAGGAAGGTGTGACATGCGGCGCCTCTCATTGCTCGGCGCGCTCGCGGCGCTTTGCGCCGCCGCCGCCACGCCGGCCCAAGCTCAGGCCCAGGCTCAAACTCAGGCGCAAGTGCAGACCACCATGGTCCTGCCGCAAGGCGACGGCCGCGAGCTGGTCGCGGTCGCCTGCTCGCAGTGCCACACGTTGAACACCATCATGGTCGGCCGCGAGGGTGCGACGGGCTGGAAGCGTCACGTCTACAACATGGTGCTGCGCGGCGCGCAGTTGACGCCGCGCGAAGCCGACACGGTCATCCAATATCTGACGGTCAATTTCGGGCCCGGCGCGCCGCAACCCACGACGGCGAAAGCCATCACGCTGCCCGGCGGCGCCGGCAAGGAGCTCGTGGAGGCGCGCTGCTCGACCTGCCACGACCTCGAGCGCGTCACCATCGTCAAGCGGCACAAGCGGGACTGGCCGTTCATCGTCGGCAACATGGTCACCCGCGGCGCGATCGCGACGCCGGAGGAAGCGCAGCAGATCGCCGCCTATCTGGTGGCGCAGTTCGGCAGCGAGTGAAGTTCGGTCACCTCAGTAGCTTCAACGGCCACAGTGTAATCGCCGGCACGTAGGTGACCAGCATCAGCATGACCAGATAGATGACCAGGAACGGCAGCACGCCGCGATAGAGCTTCGGCAACGGCGTGCCGAACAATGCATGCGAGGCGAAAAGGTTCAGGCCGAAGGGCGGCATGAACATGCCGATCGCCAGGTTGACGGTGAAAATGATGCCGAAATGGATCGGATCGACCCCTGCCCGGTAGACGATCGGCGTGAGCAGCGGGGTGAGCAGCAGGATCGCGGCCGGCGGCTCGAGCACGCTTCCCACGAACAGCAGAATGACGTTGATGACCAGCAGCAGGATCCAGGTCTGCAGGCTGAGCTGATCGACAAAGGCGATCAGCTTCGCCGGAAACCCGCTGGTCGTGATCAGCCAGGCGAAGGCGCCGGCGGCACCGACGATGATCAGGATCTGGGCGATCAGCGCGGATGACTCGACGGTGATCTCCCAGAGCTGCCGCCAGGTCAGCTCGCGATAGACGAACATCGAGATCACGATGGCATAGATGCAAGCGACGCCGGCGGCCTCCGTCGGCGTGAACAGGCCGCCATAGATGCCGCCGAGAATGACGATGGGAGCAAGCAGGGACCAGATCGAGTCCTTGAGATGGGCGAGGATGTCCTTGCGCTCCACCGGCGCCGTGATCGGTATTTTCTCGACCTTCGCGTACCACACCACATAGATCGCGAGCGCGATGCCGATGAGAATGCCGGCCGGGAAACCGGCGAGAAAGAGCTGCGGCACCGATTGCTGGGCCGCGATCCCGTAAATGATCATGGCGATCGAGGGCGGCGTGATGACGTCGATCACGCCGGTCGCGGTGACCAGGCTGACCGAGAACGTGTCGCCGTAGCCGTTCTTCTTCAGCGCCGGGATGGTGAGCTTGCCGATAGCGGCGACGCAGGCGACGCTCGAGCCCGACATCACGCTGAACACCTCGCAGGCGGCAATCGTGGCGATGCCGAGCGCGCCGCGCACCGCGCCGACCAGCGACAGGATGAGCTCGATCAGTCGTCGCGCGATGCCGCCGCGCGACATGATATCGCCGGCGTAGATGAACAGCGGGACCGCGAGCAGCGGAAAGATATCGAGATTTCCGAAGATCGCCGAATGCAACGCGTGAATGGGATTGCCGCTGAGCACGATCCCGCCCAAGGCGGCGGCCAACAGGGCTACGAAGATCGGCGCCCCCATGAGCAGCAGCAGCACCGGCAGCACGACGATCAACAGAACGGTCATGGCGTACACTTCGTCATGGGCGTCGTCACGGGCGTTGCCTTGGCCAGCATCGGTCTCTTCACCGACGGAGCGAGACCACGATGCGAGCCAGCATCATCAACGCCATCATGCCGAGTCCAATCGTCAAGAAGGACTGCGGCAGCCAGCTCGGTGCATTCAGCGCGTCGCTGCGCTGGTCCATGGATTGCAGCAGCGAAACCAGCCGAAAGCTCGCGAACGTCACCACCGCGAGAATGGCGATCGAGGCGAGCGCCGCGACCAACATCGCCGCGCGGCCGATCGCCGGCGGCAGGCGTTCGACCAGGGTGTCGATGCGGATGTGAAGATTGCGCCAGGTCACCGCGATCGCGCCGGAGAAGACCCCGAGGATCATCAGGAACAGCATCAGCTCTTCGGCCCAGCTGAACGCCCGGCCAAAGAAATAGCGCGCGACCACGTTCGCGCCGTTGATCGCCACAATGCACAGGAGCGAAAGCGCCGCGATGACGAGACACGCTTGAGAGATGCCGTCGCAGAGCCAAACGATGAAGCCGTTCGGCGCCGGAGCATCGTTTGACGGTTCGGTCATGCGACCGCCGCGTCAGTTCACGGATGCTGTGATGGTCTTGAGGCGATCGTAAAGGTCCTTCAGCGGAGCGCTCTTCGCCACCACCGTCTGCGCCGCGGCCGACGTGCGGCGCACCGCCTCCTGCTGGTCGTCCGGTGAAAGCTTGACGATCTTGCCGCCCTTGTCGGTCCAGGCCTTGGTGTCGCTCGCGATGCGCTCGATCTGCCACTTCACGAGCTGAGGCTCGATTTTGGTCCCGGTCTCCATAACGATCTTTTGCAGGTCCGGCGGCAGCCGGTCATAGAAAATCTTGCTCACCAGCGAGACCGACAGGATGGGCCAGAGCGCGGTGTCGACCAGGTTCTGCGCCGCGTCGTGGTAGCGGAACGCGACGAACACGCCGAGCACCGAATTGACCCCGTCGATCGTGCCCTGTTGCAGGGCCGGCAGCACTTCCGGCAGCGACATCGGCACCGACGATCCGCCGAGCGCGGCCACCGCGCTCTGCTCGCCCTCGGAGGCCAGCACGCGGATGCGTTTGCCGGAGAAATCGGCGACCTTCGCGACCGGCGCCTTGAAGACGAACGATTGCATGTCGTAGGCGCTGGCGCTCATGCCGACCATGCCGCGCGCCGCCGCCACGTCGAAAATCGCCTTGCGGAACGCGGGGACGTCGACCACGCGCTTGAGGTGCTCGCGGTCCTTGTAAAGGCCGGCGAGCGCCGGGACCTGGAAGCGCTGGTCGGCGCCGACGAACAGCTCGACCGGCGCGATGGCGGCTTCGATGGTGCCGAGCCGCAGGCCCTCGGTCTGGCGCGGGGCGCCGCCGAGCTGGCTTGCGGGATAGACCTCGACCTTGATGCGATTGTTGGTCGCCTTCTCCAACTTGGTCTTGTAGACCTTGATGTATTCGTGCTGCATGTCGTTGATGGTCTGGGTCGCGAACTTCATGGTGAAGTCCTGCGCCCGCGCCGGCGCGACGGCGAGAACGACGCCGGCAACGGCAGTCAAGGAGGCGGCGAAAAAGCGCCTGCCCTGCCCGCGTGCCCCGGCTCGATGAATAGCCATGTCGTTCCTCCCTCGCTGCATTTCGTTACCCTTGAATGGATGCTAGTCGTTTCGATCGGTCGATTTCAACGGGCAACCTTGTCGCGTTTTCGACGCTGCAACCGCAACGGGCAGCAATGGGTGAGTGGTCCACGATGCACCTTCAGGGGAGACGATCGTGAAATTCCGGGTGGAGCTGGTGTGGACCGATGACGACGCGGGCGCCGCGTCCTCGATTTTCCTGACCGCCGACGGACGCGTCATCCTGCAGGGTCGCGCGGTGTCGCCGCAGGTGCGCGAAGCGATGGCACTGCCCGCGCAAGGCGACATGATCAGCGTCGATCGCAACCTGATCCGGGCGATCAAGGACATGCTGTGACCGCGGCGGATTGAAAGCCGGAGCGCCGACGCTTACCATGCCTGCAAAAGCGCGGGTCATCGATGGAGGAAGCGCCATGTTCCTCAAGAACTACTGGTACGTCGCGGCCTACGACCACGAGATCGAGCGTCGCCCGGTCGGCCGCATCATTCTCGGGGAACCGGTCGTGCTCTATCGCCTGCAGGACGGCACGCCGGTGGCGCTGGAGGATCGCTGCGCGCACCGCCATCTGCCGCTGTCGATGGGAAAGCTGGTCGGCGACGAGCTGCAGTGTCACTACCACGGGCTGCGCTACGACAAGACGGGCACTTGCGTGCGCGTGCCCGGCCAGGACATGATTCCGCGCTCGGCACGGGTGAAGAGTTATCGGGTGGTCGAGCGCTATCACTGGCTATGGATCTGGATGGGCGATCCGGCGCTCGCCGATCCCGACACGATCCCCGACTTCCACTGGTTCGACGATCCCGCGTGGGGAGCAAAGGGGCAATACCTTCACGTCAAGTCGAACTGGCAGCTCATCGTCGACAACCTGCTCGACCTCACCCACCTCGCCTTCGTGCACGAGACCACGATCGGCAATTCCGCCCTGGTCGATCAGGCGCAGGTCAAGGTGCAGCGTTCGGGCGACAACGTCACGGTCACCCGCTGGATCGTCGACGCGCCGGCGCCCCCGACCTTCGTGAAAGCCGGCGGCTTCGCCACTAACGTCGATCGCTGGCAGATCATCAATTTCGCGCCGCCGGCGTTCCTGCGGCTCGACGTCGGCGCCACGCCGACCGGCACCGGCGCGCCCGAGGGCAAGCGCGTGGGCGGCATCGGCATGTGGAACCTCAACGCCATCACGCCGGAGACGGAAACCACCAGCCACTACTTCTGGGGACAGGCGCACAATTTCGACGTCAAGAACCCGAAGACCACCGACATGATCATCGAGCAGATCCGCACCGCGTTCCTCGAGGATGTCGCGGTGTTCGAGGCGCAGCAGCGCAATCTGCAGATGATCCCCAATCCGCCACAGACCGACATCAATGCCGACTCCGGCGTGATCCAGGCGCGCCGCATCCTCGATCGGCTGCACCAGGAGGAGCAGGCCGCCGCAGCCAAGATGGTGGCGGCGGAATAGCAGCCCTTTCCCGCGGAAACAGCGGCATCGCCAGCTTGTTTTGCGCCGCGGCAGACATATATACGCATGCATATGATCGGCCGTGACGGGTCGCAATGCGCGGGGGTGCGCGGACCGTCAGCATTGCGACAGGAGACGACATTGGCGAATAGTTCAAAGGACACTCGCGACCGTACCGATGCAAATTTCAAGAAGGAGCAGCGGGCCCGTGAGGGCGCCAAGGCCATGGCCGAATACGAGGCCGCGGGCGTTGCCATGCGTGAGAAGACTGCGCGGCTGAAGGCGCTGCGATTGGCGAAAGAGGCTGCCGACCGCGCGCGCGAGGCCGGCAAGAAGAAGTCGGCCGCCTGACGGCAAAGTTCCCGTCAAACCCACCGATAGCCGTAGCTGCGGATAGACCCGGTCAGCTTGTTGCCGGCCGAAGGCGCGGCGTCGTCGCCGAGCTCGGCGCCGACCAGCCAGGTGCGGCCGTGCACCTCCATCCCGCGGACATCGGCGCGGCCGGCGAATATCGTGCAGTTGCACCAGAGCCCGCCGAAGCATTCGCTGTCCTGCAGGCTCACCGCGCCGGCAAAATGCGTGCGGTCGAGCGACAGATTGCCGTAGCAGGTCATGCGGTCGAGAAAGCTCGCATCGCCGAACTCGGCCTCGTCGAAGCAGGCGACGCCGTGGAACTCGACGCCGGAGAAAGTCGCGCCGCGTCGTAGGCGCACCTTGTCGAAGCGGGCATCGCTGAGAAACCGGCTCCCTGAAAAATTCGCCACCGCGTTGAACGTGCAATCCGTGAACCAGGCCAGGCCCTGGAACACGACGTTGCGCAGCGTCACCGGGGCGTTGAAGGTCGTACCGGTGAAATCGAGATGGGGCAGCGCGGCGCCGTCGAACTCGATCGGCGTCTCGACGGTCAGGCCGCGCAAATCCTCCACCTCTCCGCGCCGGAGCGGCTGCGCGAGCTTGGCCAGCAGGTCGTTCATGCGCTGCCCGCTGCGCCCGCCGGCGGACCGGCGAAGGCTTCCGCAAACGGGCCGATCACCTGCATGTCGACCTCGACGATCTGCGCCCCGCCCGCCAGCAGCGCGCGATCGAAGGCTGCGGGAAAATCGTCGATATGGTTGACCTTCTGGTACTTGAGCCCGAGCGCTGCGGAGAGCAGCTTGAAATCGGGCGTGTGCAGGTCGGCATAATGCCGCCGGCCGCCGAACTGCGCATCCTGGATGTTGCGGATGACGCCGTAGCCGCGGTCGTTCATCAGCACGAATACGATATTGGCCTTGGCGTCCACCACGGTTGCCAGCTCGCCGAGATTGACCATCGTGCCGCCGTCGCCGAGCAGCGCGACGGTCTTCGCCGGCACGCCGGCGAGCGCCGCGCCGACCGCCATGGCCACGCCCTGCCCGATGCCGCCGCCGAGCGCATGCACGCCAAGATGCGGCGCCGCCAGATGTACATAGCGGTTGCCGAAGGTGCTGTTGGCAAGCGTCACGTCGCGCACGAACGGATGCCGGCCTTCCGCCACGCGCGCCTGCAGCGCGTCGGCCACCACGCGATAGGGACCAAGCGCAGCGGCGAGCTTCTCGGCGGATTGCCGGCGCGCGGGCGCCACGTCCTCCAGAAACGTCACATCGACGCTAAGCTTCGCCGGCAGGCGCTCGCGCAGGCCCTCGAGCGCTGCGGCGGCGTCCGCATTGATGAACAGGTCGACCGCGTAGTTGCGTGCGGCCTGGCCGGGATCGGCGTCGATCTGGATGAGCGGCCGCGGCAGCCGCGCGGCATTGTTGCGGGTCTCGTTGCCGCGCAGCCGCGACCCCACCACGATCATGAGATCGGCGCGGTCGTAGATCGCCTGCGCCGGCGCGGTCATGTTGTAGGCGCCGAGCGTATGGGGGTGCGCCTCGGGCACTACGGCGCGGCCATTGGTGCTCGAGACGACTGCGAAGCCGCGTTCGGCGAGATCGAGCGCCGCCGCGCCCGCCTCGCGCGCGCCGCCGCCGAGCCACAGCATCGGGCGCTTCGCCTGCCGCACCATTTCGGCCAGCGCGTCGAGCAGCTTCGGATCGGCGGCCTGCGGCATGATCGGGCCGATGCCGACATGCTCGGGCCGCGCGACTTTTTCCCGCTGCACGTCGATCGGGATCTCCAGCGACACGGGGCCTCTTGGCGCAGTAAGCGCGGCGCGCGCCGCCGCCTGCACCATGCCGACCGCGGTGCGCCCGTCCCAGACCCGGAAATAGGCCTTGGAGATCGCCCGCAGCATGTCGGCCTGCCGCGGCACGTCGTGGATCGCAGCGCGGTCGCGATCCATGTAGGGGCGGTCGATCTGCGAGGTGATGTGCAGCACAGGAGAACCGGCGGTGAGCGCCTCGACCTGCGAGCCCGCGGCGTTGCCGGCCGCGGTGCCGGTGCTGGTAATGACGACGCCGAGTGAGCGCGACACCCGCGCATAGGCGTCCGCCATGTTCATGGCGCCGGCCTCGCCGCGCGCCGGCACGAAACGGATCCGGTTGTGGCGCGCGATCGCGTCCAGGATCGGCATGTTGTGGATCGAGATCACGCCGAAGACCGTGGTGACGCCGAGCTCGGCCAAAGTGTGGGCGACGACATCGCCCACGGGCTCGGTGATCGACGTTGTGGTCTCACTCACCATGATCGCACTCTCTACACTCTATATGTGCCGCGAGGTGCCGCCGGAAATCTCGAGCTGGGCACCGGTGATGAAGCCGGCGGCCGGCGAGCAGAGAAAGGCGATGGCGCGCGCGACCTCTTCCGGCTCACCCAGCCGCTCCATCGGGATGTGACGGCTGCGCGCGACCTCGCCGATCCACTCCTCGCGCGTCTGCGCCTTGTTCTCGCGCACGACGAAGCGGCGCTCCCACTGGCCGGAATCGATCAGCCCCAGCATCACGGAGTTGACGCGGATCCGCGGAGCGAACTCGCCGGCCAGCGATTTCACCAGGCTCTGCGCGCCGGCACGCGCCGCCGCGGTGGCGACCATGTAGGGCTCGGGCTGATAGGCGAGCAGCGAGTTGACTGTCAGGATCGCCGCCGCGTCGCTCTTGTCCAGGAGTGGCTTGAAAGCCCGAACAGGATAAATCTGGCTGAAGAATTTCAGCTCCAGCTCCTCGCGCCAGGCCTCGTCCGTGGTGTCCGCGAACGTGGACATGCGCGCCTGTCCGGCATTGTTGACCAGGATGTCGCAGCGCCCCATCCACTGCTCGACCGCGGTCTTGAACCGTCCGACCGCTTCCTTGTCCAGCACGTTGCATGGCAAGGCGAGCAGTTGGCTCGACGCTGCATTGCCCGTAAGCGATGCTTTGGCGGCGGCGAGCCGCGCCTCGTCGCGGCCGCAGATCGCGACCGCTGCGCCTTCTGCCAGGAACAGGCGCGCAGTGGCGAGCCCGATTCCCGACGTCCCGCCGGTGACGACGGCGACCTTGTCTTGCAGTCCGAGATCCATACGCTTTCCTTATTCTCCGGCTTCGGCGAGTGTCCTCGCCGTGCCTGCCTTCTTGCCGTCGGGCTCGATCCATCCCAGCCGACGGGAAATTTCCGCGCCGGCTTTGCGCAATTCATCGCCGATGAGGGCCCGTCGCCTCTCGTCCTCGAACGCGGCGACCGGGCCAGACACGTTGATCGCGGCAAGCGGGGTGCCGGCGAAATCGAACACCGCCACCGCCGCCGAGCCGATGCCGCGCTCGAAATGCGCCTCGCTCCAGGCGATGCCAGCGCGGCGGTCCTTCTCCGCCTTGCTACGCAGCGCCTCGAGCGTTGCCGAGGTATGATCGCTGAAGCGCTGCAGCTCCTTGCCGGCGAAGAGCCGCTCGATCTCCACCGCCGGGATGTGCGCGAGCAGCATCCGGCCCATGGTGGTGGCGTGCGCCGGCAGCCGGCTGCCGACCCGGATATTGCTGGCGAGCGGCGTGTTGGGCGTGCGGCGCACGAGGTAAAGCACGTCGGTGCCGTCGAGCACGCCGAGATGAGCGGAGAGTTGCAAGGTCTCGGCGAGCTGCGTCAGCACCGGCACCGCAACCTGCACCAGGTCCTGCGAGAACAGCGCACGCGCGCCGACTTCCAGCAGCGCCAGGCCGACCTGAAAACCGGCGCCGTTCGGACGCCGCTCCACGAAACCCTCGACCTCAAGCGTGTGCAGCAGACGCAGCAAGGTGGTGCGATTGATCTTCAGCACCTTCGCCGTCTCGCTCATATTGAGCACCGGATTGCCTTCGGCCACATGACGGATCAGCCGCACCGCCCGTTGCACCGGCGGAGCTATATAGGGTCCGCCCCTGGCGGCGCGTTTGCGCCTGGCCTTGTCGGATTTGGCTTTCTCAGGCATGCGCGCTCGCCTCGCTCTCGGCAACTTCTTTGATGTCACGCGCGATCTCGGCCGGCTGCTCCTGGCAGATCGCATGCCCGGCGCCGGCGATCTCGCGAAAGGCGCGCACGCCGCGCAACGCATCGAACAGCCGGCGTGCATTGGCCGGCGGCGTGATGAGGTCTTGCGTGCCGACGATGACGGTGGTCGGCGCCTCGAGCTTCGCCGCATCGTCGAGCAGGCGACCGCCGGCGAGCAGGCGCGCGGCCTGGTCGTAGCCGGGACGGCGAACACAGGCCATGGACCGCTCGACCAGCTGCAGAACGTCCGGACGGGCATGCCCATCGGCGACGAGCTTGCCTGCGCGCGCCGCGGCGAATTTTTCCGGCCCCAGGCGATCGAGCTCATCGATGCGGCCCGCCACAGCCGGCGGCAGCGCGCCGCCTTTTTCCGTGCCATAGCCCAGCGCGGGCGAGATCAGGAGCAGCGCCGCCACTCGCCGCGGCGCAACCCGCGCGAAGCGCGCCGCGATCAGCGCGCCGAGCGAATGACCGACGAGGACGCAGCGCGACACGTCGAGCTCAGATAGCAGGCGGTTGAGCGCAGTGGCGTAATCGGAAGCATCGGGCCATTCGACCGCCAGCGGCTGCGAGCCGCCGTAGCCGGGCGCATCCCACGCCAGCAGCGGACGACTGCCGGGGAATGTGCGCATCAGCGGCACGAACGATTGCGCATTGCTGCCGATCCCGTGCAGCAGCACGATCGGCATCGTGCCATCGTCGCCGCAGGCGAGATAGGAGAGGCCGGCGGCCGAGTGCTGCGCGATGTCGCTCATGTAAAGACGAAGCCGGCGTCGACGGGAAGCAGCTGACCGGTGAGCGCGAGCGCGCCGGGCGTGAGCAGGAACACGACGGTGTCGACGATATCCTCCGGGCGTTGCGGCCCTGGCACCGCGCGGCCGTTCTCGTACAGGCGGTGGCGCTCGGCCGGCACGTACTCGGTCGCCTCGCAGCGCAAGATACCGGGCGCGACCGCGGTCACCCCGATGCCGCGCGGTCCGAGTTCGCGCGCAAGCGAGCGGGTCATTGCGATCACCGCGCCCTTGCTGGCCACGTAGGCGAGCAGGCGCGGCGCGCCCCACAGCGCCGTATCGGAGGCGATATTGACGATGCGGCCGGCGCCGCCGTCGGCGAACAGCGGCGCGAGCGCACGGGTGACCAGCCAGGTGCCGCGGACGTTCACCCGCATCACCCGATCCCAGAGATCGAGATCGATCTCGTCGAAGGTGGGTCCGCCCACATCGGTCGCGATGGCGGCATTGTTGACGAGACCGTGAATCGTGCCTTCGCGCTGCGCGATGTCGCGCGCGAAGGCGTGGACGGAGGCCGGGTCGCCAAGGTCGACCGGCACGAAGCGGACCTCGGTCATCTTGGAGAGCTCCTGCGCCACCGCACGGCCGGGCTCTTCCAGTATGTCGCCGAGCACCAGGGACGCGCCGGCGCCGGCGCAAGCCTGCGCGATCGCACGACCGACGCCGCGCGCGGCGCCCGTCACCACGACCGTGCGCCCGGTGAGCATGCTCAAACCGCCGTGCGGACCGAGGCCATGTCCTCGGCCTCGAGCTGGCGCTTCACCTGCTGCGACAGCATGCGCCGCATGCGCGCGACGCCGACGTCGTGCTGGTAGAGCATCTCGCGCTTGTGCGCGTCGTCGGGAATATTGGTGAGCATCTCGCGGTCCTGCTCGAGCACGTGCCAATGGCGCTCTTCAAGCGTGGCGCGATAGAGGAAGCGCCAGGATTCCCTGGCGATCCCGCTCACCTGCCGGAAGCGCCAGAAGAACACCAGGCAGGAGCCCTCGTCGACCGGCGTGGTGTAGCCGATGATGCGGAACGGCCCGCCCGGCCCGGCGGCGTCCGGGTAGGGAATGTCGAGCCGGCAATAGACCTGGGCGCCGTCGAGCACCACATCGGTCCAGTCGAGGTTCACATCCTTCTGCTCAACGCGCGCGATGTAGAAGCCGTCATCGCGCGGCTCGATCTTCATCACGTCCTGCTTGGCGCCGAAGGCGAGCGTGAAGGAATTGGCGTGCAGATAGCAGGCGTGCATGGGATCGGCAAAATTGTCGTAGACGAAGCGATAGCTGCACTCCCACCGTCCCATGCAGAGGATGCTGCTCCACGCCGGATCGGAGAATTCGGCGGGGAGCTTGAGCTCGCACGGCTGCGGGCGTTCCTTGCCCGGGAAGTAGACGAAGATGCCGTCGTTGGCCTCGATCACGGCATAGCTGTCTACGGCCCTGCGGCCCTCCAGCGCGCAGCCCGGCATCGCCGGTACGCGCACGATCGTACCGGAGCCGTCGAGCGTGACGCCGTGATAGCGGCAGGAGATATTGTCGGCGTTCACCTCGCCGCGCGACAGCCGTGCGCCCCGATGCGGGCAGTAATCCTCCAGGCAATGCAGCTTGCCGCTGGTGTCGCGCCACAGCACCAGGTTTCGCCCGAGCGCCTTGACGGCGTGGGGCTTGTCGCGCTTGACCTGCACCGATTTGCCCACGGCGTACCATTGGCCGAGGATGCCCGTGGTCAGGCGCTCCTCGACCGCGTCCTTGTCGGCGCTGTTCATGTGCAGCCCTACCCCGCGCCGCCACCCTTCGGGCGCTTGATCTTGGCAACCGGATGATCCGGCGGATAGGTCGGCGTCACCGGCTTGCTGTTGCCGATGATCACGCACATCAGCGCTTCCTCGATGCCCTCGTTCACCAGCCCGCGATAGACGCCGGGCGGCACCGAGAACAGGTCGCGCTCCTTGAGCACGGTTTCGAAGCGTTCGCCCTGGTGCTCGATGATGAAGCGCAGCTTGTTGCCGCGCAGCACGAAGAACACCTCCTCCGCGTCGGTGTGCAGATGCAAGGGGCCTTCGCAGCCCGCCGGCAGCACCATGGTGGAGAAAGTGAAATGCTCAGCCGGCACGGCGTTGTCGTCGGTGGCGACGCCGGTCCCGCCGGTGCCGATATAGCGCATCTGGGCGCGGCGATATTTCGGGTCGAAGTCCGCCTGGAACTTGAGCGCGTCCCAATCGAGCTCGCGCGTGTCGTATCGCGCGATGCGGGAGGTGAGCCACGAGGACAGGTTCTCGCCCTTCGGAATGACGACGCTCTCGGGCCTGATCTCGGGATAGATGGGCTTGTGTTCCATGGGACGTCCTCCTTGCAAATCCGGTTACCGCATGGCGCGCGGGATGTAGTGCAGCACCCGCGCCTCGATCATGGCGACGGCGCCGTAGAGTACGATGCCGATCAGCGTCAGCAGCACGATGGCGTTGAACACCATCGCGGTGTTGGCCTGCCCTTCCCCGAAGGTGATGAGATAGCCGAGCCCGGTATTGCCGCCGACGAGCTCGCCGACGGTGACGCCGATCACCGCCAAGGTCGCGCCGATGCGCAGCCCCGCCATCAGCGCCGGCATCGAGGTCGGCACCTCGATCTTCCAGAAAATCTGCATGCGGCTCATGCTGTAGGCGCGCGCGAGATTGATGAGGTCGCGGTCCACTGTCTTCATCGACTGCAGCACGTTCACCAGGATCGGGAAGAACACGACGAGGATGGTGACCAGGAGCTTCGGCCAGGCGTTGTAGCCCAGCCACATGATGAACAGCGGCGCGAACGCGACCTTGGGCGCAATCTGCAGACCGAGGATGTACGGCGACAGCACCTTCTCGATGAAGACCGACATCCCGAGGATGTAACCCATGGCCGCACCGAGGAAGCTCCCGATCACGAAGCCGGTGGTGGCGATGGTCACGGTCGAGAGCACGTGCACCATGAGGTTTTCGCGCTGGGCCATGCGGACGAAGTCGCGCGCGAGGTCGGTCACCGTCGGAATGATGTAGGACGGCACGCCGAGCGCCGGCGGGAGGAACTGCCAGGCCAGCAGAAACAAGAGACCGAACCCGATGCTGCCCAGCATGATGGCCGCCGGCGACGCCAGCCCGGTGCGTGGCGCCGGCACCGGGTGCTCCGGGACCACGGTCTCCTTTGTACCGCCCCCTGCTTGCGGGGAAGTAGCGAGAGGACGGACGGCGGTGCTGAGGTCGGACGCGCTCATGCCGCCTTCTCCTGCAGGTGAAGGCTCGCCAGCAGATGGTCGACATATTCGCGCGCCCGCGGCGCCGAGATACGCGCCATGGGATTGTCGCGATCCGGCAGATTGACGGGGATCTCCTCGACGATGCGGCCGGGGCGTTCACTCATGACCAGGATCCGGTCCGACATGATCACGGCTTCCATCAGGTCGTGCGTGATCAGGAGCGTCGTGATCGCGGAGGACGCGATGGTCTGCGCGAAGCTTTTCTGCAGGATGAGCTTGGTCTGCGCGTCGAGCGCGGAGAACGGCTCGTCCAGCAGCACGATCGCCGGCTCGATCGCCAGCGTGCGCGCCAGCGCGGCGCGCTGCCGCATGCCGCCGGAGAGCTGATAGGGATAGCTTTGCGCGAAGTCCTGCAGGCGGCAGCGCTGCAATTCCCGCAGTGCCCGCTCGCGCCGCTCTGCGCGGCTGATCGCGCGCGCCTCCAGCCCGAACTCGACATTGTGCACGATGGTGCGCCAAGGCAGCAGCAGATCCTTCTGCAGCATGAAGCCGACGGTCGGATTAGGACCTTCGACCGGAATGCCGTTGAGCATGATCCGCCCTTCGCTCGGGCGGTCGAGGCCGGCGACCAGATTGAGGATGGTGCTCTTGCCGCAGCCGGACGGCCCGACCACCGCGACGAACTCGCCGGCGTGGACGTTCAGGCTCACGCGCTCGATCGCGGTCAGCGGCGAGACGCCGTCCGGCGCGGTGAAGCGCTTGGTGACGCCGGAGAGATCAAGCACCGATGCCGTTGTCAGCATAGGCGGCGTCCAATGAGGCGTTGATCCTGGCGAGCTCCTGCTCCAGCACGGCGGCAGTCCACGGCTCCTTGGCGCCGGAGGGACGCTTCACGCCCGCGCGCTCAAGCGCGCGGGCGACCTCCTCGAAATCCTGCTGTCCCGTGCGAAAGACCGCTTCCAGCGCGTCGGCCAGCGCGCGCTCCTCGGCGCTCAGCGGACGGCCCAGGGACTGGTGCTTCAACCGGGAATGGAGGTCGCTCATTCCGCTTGTCCTCAAAGCTTCGCTGCGCCGGTCGGCATTTTGAACCTTGCGTTCGAATAAGAACAAGGTAACATTGCCGCCGCCGGAGTCAACTGGCCGCGGTTTTTCGTGGGCTTTCGGAGGTGGTGGCGTGAGCAGCGATGCGGCCGAGACGATCCTCCTGACGATCTTTCTCAAGCACGATCAGTCGAAGAACCTGGAGGGCATCCAGGGCCACCTCGCCGCCACCGGCTGGTGGGAGCGCTTTCCGCCCAAAGGCGTGGAGATCGTGAGCTGGAACGTGGTGATGGGGATCGGGCAGATCGTCACATTGCGGCTGCCGCCGCACCTGCTCAATGTCGTCAACGTCGAGATCGAGCGCTGCGCCTGGGGCGCGTTCTCGACCGAGTTCTTCCCGACCTACGATTTCGTGCCGGTGCGGGAGCGGCTCGCGTGCGAATGGCGCGAGGCACGTGCAAAGGAGAAGTGACAGTGACAATGTCGTTTGATCAAGCCTTCGGTCCGCTGCGCAAGCACATTGCAACGGCGATGCTGGTGGCGCTGTGCGCGGGTGTCTCGGGCACGGCAATGGCGGCCGAGAAGATCACCTATCTCCTGCCTGCACCGCCGAGCCTGCCGGCGTTTGCGCCCTGGGTGCTGGCGAAGCACCTCGGCTACTATTCCGAGGCCGGCTACGACGTCGAGTTCGTGGTGGCGCGCGGCGGCGTCGACGTCGCCAAGCAGATCGGCGTCGGCAATGCGCCGATCGGCGGCGCCATCGGCGACACACCGATCATCGTGCGCGGCAACGGCGTGCCGGTGAAGGCGGTCGGGCTGATGGGCGGCGGCGCCCTTACCGTCGTGGTCGGCCGCAAGGATCGCGGCATCGAGAAGCTCGAGGATCTGCGCGGCAAGAAGATTTCCGTGCTCGCCTTCCAGGATACGACCTATTACGCGCTGCTCGGCGCGCTCGCCTCGAAGAACATCAGCAAGGGCGATGTGGACGCCCAGGCGGTCGGGCCGGCGTCGGTGGCGAGCCTGGTGGTCGCGGGCACCGTCGATGCCTGCGCCTGCACGCCGGACTGGGAGATCAACGTCAAGGACGGCGTGAAGGACACGGTCTCGCTTCCCACCAAGGACTATTTCCAATCCATGTCGCAGGCGATCCTGACCTCGGACAAGATGATCGCGGAGCGGCCGGACATGGTGCGCGCCATCGTCAAGGCGACGCTACGCGGCATGAAGTTCGTGATGGACGATCCCAACAAGGCCGCGCTGGCCTATGTCGAGGCTTCGCCCTCCTTCAAGGGCAAGGAAGAGCTGATGAAGAAGATTCTCGCGAACTATACCGAGCGGACCTACAAGGGCCAGGCAACGCTCGGCGCGATGGACCCGCAGCGGCTCGCCAACCTGCAGAAGTTCTACAAGAGCCAGGGCTTCATCGAGGGCGAGCTGCCGGTCGACCAGCTCTACAGCAACGACTTCATCAAGTAGACTTGCGGCGCGCGCAGCAGGGCGGAGCAACGCCATGGCCGACGACAGGCAGAGGATCGACGACCTGGTCAATCGCGGCCTGCTCGACCAGTGGTACGCAGTGGCGAAGTCCGTGCAGGTCAAGCCGGGCAAGCCGCACGCGGTCAAGGCGCTCGGGCGTAACCTCGTGCTCTGGCGCGACGCCGGCGGCAAGCTCAAATGCCTGGAAGACTATTGCCCGCATCGCGGCGCCAGGCTCTCACGCGGCGAGGTGCTGGGTGATAACATCGCCTGCCGCTATCACGGTGTGACGCTCGACGGCTCGGGCACGATCGTGCGGGTGCCGGCGATGCCGGATTGCGCGCTCGAAGGCCGCCGTCCTGTCGAGAGCTTCGCGGTAGCCGAAGCCTGCGACGCGATCTTCGTCTATTTCGCGAGCGCCGAGCATCCGGAGCCGCAGTCCCTGACGCTGCCGGAGGAGTTCACCAGCCCGGATTGGACGTCGATCCTGTGCGTCTCGCCCTGGAACTGCAATTATCGCTACGCGCTCGATAACCTCGCCGACCCCATGCACGGCTCCTACCTGCACGCCAATTCCTTCACGCTCGCCTTCGGCGCCAAGCAGGACCAGATGCGCATTGAGCGCAATGCCACCGGCTTCATCGTCACCAGGGTCGAGCAGCAGGGCGAGAACTTCGACTGGACCGAGATGGTGACCGAGACTTCGGCGCCCTATTGCCGGCTCGACATCCCCTACCCGGCCGCCGCCGGCCCCGGCGGGCCGTTCCGCATCATCGGTTTCACCACGCCGGTCGACGAGGAGAACTGCCTCGTCTTCTTCTGGCGCCTGCGCAAGGCGTCCGGCATCGCCCGCGAGGTCTGGCGCTTTCTCTA
>Ga0126382_10000079_pt1 | contig 32322 bp, 25 predicted proteins | sample PanSoiMetPlot_30_FD_92548 | JGI IMG/M metagenome (GOLD analysis project Ga0126382, IMG submission 92548) | Tropical forest soil microbial communities from Panama - MetaG Plot_30 | ecosystem: Environmental > Terrestrial > Soil > Tropical forest > Bulk soil | place: Panama | collected 2016-02-17
CATCCATTCCGACATACTTATCTCTGTTCATAGGGGTTCTCCTTTAAATGTGGTTTCGTTTCGTAAACAAAACCTAGCACTAAAGGGGCGCCCCTTTCATATTACGTAGCGGTGTCCTATCGAGTCTTTGAGACTTTGTGGCTGTGACTTTCAGCAGAATGCTATCTGGACCATTAAAGCTTCATATATTCGACCCGCCACTCGCCCGTGGAATCCCACGCAAACGGAGTCTGTACTGTAGTCCGTGGAAATCGGGCCGTCTCCACGAGGTCAAGCGCCATTCCAACAATCGCCCTTTGCATCGTCGCGTCGTACGGTTTCCCGCAAGAATTGCCAAGCGGAAAGTCGCTGAATACAAATCGCGCCACACCACATTGCTCGACGATGTCTTTCGCCGACCCGATCACCACCGTCGGTATGCCGTTTGTCTCAAGATGCCGAGATACCAGACTCACGGTCTGATGACAAACAGGTCACAAAGGAACGAGGAGCACAACATCCACACAGTCAGCGCGACATAGATCGAGAATCGACGGCGCATACCCTTCGATCGTGCGCCGCTGACTAAAGTCAGTGGGCGCGCCGTAAAAACGAGGCGAAATGCTCGCGATTCGTCCGTCGGCAGCGAACTCGGATACCCGACGAACAGGTAAGAAAGACTCTACGTCGCGAGTGTGTGTCGCTTTCTTGTCCCAGGACCGGTGTTCTGTGTACATCTCATCCGGCGGCGGAGTTGTGGAAGAACTGTAAACTCGTTTTATCTTCGCAGTCTCTTCGTTTAAAGCTGCGGTAGTGACCAGACCTACTCGGCATTCTCTGAGCGGTTTCATCAACGTAGCGAACGGGGCATCCTCATAGTGGGCCCACTGGTAAGGATTCGCATAGCCACGAGCGAGATAGTATTCGCGCGATTTGTCGATATAGCTGACGAAAATGCGATGTGCTCGATCAAATTCAGCCATCTGATGTTCCGGGTGAACCTGGCAAGAAATCGCTTCGGCCTGGCTCGGGAATTCAATTCATTGCGGATTGAAACTGGTCGCGCGACGAAATGCCTCAACGTATTTGCCGTCCTTCTTTGTTGCGCGGCCCTTGAGGTATTCAACCAGCTTTGCCAGATCCTGCGAATCCCAATCAGCGCGATACTTGTTGATTGACGGCTCGAACTGACTGACGTGCTTCGTCACCGCCTTGATCTTCTGTTCGGCTACTTCTGTTATGTCGACCCAGTAATTCGCATCGTTGGCGGCATAATAAAACATCATCAGAGGTACTTTGTAAGGCTTCAAGCCGTCCACCAATAAATGCTCGGGATAATAAAGATGAAACTCCGCCGCACGAATTGCATCAGCGGTGTTGAACGCGGCCATTCGGTGATCTGTCTTGTGCCAGCGCTCAAACCATTCGCCTGGATCGATGCTGAAGACTACGTCGGGGCGGTGTTGTCGAATCAGCTTGGTCGCCTGTCCGCACAATGCCTTGGGCTCAGCGTATTCAAGTTCACCATCGTCGTAACCCATCCAATAGATGTTCGCCTTCGGAACTCCGAGTACTTCCATCGCAGCCTCTTCCTCGGCCTTGCGAATGCGGGCTAGGCGTTCGCTGGTCATCTCGAGATCAAAAGAACCTTTATTATCGTTGGTATAAATCACAATGATGATCTTGTTGCCGTTTTTAGCCAGCAACGCCAGCGTCCCTCCGCAGCCAAACAGATCGTCGTCCGGATGCGGAGTAAAGACCATTATCGTTTTGCCTTTCCACTGCTCGATGCGGTCCTGAGCCTGAGCTTCCAGGTTCATGATGAGAAGAAATAACGGCAGGAGGAACACTCTCTTTTTCATCATCGACTCCATCGTAGTTCTGTTTAGTCCTCAAGCTCGGAATAAGTTTTATTGCTTGTGCCCGCACTGTCCGGCTTTGACGGCGACATTGTAGGATTAAAGACAGGTAAATTCGAGTGCCGTGTGCTGTCACGTAGTAACGAATTTATTCGTTCTCGCTCGTCATGCCGTACAAAACAGCTTGGCCCTCTCGCCTGCAGGCTACCGCATCAAGACTAACTAGGTGTGTATGAACCGAAATGGCAGGCACGATGAGGGATATAGACAGAAACTATAAGCATCATCAGTGCGATTGCGATCTGCTCATATGTGGCGTAACCTTGCGTGGCCGGGAGGGACCTTCCTTTTCTGCACTCTCCCGACATGAAAAGGACATGCCGAGACGACAGATATCGCTGGTTGGAATCGTTGTAACGGCGATCTGCTGTGCAGTCCTCGCACAGGATAAGAAACAACCTTCCGTCGACTTCAATCGCGATATCAGCCCGATCCTCTCTGACACCTGTTTCGCATGCCACGGTCCCGACGACAGGCAGCGAAAGGCTGGCCTTCGTTTTGACACCAAGCAGGGCGCATTCGCCAAGGCTGGCGTAATAAGTCCTGGCGATTCTTCGAACAGCCGATTGATCAAACGTATCACCGCAACTCAACCAGAGATGCGCATGCCGCCTCCAGGCTCTGATCGAAGCCTCACGGCCAATCAGATAGAGCTTCTCCGACGCTGGATTGATGAAGGCGCTAAATGGGAAACGCATTGGGCCTACCTGCCTCCAAAGCGCGTTGAGCCTCCACGAGTTGCAAACACCGCGTGGCTTCGCAACCCGATCGATAATTTCATCCTGGAACGACTTGAGCGCGAGGGTCTGAACCCGTCACCACAAGCCGATATGGCGACGCTGCTTCGCCGCGTTAGCCTCGATTTGACCGGCCTACCGCCGACGCCGGCAGAGATAGATTCTTTTTTGAAGGACACCGCGCCTGACGCGTACGAGAAGCAGGTCGATAGACTGCTGAGCTCATCGCATTATGGTGAGCGAATGGCCATGCAGTGGCTTGATCTGGCGCGATACGCCGATACGCATGGCTATCACATCGACAGTCATCGTGATATGTGGCGCTGGCGCGATTGGGTCATCAATGCATTCAACCGGAATCTACCATTCGATCAGTTCACAATCGAGCAGCTTGCAGGCGATCTCTTACCGAATGCGACTGTCGAGCAACAGATAACTTCCGGGTTCAACAGAAATCACATGATCAATTTTGAAGGCGGAGCTATACCAGAAGAGTACCAGGTCGAATATGTTGTCGATCGCGTTGAAACGACCTCAAACGTATGGATGGCCACGACCTTGGGTTGCGCGCGTTGTCATAGCCACAAATACGATCCGATCACGCAGAAAGAGTTCTATCAATTCTTCGCATTCTTCAACACAATTTCCGAAGAGGGGCTCGATGGAAGAACAGGTAATGCAAAGCCCTTTTTGGCGCTTCCAACATCCGAGCAGAAAACCAAATCAGACCAGTTGAGTTCAGCCATAAAAGGCAAGGAGACTGCGCTGGACGGAAAAGAAGTTGTGGCGTCTCAGGAACAATGGGAGAAGGGATTTGTTGACAAATCGGCAAAGTCACTCGTAAGTGGAATCACTGCCCACTACGAGTTAGACGGCAGTCTCTCGGACGTGTCTGGCCGCTATCAGCAGGGCCGGACTCTGAGTGGCGACCCGACGTTCGGTGCCGGACAAGTCGGAAAGTCCATCAGCTTCGATGGCTACTCACATATAAGTTTTGGCCGCGTTGGAAACTTTGCTGAGAAGGATCAATTTACTATCGCGTTTTGGATGCGGGGGAACGGCAATACTCCCATCGCAGTTCTTCAGAAAATTGACAACCCTTCAACTCGGCGAGGTTATGAGTTTCTTTTGGATGATCACGAGCTCGTAGGTATTCAAAAACGCGCCGCGCATCTGACTATCAGATTAACCTCTAACTGGCCCGATAACAGCATCCAAATAAAAACGACTGAGCGGCTTACGCTGGGAGACTGGTATCACATTACTTTGACTTATGACGGCTCCGGGAAAGCGGCCGGTCTGCACCTTTACCTAAACGGCAAGCTCGCGAAAACCCATGTGGCTCAGGACAGTCTCTCGGGCACGATTGTGAACGATGCCGAGCTGCAGATTGGCAACAAGAACTTAGGAGGACCATTCCGCGGGAACATTGATGATTTACGGCTGTACAAGAGATCGCTCGATAACAGCGAAACTGAGGAGCTAGCGATCCGGTACCCGATTCAGACGATTCTTGCTGGCGTGTCTGGAAAGAGATCAAAGGAAGACGATGCGCGGGTCCGCGACTACTTCTTAACGTATGAAGCGCCGGCTGCATTCCGAGAAGCCTATGCAGATTTGAAGGACCTGCGACGACAAAAAGAGTCTCTGGAAAAGACGATTCCAACCGTAATGATAATGTCCGAACTCGAGAAGCCGCGGGAGACATTTGTTCTTGGTCGAGGCGATTACCGCAACCAGACTGAGAAGGTCTCTCCTGGCGTCCCCGCCGTGCTTTCGCCGTACCCGCAAAACGCACCCATCAATCGACTAGGCCTGGCAAAGTGGCTTGTATCACCAGATCACCCTTTGACGGCGCGCGTCACCGTCAACCGTTACTGGCAGATGTATTTTGGCACCGGAATCGTAAAGACCTCTGAGAACTTCGGCATGCAGGGTGAGCCGCCGTTCCATCCGGAACTGCTGGATTGGCTCGCAACGGAGTTCATTCGCAACGGCTGGGATGTGAAATCGATGCAGCGCCTGATTGTAACTTCTGCAGCTTATCAGCAATCATCACTCGTCAGTCCGGATTTGTTGGCGAAGGATCCAGAGAACCGGCTGCTCGCACGTGGACCGCGAATGCGACTCTCTGCGGAAACCGTTCGCGATAACGCCTTAGCAATAAGCGGATTGCTTAACACGGATATCGGTGGACCTGGGTTATTTCCTTACCAGCCGAAGGGATTATGGGATGAGCTGGCGTTCGGCGACGGGTTCTCCGCTCAATCGTTCACGCAGAGCACCGGCCGAGATCTGTACCGCCGGAGCATGTACACATTCTGGAAGCGAACGGTTCCACCACCTCAGCTTGTCACCTTTGATGCACCGGATCGTGAGAAATGCACCGCGCGTCGAGCGGTAACCAATACTCCATTACAAGCTCTCGTTCTGATGAACGACCCCACTTACATCGAAGCGGCACGACACTTAGCGCAGCGCACGATGACTGAGGGCGGAAGAGATGTTCAGAGCCGCATAAATTTTGCTTTTCGACTAGCAACATCAAGACTTCCGAACGCGAAGGAGCGCCAGGTACTCCAGGTTTTGTTCGACCAACAACTGAGCCGCTACCGTGGAGATAAGAAAGCCGTGTCGGATTTGCTGGCAGTCGGCGAATCGAAATGTGATGCACGTCTCAACCCGTCTGAGCTCGCTGCCTGGACGATCTTAGCGAGTGCCATCTTGAATCTGGACGAGACAATAACCAGAGAGTGATCTAAGGACTGATCTATCTTTATATGGATCTCAAACGGGAGCTCGAACTCACGCTGACGCGGCGGCAACTCTTTGGACTTGCTAGCACCGGCATTGGTGTCGCCGCACTCGCTTCACTGCTTAAGCCGGCAGTGTTTGCAGATACTCAAAATGACAGAGATCCGAAAACTGGCGGACTGACCGGCCTTCCACACTTCGCCCCGAAGGCGAAACGGGTCATCTTCCTTCATCAGTCCGGTGCGCCCTCACAAATGGATCTGTTCGATTACAAGCCGGCGCTCAGTCGCTTTCACGGTACCGAGCTTCCAGCATCGGTTCGGATGGGTCAGCGAATTACGGGCATGACTTCGGGGCAGAGCTCGCTGCCGGTGGTCAACTCTCTTTTTAAATTCAGCCAGCACGGGCAATCAGGATCCTGGCTCAGTGAGCTTCTTCCTCACACCGCGAAAATCGTCGACGAAATTACGATCGTGAGAAGCATGAATACCGAAGCGATCAATCACGATCCGGCGATCACCTTCATACAAACCGGGAGCCAACAGCCCGGGCGTCCAAGTCTCGGATCGTGGGTGAGCTATGGGTTAGGAAGTGAAAACCAAAACCTGCCGTCATTCGTAGTGTTGCTCTCGGTTGCCAATGCGATTAATACGGACCAACCGCTTTTCTCGCGCTTATGGGGAGCAGGTTTCCTGCCATCGAGCTATCAGGGAGTCAGGTTTCGCGGGAGCGGCGAGCCAGTGCTTTATCTTGCCGATCCGCCGGGGATCAACAAGACGACCAGACGCCAGATGCTGGATGCAGTGATGAGCTTGAATAAGATCAAAGCCGAATCATACGGTGACCCCGAGATCGATACACGAATCCAGCAATATGAGATGGCATATCGAATGCAGACATCAGTGCCAGACTTGATGGATCTTTCGAAGGAGCCGGAACATATCTTTGAGATGTACGGCCCAGACTCGCGGAAGCCGGGGACTTACGCCGCGAATTGCCTGCTTGCGCGGCGCCTGGCGGAGCGCAACGTTCGGTTCATCCAGCTGTACCACCGAGGCTGGGACCAACACAATGATTTGCCTCGCGACATTGCTCTGCAGTGTAAAGGCACAGATCAGGCTTCGGCGGCGCTGATACTTGATTTGAAGCAGCGCGGCATGCTGGATGGCACGCTTGTGGTGTGGGGTGGTGAGTTTGGGCGAACGGTTTACTGTCAGGGTAAGCTAACTGAGAACAACTATGGTCGCGACCATCACCCACGATGTTTTGCAATGTGGCTCGCGGGAGGCGGGATCAAGCGAGGTCTGACATTCGGCGAGACCGATGATTACTCGTACAACATTGTTAAGGATCCGGTGCACGTGCATGACTTGCAGGCTACGATTCTGCATTGTCTTGGCGTGGACCATAAGAGGCTCACGTTTAAGTTTCAGGGGAGGCATTTTAGGCTGACGGACGTGCACGGGGAGGCGGTGCGGGAGATTTTGGCGTGAGGGTTTGAGGTTTTTTGAGAGGGCAGAAGGGAGATTTCAAATTTCAGATTTCAGATTCAGATTGCAGGTTCAGATAGCATACGAAAAATTTCAAATTTCAGATTGCAGATTCAGATTGCGGATTTAGATTGCAGATTCAGATTGCGGATTTAGATTGCAGATTCAGATTGCGGATTTAGATAGCATACGAAAAATTTCAAATTTCAGATTGCAGATTCAGACTGCAGATTCAGACTGCAGATTCATATTGCAGATTCATATTGCAGATTCATATTGCAGATTCATATTGCAGATTCAGTTCGGCCATCCATGCTCAAGCTCGTCATCTCCACCACATTGTGCCTCTGCCTCGTTCTTCACATCACGCTCCAAGCGCCAAGCCGGACACTCCAAGCGCCAGGCGTAGTCCGGACGCTCCAAGCGCCGGGCGCAGTCCGGCTGCGAGTCACGCCTGCCGCAGTCCGCCTCCGAGCAACGCCTCAGAAATTTCGTACTTTCTATTCAACTAATAACGTGCTCATTCCAGAGAACATCCTACGTTCACTCGCAAACCCGTCTAAAAAAGCGCGAGGACGTGGTGTGGAGTGGTCCGTCGAGCCGGACGCGTTGGTTCAGTCTCCCGCTGAAGGTCCGTCACCGCGTCCAGCAACCGGAGTCGGACGACTCTCATACGCTGAAGGTATGACACAGCGTCCAGCAACCGGAGTCAGACGACTCTCATACGCTGAAGGTCCGTCACCGCGTCCAGCAACCGGAGTCAGACGACTCTCATACGCTGAAGGCTTGCCCGTTGGAGATCTTAGCGTGATAGCTGTCGCGACTGACGGTGCAGTCTGGGCGGGCGGCGATCAGGGGCTGGTGCGATATGTTGACGCAGAGTCTGCATCGCCTAATTTCTTCCCGCCTTGGGACAGGTGGCAATACTTTGGTGGCTGGCGTTACTTAGCGTCTGATCAGGTTACTGCGTTAGCGGCCGGTGAAGCAGGGTCAATGTGGGTTCAAACAACTGCCGGCGTATCTCATTTGGAGTTTCGATCACTCAGCCTGGCAGACAAGGCTGCTTACTTTGAACAACGGATCTCAGAGCGACACAAGCGATATGGCCTGGTTGCAGATTCGCAGCTCGCCGAACCCGGAAATCTTGCAACAAGTCATCAATATCCGAATGACAATGACGGCCTATGGACCGCGATCTATGTAGCTTCACAAGCGTTTCACTACAAAGTGACGAAGGAGAATCAGGCGCTTGAGGCTGCACGAAAGTCCTGCGAAGCAATGCTGCGTTTGGAAGCGATCACCGGTCGGTCAGGGTTTCCGGCGAGGTCATTCCGAAGTAAATCGGAGCCCCGTCATCAGGACGGAATCTGGCATTTCACGCCAGACCAGGACTGGGAATGGAAAGCAGACACAAGTTCTGATGAAGTTGTCGGTCATTTTTTCGCCTTCTCGGTTCTCTACGACCTTGCTGCTGACGAAAATCTGAAGCAACGGTTGCGGGGAGCGGTCTCTCGAATGGCGGATCACCTCATTGATCACGGTTACAACCTGACAGATCTACACAACGGACCGACTCGATGGGGACGCTACGATGAAGCGTATTTTGAAACCGACGATGGAAGGGAAGAGCGGGCGCTGCGATCGCTCGAACTGCTTTCGCATCTGAAGGTTGCTTATCACATGACTGGCAATCCTCGTTATGATCGCGAATACAACAAGTTGATCAAAGAGAAAGGCTATCACAAGAACACCACTACCTATTTGAAGTTGCGTCAGGAGCTAAACTATTCGGACGAAGAGCTCGCGATGCTCTCTTATTATCCGTTGTTTCGCTATGAACAGAATCCCGAGCTCTTGTCAGTTTACCGAGAAGGTTTGGAGCAGTGGTGGGTGAACATCAAGCGCGAAGACAATCCACTGTGGATATTCATCTATCAGGTTTGTAATCCGGGCAAGACGGCACCATTGGAAGCAGGTGCGCGAACCCTCTACCGAATACCGATGGACCTCATCAAGTGGTCGATCAGGAATTCCCACCGCCGCGATCTGCCGATCGATTCTTCTCCTGAGCGGCACAATCAACAGCAAACGACCCGCTTGCTGCCGCCCGATGAGCGTCGAGTAATGAAGTGGAACAGCAATCCGTTTCAACTTGATGATAAAAGCGAGGGGAGGGGCGAAGATGATGGTTCGTTCTTTTTGTTACCGTATTGGATGGGGCGATATCACGGATTTCTAGTCGGCAAATGATCACGTGTCGAACGCTACTAAGCCTTAGTAACGACTTCAGTCGTTTGATTATCTGCGGTCTGCTCTGTTTAGCTGTTTAGTTTGTATAAGTGGATGCTGTGCACTGAGCAACTCGTCGACATTACTTTGAATCTTCTGCACAGCCTCCACGATCTCATCTACATCCTGTTCGCTGCCAAGCAACAATTGATGAGGTATCCACACAGACTCGAAATACGCCGCGCGCTCTGCCACCGGACACTGTGTCCGGGCCCAGGGAAGGTCCGAGGTCCTGAGAACTGATAGAGCAGGGAAGTCTCCGGGGTCGACGCGAAAAAGCGGGCTACGGTAGACCGGTTCATAGAATCGGCCTTCGGCCGGAATACCTTCAGCTTCGAGGGCTGCAACGAATCGGTCTCGTGATGCGCCCCCAAATGCTTCGGCGTTGTACTTGAAGACGAACTGGTAAATCGCTTGAGTGGTAAGCCGAACATCTCTTGCAACAAGTGAAATCCCGGGAATGGCCGATAGTCCATCCGAAAGCCTTTTTGCTCTGGCGGCGCGAAGTTCAGTTTGTGCAGGCAATCGCTCCAGCTGAGCGAGAAGTATTGCAGCCTGAAACTCAGTCATTCGGTAGTTGAACCCCAGTATGCGATGACCATAATTATCGGTTTGACTCGCCCGTCCGCAATTCACGTAAGACTCACATAGCTCAAAGATTTCATCGCTGTTAGTCGTGATTACTCCGCCTTCACCGGAAGTCATCAGCTTACTCGATTGCATGCTGAATGAGCCGGCATCTCCGATTGAACCCGCTCCTTTGCCTCGCCACTTGGCTCCGTGAGCGTGCGCACCATCCTCCAACAGCTTCAAACCGTGTCGCTGGGCAACTTCAGTAAGGGAATCCATATCCGCCATGCTCATTGCCAGGTGAACCGGGATTATCGCTCGTGTACGGGATGTGATTGCATCCGATGCTGCATCGGGATCGATGCAGTAGGTATCTGATAGGACATCTACAAATACAGGAATTGCGCCGAGCCTTAGAACTGGTGCGACGGTGGCTTCGAAAGTGTAGGCCGGAACGATCACTTCGTCGCCAGGCCCGATGCCGATTGCCTTCAAGGCAATTTCAAGCGTCACCGTACCATTGGCCGCGCACAGAGCGTGTTTCGAATCTTGATGCGCGGCGAATTGCCGGCTAAATCGCGAGGCGATTTCGTTTGGGAAGGGATAGCCTCCCCAATTGCCGCTCTCGAGCACCGCTAGGATGGCGTCTCGCTCTCGATGGTCAAACTGTGGCCACTGAGTAAATGGTTTTGTTCTGAGCGGCGCGGCGCCGGCAATTGCGAGTTTTCCCATGTGCCTGTTGATCAGTCAGCGGCGGTGGACACCGGCGCGGCAAACGGCCAGCGCGTTGTGCGCCAGGACCAGACAAAGAAAAATGCCACCCCGAACACGAGTGTGCCGAGACCGAACAGAATTATGTAGAGATCCGACGTGGCAAAGATAAATACCCATCCAATCAGTGCGATTATGCTTGGCAGAGGATATAACCAGATCCGATATGGACGCGACATATCGGGCCTCGTTTTCTTCAACAAAGCCACCGCGAATATTTGGCCAATGAACTGAATAAGAATTCTAGTCGTTATCAACGCATCAATGACGATGCCGAGAGAGAAGAAGCTGCAGCCAATTGAGATGATTCCAATGACGATCAACGATGTGTAAGGAAAGTTCTTTTTCGGATGAATGTAGCTGAAGAATTTGAAGAAATAGCCGTCTTTGGCGGCGGCATAAGGTATACGAGAATAACCGAGCAACAGCGCAAAAACCGACCCGAAGGCGGTCCAAAGCACCATTGCCGTGAAAACAGTCGCTACCTTCGAACCGTAGACTTTTTCCATAAACGTCGAGACAACAAAATCGGAACCGGGACGCACATCATAAGGCACAAATTCGCGCCACGGGACTACTCCGATTATCGACAGGTTAATCGCAAAATAAATTGCGGCTACAGACAACACGCTTATGATTATCGATCGCGGGATCACCCGCCCAGGATCTTTCACTTCATCGCCTATATAACAGATGTCGTAGTAACCAAGGTAATCATAGACCCCCACTCGGGCGGCCGCGCCTAATCCAAACAAGAAACCAAGAGAAAAATTAAAAGCGCCCGGCGGAAAGTCGAAAGCCAGTTTTGCGTCGAAATGCAGCGCGCCGGTCACGATTACCGCGCCGGTTGCGAGCAGAGTGCCTACCCAGAGGCTGACAGTTATTTTGCCTATCGAGGTAATCTTGCGATACAGAAGCGCAATGTTAATTACTCCTACGACCGCAGCGACTAGTGCTGTTTGTAACGGTGTGACCGCCGGCCAGACGTAGCCGGTGTATTTTGCAAAACCGATGTACCCTGACGCGATCTCCAGTGGTCCGCTGAAGACGAATTGCCAGATGAATAGGAAAGCCATCAATCGCCCGTATGTTTCGCGCCCGTATCCTTCGCGCAAATAGACATAAGTTCCTCCCGATCCAGGCATGCTGGCGCCCAATTCGCTCCATATCATTCCGTCAGGTATGGCAATCAGAACCGCGATGAACCACCCAAGCATCGCCTGCGGACCCCCAAGCGCCGACATCAGCAATGGGATCGTGATAAACGGCCCTATGCCGATCATATTCGACATGTTGAGAGCCGTAGCCTGCAGAAGGCCGAACCGTCTAAGGAGATGCGACGGCTGCTCCTGATCTTTTGATGGTATCTCTTCCATATTTTGGTTCGAGTTTCGCGAGTGATTCTCCGCACCTGAGAGCGGGTTTGAGTGGTCTCAAATCACTTTACATCAAACTCATATATATTCTCAGACAGGGTTTTTCCTGAACCATCGATTACTGCCGCACGCAGTTCGTAATGGCCAGACTTAGCTGTCTTCCATCGAAGTTCGTCCAGCTTGACTGACGAATCTTCGGTGATCTTCACACTCAACTCGCCACCGGTTGCTAATGTGCCGGCCGAGTCAACTATCTTCCACACGACCCGTGCACGAGGTAGCGAGAACCAATGATCATTGATTAACCAGAGCCCACATCGGAAATCTTCTCCCACCTTCCAAACGTCGCGATCATACTCCAGGCTCGCGAGGACCATCTGAAAACTCCGTTGAACAACGAAATAGGACTTAGTCGGCTGCCGAAAGTAATCCAGTGCAGCCATCGTGACAGAAGGCCAGAAATCGATTGCATGAAAATGTAAGATCCCGCCCGCTTCATATTTACGGCGTCTCATGCGCTCTATCGCGAGCTGATGCAAGCGCGCTACATAAGCCTGAGTTTGTGGGATGTATTCCTTCAACGACTTGCCGTCGGGTGAGCCCCACGCGCGCATTGCCTCGCCGATCTGCAGCTTTCGGAATATCCATTCGTCTTTGTGTTCCGCGATCGGCCAGTGATTTGGGAGAAATTTCATTAGGGTTTCGTAATTCGGCAGCGCGGTAGCCCCAAGTTCGGATATAAATTTCTCTTCGGTTGTTGTGTACTGCCAGATAGTGCCGCCGTACCATCCGTAATAAATGTGACCATCGCCAAATCTTCCTGTGGAGCGTACTACGGGCCGATGTTCCTGGTCCCAAACAAACAGTCTGCCGGCCAGATGTTTTGTCATGACGCGGTAGTTCTCCAGATCTTCTTCATCGCTGGTGGCCCAGATCGCAATGGACGGATGATTTCGAACCATTCGAATATGCCCGTCATATAGCCGCGACGCCTTCAAAGCAAACTCAGTGTCGTGTGGATACCAGGCTTCCAGGAAATCCTGCCAGACCAGGATGCCCAGTTCGTCGCAGAGATCGTAGAACTCAGGATTCTGAAAGTGACAGTGCAGACGAATCATGTTGATGTTCATGCTTTTCATCAATTTCAGATCGCGAACATACTTCTCGCGATTCATCTCAGACATGAACAATTCCAGGTAATATGAATTCGTTCCCCGGATGTATGTTCGACGCCCATTCAGATAGAAAACCCAACCAACTTTCTCAATTTCTCTAATGCCGACAGCCTGAGATCTAGAGTCGGACAAATTATCGTTAACTAATACCCGAGTGAAGAGCGTGTAAAGATTGGGCGAACCGTGATCCCACGTCCACCATAATTGGGGTTTGTCCAGATGAAATCGCACCTGGACGTGCCGCTCGCTTTGATCTGCGAGACGTGAAAGGTCAACTTTCGCCTCATATTGTTCACCGCCCGAGAAATTCCGCGGCTCGAGAGTGAGTTTCAGTGTCCCCGTCATTACGTTCGTTGACAACGTCACTTCTACTTCCAAATCCGCGGAGCCATCTGGATTAATCAAAGGACGAGTGACGACGTCATCAATAATGATTGAATCATTGGCTACAAGGCGAACACTCCGAGTTATGCCCACGGCGGTTATGTCGTCGGGTTTTTGATCAACCGCTCCATAAGATCCCTTGATTGTGTAAGGGCGATGTCGCCAGTAATAATCGACCGGAGTCCAAACGCGTACCACGATAACGTTGTCCTGCTCCAGTTTGACTCGATCGGTAATTTCAAACTCGTAAGGATCGATGTAGCCCTCATGTCTACCAAGTGGTTTCCCGTTTAGCCAGATATCGGCATAGTAGTCCGTCGCTCCGAACTGCAAACGCAATAGCTTGCCCTTCATTCCCGCAGGCACTTGAAAGTGCTTGCGGTACCACCACTCCTTAAAGCTGATCCACTCGGCTTCGTGCGAATAGTGGACGGGATATTTAAGGATCTGAGTGTGAACGGATCCCGGGACCGGGACTGATTGCCAGGAGGAATCGTCGGCTTCAATCTGAAAGAGACCTTCCTTTGCGCCTTCGCCCTTTTCAGCAGATCGTATCTTCCATAGCCCATCAAGCGAGAGCGTAACGCCGACAGCTGGTTCGTTGCCGACTTGTCGCACCGCCTTCGTGGTTTCTATTTCGTAACGCGTTGTTTTCTGAGCCGGGGTGAAGGCTGGCAGCGTTCTCAGCGACTGAGCCTCTAAGATGTGCCCCACGATCGGCTGAGCGAATTTGCGGTAACAAGCACGAGCGTCGAGGAGCGTTTCATTTCCGTTCCACTTTGGGAAAGCAATCGCGATCTGGGAAGACCAGTCCGAGATTTGTTCGAGGATATCTGGTCGCTTGATTGCTGAAATCCCAACTTGTTGTACCTGTGGAGGTCCGGCTCCGAGGTCTCGTGTGGCGTAGAATTGTCGTGAGCCTACTCCTAACCATTTCAAAGTGGTGTCCAACTCGATGAAGTCGAGCGCACCGTAGTCATATAGCGGGTTGTAGTAAAGAACGTGCCCACCCGGAAGGTCCGCAAGATCTGGCGCGCGAACTAAAAAATTCTGGGGGAGAATCTTCTTATGCGGCGGGTTGTTGGTATCGCCGTCGGGCCAGCTCACTTCCGCGCCGCCGGCCCAATGCGTAAAGGGTTCGTACGGAAAGGCGGACACCGAGGAGAAAAAGAACCCGTAGCTCCCCGTTTTAGATTCAATGCGAGTCCGCCAAACCAGGACCGGACTTCCCGCGTAATATTCAAATTCCCATGTTTCTGCATTTGCGCCAAAACGTGCTGCGCCAAGTCGCACCCGTGCGCGCAGCGGACCGGACTCGATGATTTCGACTTTGGTGAATCCTGAGAGTCGTGTTGCGTCAGGAACATTGGTTACGGCGGTTCCCCAGCCGGCGCTTCGGACTCCGAACCGGAGATCCTCTTTCACGTCTGGTGTGGTTTCGACAAGGTTGAGCATTCGATGCTCACCAGATGCGCGGTTGTAGGCCTCAACGATGGCCGGGGTCGTGTTGTCGTTGCCGAGATTGATGATGACCCCGAAGCGGCTATTGCCCAGTTCGACGCGACTCGTCCCAAGCCGGCGAGCGATCAGGTCAGTCAGATAGTTGCCGCCGCCTTCATGGAGTTGCCGCTTGTCAGAAGCGCTTGACGATGAGAGAAGGCGATACCGAGGAAGCTGACCAGGTATCAACGTGGCGGGGAAGAGAAGTTCGGCTGCTTTGATTGAGCCATCCGGATGGGATTCACGGACAATTACTTGAATCGGTAGTTCAAGGTTCTTTTCGTTCAGGATCCGTAAATCGCGGCTGATGGTTTCGCCGGCGGCGAAGCGGGTTAAAATCCTGACAATTTCATTATCGCGTCGTTCGATTCCGGTGGGTTCTTCGAGCTGTATGACCCAGCCGCGGTCCTGAGCTGCGGTGGTCGCTGAAAAGGTTAGTATGGTGAGGATCAGCACCAAGAGCTTGATCATCGACGCATACTAGTTTGTAAACGTCTGATGTTCAAATCATTCTCCGTTGGAAGCATGTGGATCTTCGAGCCGCGCATTAATCCCACGAATGCGGAGAGCCTGGAATCAGATTATCGTTCTGCGTAATCTGCGTATGGAGGCTTTTGAAAGGCTATGATCGATTGATCCATCCGCAGATGACGTAGATTACGCAGAACGATAGGCTGGACGAAATACGGATCGCTCTCCGAACGCGAAAAGAGCCAATTAACCCGTCGCTATATAGCTCTGATGTGAGGCTTGTACTAATGTTTCCGGAAATCATTTCTCACAACCGTTGCGCCTTTCATCACGAATTGCACGTGTTGAAGCAATCCTATGTCCGCAACGGGGTCACCATGCACCGCGACGAAATCCGCGTATTTTCCAACCGCTATCTCTCCAACTCGATCGCTCCAACCCATCAAGTCCGCGGCATCTATAGTGCAACATCGAATGATGTCGATGTTTTGCATTCCCTCATCCTGAAGCTTCTTTAGATCGAACAGACTCGCTTCACCGCGTGTCTTGCCGGGCATCAAGGCCCACGCGTCAGAGCCCATCGCAATTCTTACCCCGATCTTCATCGCTCTTTGCAGTCGTTCCTTTGGCGGCTTGTTTGTGTAAATCTCGGTTGCGACGAGAAAGATTCCTTTGGCTTTCATCTGCTTCAGCTGCTCGTCGGTTGCGCTCCAGGCGTGCTCGATTGAATCGACTCCGGCATCGATAGCGATCTGGACCGCAAAATTGTCCGCCGCATGAGCGGCTACCTTCATTCCAGCGCGATGAGCGTCATCGACGATCGCTTTTGCGTCTTCTGGAGCAAGATATAGTGTCTTTCCGTTGCGTCCGAGTTCTGAATCAATCGCAATCTTTATCACGTCAGCGCCGCTGGCGAGGTTTTCCCGAACCGCTGCGCGAGCCTGATCGGGCCCGCTTACCATAAGAAATTCCTGAGACAGGAGTTGAGTACCTACTCCTGGCGGCAAACTCATTCCGCCGAGGGCTGTAATCTTGCGGGCGGCCGCCTGGAGCCTCGGCCCCGGAATCCAACCCGCATTAATCGCGTCTCGCAATGCTACGTCGCCGTCGATGCCGGAGTGACCCAGAACGCGTGCCGAAGTGATACCCGCATCAAGCACCTCTTTGGCATTACGCGCCCCCAACAGCGCGCGGCTTGAAACGCTCATCCGCGTGAGCGTGGTTACCACAAGCTCAGCTGGGTCAAGGCGGCCAAGATCACCGGAAATGAGAAGGTGTGCGTGACAATCTATGAGTCCAGGCAGCAGTGTTGCGTCGCTTAGATCAATAATCGAAACATCTTGCGGAGCTCGGCGCTGAACTTCGGACCACGATCCGAGCTCTTTGATCCTTTCCCCCTCGGTAAGAATCCCCTGATCGAGCGGGTACCGTCCGTTCTTTATGTCGAGGATGCGGCCGGCCCGGATCAGCTTGGGCGAGGGAGGTGGCGGGGCCTGAAAACGCAACTGCGCCGACGAAGTAACAGCAATCGCAAGCAAGAGAAAAAGTAAATTTAACCTTTGCATCCGCCCTCGCTGAGCTAATGTGGGGCTGCTCGTTGATTTAGCGGTCTTTGGACGCTTACGAACGGTGCATGGGGAAGAGCATCGCACAGGTCAACATCAGCAGTCTTCTAATCGGCGACGCCGAAACGAAGCGTTGATAAACGTTCAAGCACATTCCGCTGTCGTCTCCGCCCGCTGATTGCTCGGAGTCGGGCGTAGACTCAAAAAAATATGCTTCTCGAGCGACTCCGGCCGGCCGCATCAGTAGTCGATTAGGCAGGCAGCTTCTGCTTAGGTAGCTGCTTGAGTGATAGATCGAGTATGTGAATCTGTCGATCCATTCTGTCAACGCTCCTTTGAGAATGTTCACCAGCTCCAAGAATAGAAATAACAAGAGACTTAACGCGCCGCGCCGGCTGCGTTCCAGCAAAACTCCTTCAACGGTATCCAGCATCTCGTGAGCAAACATCTCGCAATACTCTGGCGGGTAGATTTGAAGCAGAGCTTTATACGCGCGAAGCATATCGACTTATATCGCCTCTCTTATTTTCAGCCGGGCGTTTGCCGTTCGCGTCAATTGTTTCATTCGATTCAATTCGGACTTGAGCTGGCTGAGTCCTTCAGCAGTAAGTTTGTAATCCTGTTTCCCTCGCGACCGGTCGAGTTGTTTTGAGCGCTGGATCCAACCGTTCTCAAGAAGCCTGCGAATCGCTCCGAAGAGGGTGCCGGTGCTGAGCCGAACTCGACCATTGCTAAGAGCTTCGATGTCTTTTATGAGCGCATATCCATGTCGGGGCTGATCTGCGAGGCTCATCAGGATGAGAAGAACAGGCTCTGTCAGTGTTTTAGGTTCTGGAACGACAGATTGTTTATTGACATGTCGCATGGCGACATATTAAGCAAATCCGAGTTTGGACGCAAGGAGTTTTGCGGGCTACACGGAGTCAGAAACTAGAGTTCTATTTTCGTACTTCAATACGACTTGGCTCTTAAGGAAAGACAAGACTTAGAAGTACATCTTTGAGCTACATTTTATAACGCGAACCTCGAACAGAATGCGAACCTAACCTCTGTGCCGCCAGATGGGGCAATCCAAGGTCGCCGTTTTCCGGAAGCGGCTAAAATCCAGGGGCGGCTTTTTTCTGATCAGCCTGAGGCGTTTTGTCTAGGGCGTTACTGCCTTCTTTACAGTCTTCCCAGTCTTCTTGGCAGCGTTGCCGGTGGTCTTTGCAGCTTTTTCGGTACCCTTTGCAGTCGCGCCTGCGGCCTTTTCGGTCGTGTTCGCGGTCGTCTTAGCTGCCTTTTTTGTGCCTTTCGCTGTTCCTTTGGCGGTATGTTTGGCAGCGTTGGCAGTGTGTTTGCCAAACTCCTTGCCACCCTTGGCAACCTCACCTTTTTTCACATCTGTTCCGAGACTCTTACCGGCGTTCTTCGCTTCCTTCCCGCCCTGCTTCATTTCAGTCTTGGCGGACTTGTTTGCATTCGATTGGCCGGTGAAAGCCAGCGTCGGTATCACCCCGAGCATCATTGATGACATAACCAGAAAACTTAAGGCTGCTATTCGTTTTTTCATGAGATTCCTCGATTTAGCGTGGATTCTGCCTCTCTTTTAAGACTTCCCTCGCGGTTTTGATCTCCGCGGTCCCCTTGGCCGGGCGGAACTTTGGTTTTTGCTTCACGCCTCGTGTCCTGCCCTAGAGATCGGCCTACATCAACGACCTCGTCGAAACGGCCCTTCTCGTCGCGACGGACAAAGCGTTTGTCCCTTCCGGTATCAACAAGTTCTCGTTTGCTCGATTTTGCCTTGGTTGCAATAAAACCCTCCTTGTTCGATCTTTCCAAGCTGTCCGCATTCGAGACACTCCAAACCTTATTCCTCAAATAATGCTTGCTGCAAATGTCAAACCAAAATTCATTAGGCGCGCTTGCCATTCCTTTTAAGCAAACGGAGCAAAGCGCGCTCAGCATTATGCAAATGCACACCGCGGTGGTTGACCAGATCATCGAGAGTCTCAAAGTGCTGGTCGATTACATGCCCGCGATCAAAGCTAGTCAGAATCTCAGGTGAAATGTACGCAGACCGGCAAACTGCCGGCGTATTTCCGAGAATTTGCGATGTCTCCTTTATCGCCTTAACAACTTTCTTCTTCTTGCTTCGAGCAGGCTCTCGGGGTTCGCAGCCGGCGCGCGCAACCGCACACGCGCAAACCAATGTTCCGGCCCACGTCCGAAAGTCTTTAGAAGTAAAAGGACCGCCCATCACTTCTCGAATGTATTGATTAATTCCCCTTCTTCGTACATCGACGAAACCGTCGCCGTTTTCGTAATTGAAAACTCTGTGGTTGCGCCGCCTTAGAAGCTGTCGAATTACGCGGGCGACTGTAGGATCCTTTAGCTCGCGATGTTGGGAGATTTGTCGTTTACCGGGAAAGTTGAATTCAACGACGTCGCCTCGCACTCGCACGTGCTTCGGGCGCAGCGTAGCCAAACCGTAGCTTCCGTTCTCATTCGCGTAAACCTGGCTCCCTGGACGCATAAAACAGGTCGACAATATTCGGAGGATACAGGCCATGACGCGCTCGCGTCCCAGATCCTTTTTTCTCAAGTCCTGCCGCACGACTCGGCGCATCTTCGGAACGGCCTGACCAAAGTTCAGCAGACGGTTGAATTTTTTCTGTTGGCGCTTCTTTACATGGTTTTGGTGGTAGACATATTGCCAGTCTTTGCCGATGGCCTGGAGCATCCCACCAGCGGCTCTATTGATGGCTACCTCAGCCCAGGCCGGAGGAAGCCGAAGTGCATCGATTCGAGCAAGATCCGATTGAGTTACCTTACTGCCGTCGGCGGCAACATATCGGAAGTGGCCTTTTCTCCCGACTCGCCGGATCCCTGTTTTTTGAAGTCGTTCAACATGAGTCATGAAAACAACCGATGGTTCGTAAGAATTTAAGAATCATACTGTCGGATTGACCGACTGCTGAAACGACTTGAAGCTCAGAGTATTGAGGACTTCGCCTCGTCTGACTCCGCCTCGTCTCGCAATGCCGATTCCGAATCTTAAGTTCTCCAGATCTGCTGTTGAATGGGCATCAGTAGAGATTACGAATTTGAGTGATCGCTTGCGCGCTTCTTTAATCCATTTAGGCTCGAGATCGAGCCTGTGGGGGTCGCCACTAATTTCGATTGCTGCTGCAGACTCCGCAATGACGTCCAATATCTTTTCGAGGCGACACGCGATCGGAGGCCGCCGCTGGACTAGTCTTCCCAACGGATGTCCCCAAATCTTAAACATTGGATTCTTCATGGCGTTTATAACCCGCCGGGTCATTTCATCCTCGTCGAGTTTGTAGCGGTTGTGAATGCTGGCGATGATAACGTCGAACTTTTCAAGGATGCTGTCTGGATAGTCGAGTGCGCCATCCCGGAGAATGTCCGACTCGGTTCCTCGCAGAAGCTTGATCGAAACCTTTTCCTGGACTCGGCTGATCTCGTCCCATTGCAGTTTTAGCCGATCAATCTCGAGGCCTCTTGCATAGTGCGCCGTCGGTGAATGATCGGTGATTGTCATGTATTTTATCCCCATTGCTTGTGCGGCCAGGGCCATTTCCTCAACTGTGTTTCGGCCGTCTGAGAACGTTGTATGACAGTGCACCATACCCTTGATGTCGTCGATAAGTACGAGATCGTCGGGAATCCTGCCGGCTAACGCGTCCTCAATCTCACCCTCATCTTCACGTAATTCGGGCGGAATGTATTGCATTTCGAGATGCTTATAGATATCGGTCTCGCTGGTGATTCTTAGTGGGGTTCGTTTGCCTGCCACCTTCATCTTCGTAGGCGTGATCTCGAATCCCTTCTCCCGAGCGAGCTCGCGGACTCGGCTTACGTGACTTTTTGATCCGGTTTCGGAATGGAGCAGATTCCAGTACTCGTTCGAGGTCACTGCTGAAAACGAAACCCTGATCCCCTCCATTAACTTTACCGTTGCGGTGGTCTTTTCATGTTTCTCGATATTTGTAATGGGAGGAAAGCTCAGGAAGTGATTCACAGCTTTGTCAGGGTCACTCGCAACACTACCGGTGAGTTTTATGTTTGAGACTGTTTCCTTCCAGCGTCGTGCTGATCCCGCGAGATCGACTCGCCGCAGGTTTGCAGCGCTGCGCATATATTCAAGGATGCTATCGGCGGTCCTAAGGGCGTGCAGGAGTAAAATCCGTTCATCGCGGGTTTCATAGCCAGCAATCTTTTCACGAAGCGAGATTTCACTCTTTGCGCCGAAACCGGGCACATTTCGCAACTTGCCGGCTTCGAGCGCGGCCTTCAGATCGCTGATGCTGCTGATCCCCAGTTCGCGATTAAGCGCCTGGATCTTCTTTACGTTCAGGCCTGGAATCTTAGAGAGAGTCAACACGCCTTCGGGTAATTCCTCTCGCAGCCTTTCGAGCAACGATGATCGTCCAGTCTTATAGAGATCTTCAATCAGACCGGCCAATGAGCCGCCGATGCCTTTGATCTGCGTCAATTTCTTTTCTTCGACGATCTCTCCGAAATCGCCGCTCACTTCTGCAACAGACTGCGCGGCCCTTGCGTAAGCTCGCCAGCGGAACTGATCCTCGCCCTTAATTCGCATCAGTGCTGCAATCTCTTTAAGCGTAGCTGCAACTTCAAACTTATTCATTGATATTGATGCTCCCACCGAGTGTAAGAGTTGTGCGTCTAAAGGTTCTTCAGGCGGCACTCAGCGCGATAAGCACTGCCCTTCGAAACATATCAGTGGTGAAGCCGTAAACCAAATGCGCCGTGAATGATATCGATGTTGCGATAAATGGTACTCCGTCGGAAACTTTGACAGCCCAAGAGCCGGAACCAAAATTTCATCGGCGATTAACCAGACCGCAGCGCCAAACGGTAATCCGGCCGCAACGGTTGCTTCTGGAATAAACTCGGATGCCGCACCATAAATCGCTCCGGTAGTTGCCCCGAACGCATAATGCGCAATCTCACCACCCAGGTGCTTTTCGTCCTTGGTTAATTCGTGATTGAAGACCTTAGCGGCTACGATGTTGACGGTTCGTTCGGCGGCGTTGTCCCTGGGATCATCAAGTCCGAGCTCTGCCAATTCAGCTGCGGCCCCGTGCTCAGGGCCCGGCTGAACTGATTGGCCGCCATGAGGCTTTTCCTCGTGTTGAATCGCCTTGCTCAACATCGTTTGGCATTTGTTCATAAACCAGGACGCAGCCAAGCCGCCGACGAGACCTGCCACAAGCCCTTTCGCAATTCTTTTTTTCTTTGCGGATTTCATCTTTGCGTCTCCTCTTCTGTAGGCTTCGGATACACAAGGCTCATCTCTCGCGTCTCGCATCTAATCAGCTCGGAGGACCTGCATCCGAGTTAATTGCTCAGTGCAAATGTCAAACCAGATATAAAGTACCGCAGACTGGACAAGCTACGGTACAGTCGCGAAACTACCTGTGGAGTACTTCCGCTAACCTGAAGAGCCTGAAATCAAAGATGCTAAATCGTATTTTTATACTTTCTCCGGCATTCTGCGGCGGCAAGCGTGGTCAGATGCTCATGTCAGAGCACAGCGCGTTTCCGCTGGCGATGGAGCTACGAAATAATGGAGCTAGTCTTGGAGCAATATTCACGTTTATGAGCGGTCTTTACTTTCGTGGCAAGCTCGCGTATTCACAGGCGTTCGCGCAGCCCCCGGCCGGGCTGCCTGGTACCCTGGTTGTGACGCCGGGAAGAGGGCTTCTACCGCCTGAAGAGATGTTCACGATTCAGCAGCTGAGGGAGATCGCAGAGGTCGAAGTTCATGAGCAGAATCCGAAGTACCGTGAGTCCCTCGAGCTCGATGCACAAGAACTCGCCAAATCAATTTCTGAAGGCTGCGAGCTCGTGCTTCTCGGAAGCGTCGCCACATCCAAGTATACGAGCGTACTGGCCGATGTTTTTTCTGATCGCCTTTGCTTTCCGATCGATTTTGTTGGTCGAGGCGATATGAGCAGGGGTGGGCTTATGCTGAGGTGCGTAGAGAATGGAGAAGAACTGAGATATGTCGAGCTATCCGGGTCCTCTCGACACGGACCACGGCCGCCCCGACTTCCACCAAAATCAAGATGATTACTTACCTCTCGTGGGCGATGTAAGTCAATTGGAGATCTCCTGGGTGTTTCCAGTGTATGCGTGTTTTCGTCAACGGCGGAAGGTTTTTCCAACTCGATTCTGGAATACATGGCTGCAGCGCGGGCGGTGGTTGCAACAGACGTCGGCGGCGCGCGTGAAGCCGTCGTGGATAGTCAGACGGGTTATCTCGTGCGATCGGACGACGATGACGCAATGACCCAGCGCATCAGTTACCTGTTGAATCAACCCGCCCTAGCTCGAGAGATGGGCAAACGCGGCCCGCCAGATAGTCGAAGAGAAGTTTCCCTGCAAGACGCAGCTCGAGAGAACACACCAACTCTATGATCAACTTCTATCGCAGAGACATTCGTTTTATTCGCCGAAACAAAAGAATCGTTAAAGGGTGTCGATCGCGGCGCCCCCTCGCAGATGAATGCACTCTACGATTCTGCCGACATTTATCTTAACAGTCCCGATATAGACAATATGCCATGCTCTATAATTGAGGCGTTTGCATCTGGTTTGCCGGTGGTCACCACTGATGCAGGTGGGATTCCTTACATCGTGGAGCACGGCAGAAGTGGCCTCGTTGTTAGATGCAGGGACTACCGAGCGCTGGCGGAGAATGCTTCGAGGTTGCTCGAAGACGGACTGCTCGCACAAAAACTAACTGCTGGCGGGCAGCGGGAATGCGATAAGTACAGATGGTCCGCGGTGAGGTCAGATTGGCTGAAGCTTTATTTTGGTAGGTGAAAACTCGGTTTTACCCAGCCGCGACGCGATGAACTTAACTCAGGTAACGGTCGCAGCCCCATTGTTCGACTTTAGCAAGTCGTTTACAAACTCAAGCATCAACTCATTCCGAACTGGTCGTGCAAGCGCTCTGTTAGCTCCAGCTCTCAGGGCTTCCACCGCCCTTTCAGTTCCAAACGAGGTAATCGCAAGAATGGGTACGCTCTTGTAGTCCGCTGTGGATCTTATCGCCTGTATCAAACCAAGACCATTCAAACGAGGCATCGCCACATCCGTGACAATCAGGTCGGGACTCGCCGAAGGCACTTTTTCGAGGCCCTCCTGACCATCAGCGGCGAGTACTACGTAATAACCGGCTTGGCTTAGAACTGAGTTGATAAGTAATCTGGCGTCTGGGTCGTCTTCAATAACTAATATTGTACGTGGCAAGACTTTCCTTCCTCTCCCCACAATTATTCTTTACGCCCCTCACCACTGTTTTGCAAGCCTGCACGGCTGGGACTCAGAGAATTTGAGCTTTGACGGTCCGATGCTAGTGAATCCACCTTGTCTCCCAAACTTCCATTCATCGATTTTTGTTTGGAAAAAAATTGTCTTGCGGATATGATTCTCCGGCCGCTGGGTTGGATGGCATCGTTGGTAGCAAGGTGGTCTCGCACCATCGGGTTGTCGACGCTCCGTCCTCGAAAAGTTCAACTGTGATAACAAGACACATTCCAGATCCTCATCGGCTAACACCAGCATAGCACCTTACGGCTGGCATCACCGGGCCGCGAGTTGATACCGGGAAATGCCCTTGTTAGGCGGTCCAATCAAGCAGGGTCGATCCCGCTTCCAACGCAGTTTAACCTGGACCTCCTTATAAAAGAATAACTACGGAACTCGATTACGTCATAGTAAGAGAGCAAAAGCCTCGACATTGTGGGATTATCGTGTCCAGGTCGAAAATGCCATTTCAGAGGACCTCGTGATGGCCAACATATTTTCAAATACTTTTGGACGAGTTACCGGGTTATTCACCGGCTGGATCCCCTGGTATAAACTCCCGGTACTTCTAGGATTGGCGCGCGTCTTCCGCATCCGCGAAAAGCTGAGAAAGGACAACCTTTACGACGCAGGGAAGATTGAATCCATTGAGCAGCCTCCATTGGGCAAACCCGGTGTCCCGCAGCGGATGTCGCGCACCGCTGACGGAACCTATAACGATTTGGACCAGCCAAGGATGGGATGCGCCGGGGCCCGCTTTGGTCGAAACGTCCCGCTGGATCGGGTGATTCCGGATCAATACGCGCTGCTTACTCCGAGCCCCCGAACAGTGAGCCTCGAATTAATGACTCGCAAAGAGTTTCAGCCGGCGACTTCGCTCAATCTATTGGCGGCGGCATGGATCCAGTTTGAAGTACACGACTGGATAAGCCACGGGAACAACGAAAGAAACGATCCAATGGAGATCCCTCTCAGCGGGGACGATCCGTGGCCTGAACGACCGATGCAGGTGCGCCGTACTCGCCACGATCCGACCCGACCGCCCAGCTCAACCAGTCCGGTGCCGACCTACACCAACACCGAGACTCACTGGTGGGATGGCTCGCAAATCTACGGGAGCGACCCCGAGACTCAGACAAGAGTGCGCCTGGGCGTCGACGGAAAGCTCAAGCTTGGAAGCGACAACCTTCTTCCGCTTGATCCACACAGTGGAGTCGATATTTCTGGCGTTACCGGAAACTGGTGGGTTGGACTTGCGATGCTCCATACGCTGTTCACCCTGGAGCACAATGCAATCGCCGAACGCCTCCGCTCTGAATTTGCTTCCTGGACCGACCAGGAACTCTTCGATCGCGCCCGGCTGATAAACGCCGCGCTGATGGCTAAGATTCATACGATTGAGTGGACACCTGCCATAGTCGCGCACCCAACGGTCGAAGCGGGGATGAATGCAAATTGGCTGACCATCCGTCGCTCGAAGGCCGAGCACCACGCTGCGCCTTATTCGATCACCGAAGAATTTGTGGCAGTGTACCGGATGCACCCGCTGATGCCCGACGACTTTAGCTTTCGGTCGTTCTCCACGGGCCAGGTAGTTGACCAGTGCACGCTGCCCGACGTTGCAGAAAAGCGCGCTCGCGAGCTTATGACCAAGTTCTCGATGGCGGATCTGTTTTATTCGTTCGGGCAAATGCACCCGGGCGCGATCAAGTTGCACAATTACCCGCGGTTTTTGCAGCGTCTGGAACGTACGGATGCTCCGACGATCGATTTGGCGACCGTGGATATACTTCGTGATCGTGAACGTGGTGTCCCCCGCTACAACGAGTTCCTCAAACTTATCGACAAGGAGCCGGTAGAGAAGTTCGAGGACTTGTCGAGCAATAAAGAATGGGTGGAACAGATCAGACGTGTGTACAACGGCGACATCAACAAAGTGGACCTGATGGTCGGGATGTATGCCGAAGATCCGCCTGAGGGTTTTGGCTTCAGCGAAACCGCGTTTCGCATTTTCATTCTCATGGCCTCTCGTCGATTGCAAAGCGATCGCTTCTTTACTACTGACTACAACGAAAAGACTTACACTAAAACCGGCTTAAAGTGGATCGAGGATAACAACATGAGAACCGTTTTGAGACGGCATATTCCTGCTCTTGGCCCAGTCGTGGAACAACTGGACAATGCTTTCAAGCCGTGGCCTAAGAAGTAAACGAGCTGGGATGCACTGCCAATCTGCGCAAGTATCACTGTCCAAATTGCAGAATGATTCAGTCAAAGAGGGCTTATGAATTTCGACAACAGTTGGGATGCGGTGCTGAAACCAGGCAAGGCAACGTTGTATTTTGACAAACTGAGCGATTTGAAATTTGAGGCTGATGCTACTTCGTACAGCAAGATCAATGCCTGGTGGCTGGCTGAACTGTGCCGGCTGATCTACCGAGAGGACATCGATGAATCCGGTGACGCGACCGGGCCGTCGCGCCAGGAGATACTTGAATCCGTGAATCTGCAGGAGGTGGAGTTTTTCAATGAAGGTGATACCGAAGCTGCGCTAATAAAACCTATGAATTCGTCCAGCTTCGCGGCGCTGATCTTTCGCGGAACAACCGATTTGATGGACTGGCTGACCGACTTTAGAGCATTTCCAGTCTCGTGGCCCGCGGGAGGATTCGTGCATGAGGGATTCGCCGAAGCGATTGAGCTGGTCCAGAGCAGAATTACAGCATCGCTCAAACAGAATGTCCCGTCGGGCTGTCCTCTTTTCATCGCCGGTCACAGCCTTGGAGCTGCTTTGGCTACCTTGGCAGCGTCGTTGTTCAAGCCTCGTGTGCTTTACGATTTTGGGTCTCCGCGCGTCGGGGATAGCGAATTTGCCCAGTCGCTTAACGGCATCAGCATCTATCGAGTAGTGAACAATCGCGACGTGGTCACGGTTGTCCCTCCACCGGTACCGTTTCATCATTTTGGCGAATTGCACTATATAACTCACGATGGCGATGTGTTGACCAATCCGGATGACGACACAGTGGCGCGAGATCGGTTGAAGAGAGATCGCCTTGCATTTTTCCCTGACTGGCACAAGCTATTTACCGACGCACCGGAACCGATCGCCGATCACGCACCGGTAAACTATGTCGCGCATCTCGAACGAAGTGTCGAAATCTGAAAACAGTGGACTGTATCAGAGATTTCGCTAGTGTGTCTGCTTTAACGCCTCCACCGACCCTGTCGTGGGTGGGATTTGGACTTTTCGCACAGTCTCCCTGTGTCGGTGGAGGCGTTGAGCAATCACTGGCGAAGTCTCTGATACAGCCCACTAGTTTTCGATAGACAACTTCGCGCAAAAGCGCGGTTTACGCTAAGCCGCAAGCCTTCCGACGGCGCCTCGAAAGCGTTCAAGCAAATGGTGGCGGGCTGAACACCGACATAATCTGCTGGATCATTTCATCCCGTGACTTAAACCGGGACTCTTCGTAGCATCCCAGAGGATTCTCAACCACATTAACCAGGCACTTATTGCAATAGGTGCAGGGCTGCGGCGCCCGGTCCATTCCTTGTTCAAACAGCTTCACAAGGTCGTTATTGGCGATCAACGGGCGGGCGATCGACACCGCATCACAAGACCCGTCGTTGATCGCGCCCCTAATCACCGAAGCGGTTTGGAAGCCCCCGGTACAAATGACCGGCACGCCAACAGCCTTCTTGATGGAACGAGCGTCCGGCAGGTTTATCCCTTCGATTTGATCTCCGGTGGCACGGTCCCATCGGGCTTTAAACAACTGGTTCGCAGGCCATGTGCGGAACAGAACGAAATTGCGATAGGTGTGCTGACCGCTCGAAATCATAGTGTCGTAAGTCTTGATCAGATCTTCGAGCGGAAATGGACCCGCCGGGTTGCGCGGATGCGGAAACGAACTGCCTGTTGAGACGTGTATCGCATCGACCCCATCTTCCTCGAGCCACTTGCACACTTGTATCGAGTCTTCGATGGTGTTCCCCTTTCCTTCGAACGGAAGCATCGCGTCGTTGTATTCGGTTGCGCTTATTTTCATCTGCAGATGAAAGTCCGATCCGACCTTAGCGCGAATCGCGCGCACAATTTCGCGTACAAACCGGGCGCGATTGGCCAGCGTGCCGCCGTAGTCATCCTTCCGGTCATTGATCGCTGAACTGAGGAATTGTGTTATCAAGTAGCCGTTCGCGCCGTGCAATTCGACCCCGTCGAGCCCGGCCTCTCTCGCGCGTCGCGCGCCCTCGGCAAACGCGTTAACGGTGTCGTGGATTTGCTCGACCGTCATCCGCTCGCACTCGAAACCGTGAATCGGCTCTGGTTTGTCAGTCGAGCTCAACCCCTTTGGATACTCGATGCCCTGAATGTCCCGCTGCCGGCCTCCGTGGCTGAGCTGCAGAATGTATTTGCAATCGTATTCGTGAACTTTCTTCCCAAGCTCTCGCCAGAATGGTATGCGCTCGTCCCGATCTATTGTCGCGTAATTGGGTACGATCCGGCCCCGGAGTTGCACGGGTACGAATGATGACACGATCGCCCCAACACCCCCGCGCGCGAATTTGACTTCCCAGTTGATTCGCGCCTGATTCCCCGAGCCGTCATAATTGTCAAAGCGGCCGGAGACATTAGAACGAAAGATGCGATTCTTAACGGTCAGGTTCTTGAACTTCAAAGGTTCGAATATGATGTCCGCACACATTGTTTTCCTCCTTGGTCAACGCGGTGGGCGCGTAACCGCTGGCGACTTCGTCAGACATATCGGCGCCAAAAAATACGTCGGAGCTGGTTTCCTCCTTTTATTTAATAGACGCAACCTCGGTGGGAACTAATTCAGGATAGAGCGCAGGTGTGTCCTGTAGCAGGCTTGAGCCTTTTGCATTCTTTTACTAGTTATGCATCATTCGTTGAGTGACTTTCGTCTGTAGCATTGGGAACATATCAGCGGCTCGACAAAGTTCCAGACATCTCTCGCCGCACTCAGAAGGAGAACTCCAGGATGAGCACAGACGAAAAACAAGGGCAGCTGCGATTGGACCTGGTTAACGTTAAGGACGAGCGAATTGGAGGAAAGACAGACATCAGCCTGCGTCACCAGGTTCTCAACCACGCACCCAGGTTTAATGGCCTGGATGCATCAAAAAGAATACTGATTAAGGAACTGTTTGGCGCGCCTCAGGGTCTTTACCGTATTGAGATAGATCCCTCCGCGTATCTGCCGACCAGTCGTTTTGTAAATCTCGAAGCAAGTGGAATCACTGACTTAGAGATCAGTTTCGCGATTGACCCCGGGAAGGTCATCGACGTGACCTTTCCGCCATTCGCGGAATTGCTGCCTGCCACGAGTAATCTCCTCAATAACAGCAGTAACGTTTTTTCTTTTGCGGGAAAAGAGGGAGCGGGTCTTTATGACGCCCTGGATGACGTTCGCAAGTCAAATGTTTTGAACCTTACCGCAAAATGTGCGGCGACTCCGCTTGTAGGCGGAAAGACGGTCTTGCCATTCATCCAGAGCATCATTGAGATCCGCGGCGATCGTTTCTTTGCTTTCGTACCCAGGGAGTTGAGGGAAGAAACCAAGAACGCGGCAGTAGCCGGGCTGTTCAAATCTGCGCCGGAAGGACTTCACCATTTGCCCCCACAATTCGTTGGATTTGAACATGCCGGTAGTTTTAAGACGCCAGACAAATTCGGCAACCTTCAGCTCACCTACTTCCTGAAGGGGGATGAGTGCGTCGTCGATATCGACATAGATCCGGTCTCGGGACTGGAACATCTATTCCAGGTGATTGAGCACAAGATCACTGGAATCGAAACCCATCCGTATGCGGTACACGACATTTTGATTGCCCATCAGGCGATCGACCCTGGATATAGTTTTGTCGTCTGATCCAGCATCGAAGAACCTTCCGGCGAGTGTAAATGGACATACTCTTATACCCGAGAGTGGCCCCTGCTGATCGCTTGCGAGTCTGGATTGGTGTCTTCGATGTCACGGCGCCGCCGTTGATTACGTGGATTATTGATGATTCACCCGCAGCTCCGATCGCGCTCAGAGAATTAAGCAGCGTGCGTCCCGACAATTTACTTCCGACGGATACCGCTCCCGAGAATATGCCCCGAGCCTTCGCTGGAGTCTACGAGTTTTCCGGGCTTACACCGGATACGCTGTACAGAATTCAGGTAACAGTCGACAACGAATCCAAAATGCTCGAAACCCGTACGTTGCCGGATGTCGTACCGTCGCAGCTCGACCGGACGTTCAACGTGTTGCTTGTCTCCTGCTTTCACCAGGCAGAGGATCGTGGCGGCCTTGCCAGCACAATCGTCTCGCAACTTAAAGCTACATCGTTACCTCATATGACGCTTCTGGCGGGAGATCAGGTGTACCTGGACCTCCCCACTCTGAAGGACTTTCCTGATAATGCAACGTGGCTGGCAGCGAAGTTTGAGCAAGACTACACGATGAACTGGCGAGGGCCTCTGGGATACACGGGCGTCCTGTCTGCGGCGCCTGGCGTCTCGATACCAGATGATCACGAGTACTGGAACAACTATCCGCACGTGAGTCCGTTCATTCAAAACAGCTTCAAGGAGGAAAGCAGAACGAGGTGGCGGAGTGCAGCTCAGGCGGTTTATGAGGGCTTTCAACTGCCATACCCAGCGAAGTTGGGTGAACCGACGATCGTGGAAGTCGAGCCTCTTTCGTTCTTCGTGGCCGATACACGTAGCAACAAGGACTTCAACCGGCGCTTTACCATGACCGACGAAGTTCACCAGCAACTTGATGATTGGGTGTCTCAGGTTATAGAGAGGCAACAATTCGGCGTATTTATCTCCGGTCAATCGCTTCTTTCGCCGGCAGCCGGGGAACTTAGTGGGGGCATCGGGGACTTTGAACTGGCGAACTACGGCGACTACAACCAAATCATGGCGAGCCTTCAGAGATTGGCCGATGCGGGGCGTCCAGTGCTCTTGCTCACGGGCGACGTCCACTGGGGACGAGTAGTCACGTCGATAGATATACACACCGGCCGAATTGCCTTCAGTGAGGTCATCTCATCACCCGCCTCGCTGGTCACCACGATCGGCCATGATCAGGCAAGGAGGGTAGGGGCATTCTTCGGGGGACTGTTCGGATCTACAAATCCCTGGCCGCGGCATTCGGAGCCAGCCAACCCGCCGACCTTCCTGGCCTCTGATGTTTTCGGAGGTCGCTTTCCGTGCTCAAAGATCCATGGTCAAAAAGGCAATCACGTCGTTCTGTTGATGTTCCGTCAGAATGGGGGTGGCCTCGAATTGCGAATTAAGTACTGGCCGATCTCGCTCGATCAAAACGTAGGCAGACCCGAAGAAGTAGGCCCCATTGATCTGAGCGTTGCCTAAGGAGGATTTATCAGTGATTAACATCATCAGCTCCAACGCCGCCGCGCCCAGCGACTTACTGAAAGAGGTTGATCGGCTTAAAGCGGAAGACAATCTCCAGTGGCTAGCTCGCAACGCTCCCACCGTAGACGATGAAGTCATACTCGTAATGGTTGGCGGCAAAAGCCCGGCGGCTATCCGCCTGCGAGTGGCGCAGTCCCACGTTCGGCACGACCTGGTGCCGAGTCACTGGTCGCACGTGATGTTATTGGGTAAGGCTGCAAAGAATCCCGCATCAACTCCAGTCACAGAGATTTCGTTGGAGCCGACACAAGGATTTGGTTTTCCACCGCCGACGAACGGCATGCAAAAGGGGAAGCTTGGTCAATACCGTGACCCCGAGGAATACCCGAACATTGCAGTGCTGAAGGTGCCGATTACTCAAAAAGCAGTGTTGAACGCGTTAGACCGGTTTCAGAGGCAGCGCGCCGTTCTCGACGCGGTGCATCTGGTTATCCGCTGGATGGAATATGTTTGGGGTGTTGCGCGGAGCGCCAATCCACTGCTGGATGGAATCGGTATCCCGTCGGCAGCGATGCTGGAGATTGCGATTGGCGCTGCAG